>Ga0213824_1000212_pt1 | contig 51089 bp, 67 predicted proteins | sample MC6MC0906MG_FD_179892 | JGI IMG/M metagenome (GOLD analysis project Ga0213824, IMG submission 179892) | Enriched soil aggregate microbial communities from Iowa State University, Ames, United States - MC6-MC0906-MG | ecosystem: Environmental > Terrestrial > Soil > Unclassified | place: USA: Iowa...
AGGCGTTGCGCCACAGCCTTCCAGTGTTCTACCGGGGTCCACGGTGTCGGGGTGACCTCGACGGCCTTTCGCATGGCCGACAGGTTGACCACGCTGGCGTGCATGTGGGCCTGGTCCTCAGTGGCGAAGGCCAGGTGTTCGCCAGTTTCCAGGTCTTTGACGGCATACAGCCCCGCGGTGGCATCCTGGCGCGCGTCTTCGCAAATGGCTTCCAGGTGCGACTTCTCGGCTTCTGTCATCAGCTCCGTGCCACGCTTGGTAGCGTCGGCCAGCTCTTTCTGCGCAAGGATCTGCTGGGCGGCATGGCGCGCGAAGTAGATGCGCTGCATCACGCTGTTGGTTGGCTTGCTCAGCTCGTAATCCAGGTCATCCGACAGCTCAAGCAGCTCCTGGTGTTCCTCCAGCCAGCGGAAGGCGCCAGCAATCGAATTGTCTTCCAGGTCAGAAACTTCGTTCAAGGCGACGGCCAGCGCACCATACTCGGGATCGATCTTCGCATTTTCCAGCAACCAATCGCGCTGTTGCTTGAAGCGATCGGCCTTCGGCGCCGTTTGCGGCAACCACTGGGGCAGGTTCGGGATATTGCGCAGCCCCAGCAGTTCTTCGATCGCGTCAAACACGATCCACTCCAGGTTTTCTTGGTCCAGGTCCTTTTCCAAGCAATTCGGGTCCAGCTTCGCCAGCACGTATTCGTCATCCTCGCCTTCGTTGGCCAGGAACTTCAAACCGTAGGAAGCGCCGACCTTCCACACCAGGTTGCCGCAATCGCCGTACATGGCGATACCGTAGCGCGACATAACCAGGTCGAAGGCGTAGGCGTGGCTGCCCGGCTTCTGAGCGCGCCATGCTTCCAAGCTGTCAGTCTTGGCCAGCAGCGTGTACTGGTGGTCCTTGATCCGTTCTGCGCAGTTTTCTGGGGTTGGAGTGTGGCGCTTGGTCATGCTGGTGGTCCTTGTGAGTCGCTGGGCTTCGGGGGGCAAGTTTTCCCAATCCGGGGCTGCTGGTGGGTCGTGGAGGTCGCAGGTGCGACCTGGGAACTCCCTGTAGTGGTTGAGCATGCTGGGCTCTCTGGTCTATCTGGCTGATTGAACGTGCTTACTGGTGGGTATCGCGGGAAACGATGCGTGCGCGGCCTTTCCGGCCTGTTTGCTCCACACCGTTAACGAATACCCGGCCGTAGAAAATGACGACTTCCGCGCCGCTGGGTGGCTCGCAGCTGGCGCCTACCGAAGCATCACCCTGGCCGCGGCCGAACATGCGCAGCAGCGCGCGGAAAATGGCTTTCACGCCAGTGATTCCTGAGCCGGCGGGCGCTTTTGCTTGACTGGGGCGCCATCTGCAGGCGCTTGAGACGTGCCAGCGAAGGCTGTCATGCCGCCGCTCTGGTATTCGGGGGTGGCGCCGTCGACCAGGAATGGCTCCACGACGTGCCAAGTCCATTTGCCGCTGAGGGCCTGGGTAAGCCATACAGCCCACACAGGGGCGTTTTCCCAGCTGGGGGCAGGCTTAACCTTGGAACGTTGCTTGGCGGGCTTTCTGGCGGGCTTGGCGGCGCCTGGCGCCAGCTTGACGGGGCGAACCAGGCCCTTCTCAGTGGTTTCGGCAGTTTCACGCGCGCGAAGGCCCTGCTCGAATACCTTGCTGACGGTGTGGGAACCCAAGCCGTCGGCCGGATCGATCCCGCGCGCGCAGTGAGGGCAGCACGGCAACTGATTACGTGAGCGCCACACGCCTTCCACGCGCTTGGCGGCCAGTAGGTGCAGATTCACCTCTGTAGCAGCCTTGGCCTCGCTCTTTTGATGCTCCAGGCTGCGAACCTGGCTTTTCCAGCTCGCAGCCAGCATGCCGAGGGCCCAATAGGCGGAAATCTGTTTCTCGCAGTCCAGGCATTTGACCACCTGGCCCACGTCATCGAGCTGGATACGCCGGTGCTGGCAGCCCTCATGTCGGCGCCGGGCATCATCTTTCAGCCTGGCTATCTGCAGTTCGGCGAACTGTACAACGTTGGTTAAATCGGTCATGCCAAGCTCCGGGGTATCGCTTGGCCATCATCATACCTATCCGCGTACAATCGTAATAGCATTTTGTATATTTGAGTTGATTTTGCTTATCTGCAGGCGAAAAAAAGCCCCAATGACGGGGCTTCTAGGGGCAGCTGACGAGGTTACCAGGCAGGCTTAGCCTCGCATGCGTACTGTACCCACCTGCACGCCTGGACCAGCCACGCTAGCTTCCGGCTTGACCCGTCCGAGGTGGTATTCAGCGTACTGACTCGCCCCGTCCTGGATCACGCACACCGCCAGAATCCGCCAGCCTTCATCAAGGCGGCGCTGGGCTTGGGTATGTCCGGTTTCAGTTCGCAGTTCTGTAACGTCTTCAATCGCCATGGTCGTGCTCCTTGCGTGAATGGTGGCCCAGTATAATCACATGGCGTCCAGTGTAGGCGCGCCAACCGTTGTCCTTAGCCAAGCTAGCTTTGGTGCGCAACACGCAATTCAGGCTCATCGCGCTGATCGATGAGGAACGCCGCCCGGGTCCAGGCCTCACGCTCAGTGCTGGCGTGACAATCGATCCCGTCCACGCCCTGCAGCTCGAACCGATCTGGCGAAACCTGGACAACGGTAGCGCCTGGGCGTCGGTACCCCACGATTTGCTCCGCTCGATCGCTGACAAACTGCTCAGCCTTACGCTTGAGGTCCTCGACCAGGCGGTGAAGCTTTCGCTCAGCATCACGCATAACTTTGATGCCGTGCTTCTGCCCCAGCTGGCCTTGAATCTGCCGCGACTCATTCGATTCAAGGATAGGGACGGTCCAGATGGCCGCCATTTCACCAGGGGAAGGGTCTGTGCGGTTGTTCATGACAATCTGGGTGTCCCGATAGCCGATCACATGGAAGCCCAGGCTCTCGTAAACCGGCACCTTGTTGATAAAGCACGTCAACTCGATGTGAGGGCATTGCTCGGCCACCGCTTTCATCATGCCCCTGGCGATGCCTTTACGGCGGTGTCCGTTGGCCACGGCCATATAGGACAGGCCGCATGCCTTGTGGTCCTGGATCACCGGCAGGTAAAGCACGAAGCCGATAACGCTCTTTTGAGCTTCGTCAGCGAAGGCCACCACCAGACGCACAGGCGCTTGTTCATCCATCTGCCCGACACGTCCAACGTACTGCAGGATTTCCGTAGACAGCGTGTATTGGTACAGCGGGTAGATCGGATTGCTTGGAGGCAAACCCAGCATGGACAAGTCAGTTACGTTGTCCTGCGTCAGCTGCGCAATCTGGGACGCGACAGCATGCGGCACCCTGCCGGTGTAAGTGACGATTTTATGCATTTGCGGGCAGTTCCTTCGATTTCGCGGTTAGCAGACCATTTCGAGGATGCCCTCGGAATGGCATAGAGTTGGGGGGGGCGCTTACTCTTCGTTGCTCATTTCTGCGTCCTTTCTACTGGTTAGATACGGGTGGGGGTTACTGCTCCAGCTCCAGCATGCGAGCCGTAGCAACGTTGTCGATCAGCACATACAGTCGCTCAACGTCTGCCGCCGGTATGGCCTTGAGCAGCTCCAGGGCTTTAACCAAGGCCTCGGTACCGGCCTGCAGAATCATGCAGTTGACCGGGGTGTCAGCCTTTTCGAGCCGCGCCAGTTCCTTGCGCAGTTCTACTTCGATAACGGCCGGCATAACCAGCTTGGGTACCAACGGGCCACCTTCGCGCCAGCTCATTTCGGGGTATTCCTGATCAGGTCGGGCAGACGATCCAAGGCGCGGCGCAGTTCATCCCACGGGTGGCGGACAAAGTCGCGTTCGTTGCTGCAGCCCGCATACGCATGCGCGAACGGCTGGCCAGCATCGATAACGGACTGATACGCGCCGCAGTCCCGGCAGTGGATATCAGTGCGTACAACCTCCCAGGACTCGTTGAACGTGCTCAGGCCGTCGGCCAGGCAGTCTTGGGCAAATTTGAAGTCACGTGCGCTCACCGGCCCAGCCTCCTACGGAATGATGCAGCCTGATCCTTGAACAGCTCCGCCAGTTGGTCGCAAGCCGGCGCCTGCAGGCCAGCGGCATAGGCGGCGGTCCGGCGTTGGGAGGCGGTCAGAACCCCGATCGGCTCCCCGCTCTGTACCTGAATCGCAGCACCCTGCATTTCCTGCAGGTGGACCGCAGCCGTCAGGGCTATGTCGGAGCGCAGGCGCATGGCGGGTATACGGTCCATGGCGCCAGCCAGTTCGGCGGGGCTTCGCTGAATCATTGGTAGTCCTTATCGTTGATGGCGGGCAGTGGCGAGCCGTGCGTAGCCATCATTACACAGGGTGTAACGGCGGTCATTTTGCGGCTGACTGCCTGGGCGTGGCGCACGAGCTGATAGCCGGTGGCCAGGCCGCTGGCGAATAGCGCACCTGCAGCGATCAAGCGTAGCCAGAACCCATCGCCCAGCACGGCCACGGGCAGAATCACTGCCAGTGCAAGCAGGCCCAGCTGGGCGCGGAATAGGTGGTGGTACACGGCTCGCTCCTACTGCAGAAACGCGAAGGCCCCGACCGGGGTTGGCGGGGCCTTCGGATTATAGGCGCGAACGCGCGTTCGCGCCATAGCGTTACTGGATGCGGGAGCCCTCAATTTCCTCAATGTGCCCCACCAGGTCAGGTACCGCGGCTGCTATCAGCATCAGGGCCCCCACCTTGCGGGGGTGGCCACCGCAGATAATGCCCGTCACATCCTGCACCTCGTGCGCCATCTCCTTTATGTGGCTCAAGGGCTCTTGCCCGTAGGTGCGCAGTGGCGCGTCAGGATCGAAGGTCAGCCGCACCTTGGCCAGCTCGTCCTGCAGCGCCTTGACGTGCAGTTCTAGCGCAACATCGAGTCGGGCATGCTGGCTGTACCCGTCCTGCTCCGCCAGCACGTCATTGAGGCTGATTACGCTGGCCTGCAGCGCCTGCAGATCATCGATCGCCGGCAGGGCCTCACGACGCAGCGCCTGGGACAGCTGGCGCAGGGTCATGGTGCCCTCGCCCGGTACCGGTACCGTCACACGGGGCGATTCAAGCAAGGCCTCAATGGCCAGGCCCACCAGCAGCGTCAGCCGGCTTTCTCCCGATTGGGGTGGGGTTTTTCTAGCCATTGTCTTCCTCCTGATTCAACCAGGCCGGGGGTAGCGGCACCAGATTTCCTTCTTTCAACTCACGCACTGCCTTCTCCAGGCGGTACATGACGTGCCAGGTGGCCAAGTCCTTCTCCGACATGCCCGATGTACCTGGTGCTGGCTCAGGTTCTGAATGTTCTTCCCTGAACTGGTCCATGATGGAGCGGATTGCCAAAACAGCAGCGGTCACGCCAGCTACATAGGTCAGGGCTTCCCCGCCAACATGGTCCAATGGCCAGGCCTTCAAAAGGCGATCGCCTGCGTACTCAAGCACAGGCGCACCGTTCTCGTCATACCGCCACTTGCCGTCCTTGTCGTACGTGGCAAGGCTTGTCCTCACGTCGCGTTCGCCGCACCAGTTGTCGATATGGCGAATGGCGTACAGGCCGGGCTTCACTACTTCTGCCGTCTCGACAGCATGCTGGTCTTTCGCTGCCTCGACCAGCTGGCGCAGTATGCCCACCTCGCCCTCGTATTGGCCTGGGTCGCCCAGGTCATCGAGGAACGTGGTGGCCATGGCCAGCGTGATGCTGTTCAGCACATACTCAGTGCGGTTGGTGTCAGTCATGGGCCGGGCTCCACGGGGTCAGTGGCGTGTCGTAACCGAGCATTTGCGGGTGCTTGGGCTGTCCACCGGCGGTTTTGCCGAAGTGAAGAACTGGCTTGTTGCTGGCCAGCAGCTGCGCGAGCACGGTATCGAACGTGCCGCGCAGGTGGCGGGGGATCTTGTCCGATGCGCCCCAGCACGGCACCAGCACGTCAGCGTCTGCAATGATCTGGTTGAAGTGCACCGCCCATTCAGGCCCCTGCGCCGTCTCGGTGGTGTGGGCCGCCAGGCGCTTCACGTCCTTGGAGCGGAAGCCGAAGACGTTGCCGACGATGAACCGACGCCCGCCGTTGCGCAGGGTGAAGCCAATCCACTTGCGCACGGTTGCGTCGTTCAGGACGGCATCAGCGGTTGAGGGGTTGATACCAAAGTAGGCGTAGGTGATGCCTTCCGGCTGCACCTCACGTTCCAGTCGGTACCGGTACAGTTCGCAGGAGCTGAAAATGGCGCTCATGCTGTCACCCGCTCCGGCCGGAACACACAGCCGTCGTCGTTGAACTCGGCGATTACCTTGCCGTGCTCGTCGAAGTACTTGGTGCGCCACGTCGGGTGGCAGTTGACGGGCTTGGGCCCGCGGCGCATTTGGTTGGCAAAAGTCACGCCCAGGTTTGCGCCGATCGTCTTGGTGATGGTGCCTATGTGGCCATTCACCTCCACCTGCATACCCAGGCGGGCGAATTCGATGCCACGCATGCGCATCATTTCGTCAACGAAGTGCTGTTGCTTGGCGGTGAGTGCTGGTTTCTTGCTGGTCATAGTCGTAATCCGGTGCTGAATGCGTGTGTGTTTAAAACCAGGTTTCGCTTTCCGGCTCTGGCTCTGGGGCCGGGGCGGCGTTGTTCTGCAGGTAGTCCTGGGCCAGCTTGATGCTGTAGATGGCGGCTTGGCCGCCAGTGACCCAGTGATCAGTTACCCAACGGTAACGGCCAGTCTCGAAGGTGCACCAGCCCTTGCGCGCCACAAGCTTGAACGCGAAAAGGGCTAGGTCACTCTCCAGACGGAAATGAGTAGCGCCCAGGGCCAGGTTTTCGGCCAAGGCCGCGGCGTGGGATTGGTTCAGGCCAACCGGCAACGGTTGGCCCTTGTACTCAATCGGCGCCGCCACGTTGCGGGTGCGGGCGTCGATTTGCAGCTCTGTGAGGTTGCGCACCGGGCTTCCGCCGTAGCCTTCCGGCAGCTTGTCGGCCTTTTTGGCTGGTACGCGGAATGGCTTTGGCTTGGCCAGCGGCCCATTGAATTCGTTGGGGGTACGCTCCGGGGTGGTGGCCACCGGCGCCGGCGCGGCTCTGGCAGGCTTGGGCGTTGGCTCAGGGTTGACCGCTGAGGTTGGCGCCGGCTCCGGTACCGGCTCAGGTGTGGGTGCCTCGACCGGTTGCGCAGCTGATGCGGGCACGGTCACCAGCTGCGGCCGCTGGCGGCGGCGGGTCAACTCTGGGCGTTCCTCCAGCTGGCGAAAATCCGGCTCGTCGGCGCCGTAGTGGATGCTCCCCACCTGGCGGCCCAAGTCGCTCTGTTCTTCCGCCCAAGCCACCAGCGCCAGCCCTCGGGCCACCAGCAGGTTGAGGTTGTCCTGGCCGCAACGGGCCATCAGGGCGTCAAGCTTGCGCTTGCTTTCTTCGCCCATGGTGAAATTGAAGTCGTGACGGACTGGCTGCTCGGCGGCGTTCATTGGGCCACCTTACCGGGCTTGCCCGGGCACTGCAGAATGTTCGGCATGGGGTAAATCCTGTATCTGGCTGATTGCCCGACCATCATACACGAACGCGCGTTCGCGCCAACACGTTTACGCGCGAACGCGCGTTTGATTGGTGGTCGGCACCAGCACGGCGCCGACCAAAGCCATGAATTACGGGAGGTTGTCCTTCCCGCAGTTCGGGCAGCCGTCAGCGACCTGGTTACGGCTGATGAACACGCCACAGTAGTAGCAACGGTTCGTCGACCGGACGCGGGGAGGCTTGGCAAGCACCACCCCAGTACCCCGCAACGCTATCCCGACTTTGACCGCGCCAGCCGGCACCACTTTGCGCGCTAGCTGCTCGGCCAGGGCAGCCGGTACCAGGCGCACGTTATGGTGCTTGGGCTTGGCCATCGCCCGGGCTATGCCGATCGGGAAGGCATGGGCCCGGGCAAAGTTGCTGGTGATATCGCCGTCATCGGTCAGCCAGTACAGGTCGTTTCCGTTCCAGGCTCGCTCTGCATGCAGATAGCCACGCTCGGCTGCCTGTAAGCCGGCTTCTACCGCTTCTGCCTTGAGGTATTGGCAATCTACGGCGGTTTCGGTGCGCTTCTCCAAGTACGCCAGCGGCCAGGGAATATCGCTTTTACGGCTCCGGTTCTGATCCTGGGCCTGTTCCTGCGAATAGCGCTCGGCCTTCTCCAGATCGCTGGTATAGCCTCCGCCCAGCGCCCAGAACATCATGCGATCGCCTACCAGGCTGCGCGAATCCTGCAGCACCCACACTTCACCGCTCATACGCCGACTCCTGCAGGTTGGCGGCGCAGTGCAGCACCTTGGGGATTCGGATTGATTCACCCACCACACCACTTACATAAGCGCGGCACACGGCAATGTGCGGGGTTTTACCATCATGCTCGTCGTCGCCGGCAAGCCACACGTCATCAGTGCGGCAATACGTCGGGGTGATCTTGGTTTTCAAGATCAGGGCGCCCAGCAGCCTCCAGTCCTCTTGCGGGTTGTAGCGCTCAGTGCGCTGCGCCGCTTTCCCGCCGCAACGGTAGTACACGCGCCAGTCGGTCAGATATGCCCGAGGACCGTCCAGGATCAGGTCCACGTCCTCAATGCCCCCGACGGCCCACGCCAGCGCCTCGCCGGCCAGGTGCGCCACCGGCACTTCAATCAATTCAGACACGGCAGCAGCTCCGGGGGCACGTCAAAGAAGCCCAGGCGCCCCTTGTAGGGGGTGAAAGGCAGTGGCTGGGGGGCACGCAATACGAACCCCTTGGCGCCCATGTACCAGGGCGAATCGCTTGTATCGACGGAATCAACCAGCTCGACCGAACCGATGAAGCCGCCGCACCAGCTCTGTTGCATTTCCTGCCGGGTTGGGAAATCACGCAACTCGGTGACCAGGCCAACACGCATGGCGTAATCCAGCCCTTCGCACCATTCCTCACTGGTCATGCCCTTGGAGGCATGCACCAGGAACCGCCCGCGAATTTTCGTGTGCCAGGTGCGGTTCTCAATGTCCTTGCCGCCGTGGACGATCAGCCAGGCCCAGGGCTGGCGAATAGACAGGGCTTTCATAGTTCGATCCTTCTAAATTCAATCACCCACACCCACGGGTTAGCCGCCCACATAAAGCCCGTGCGCATCGACTCCCACAGCATGTAGAAGGCTTCCCGGGCATCAGCGGTACCGCGCCCCTTGTATTCGTCACCTTCGGTAATGACGTACTTGCGCGTCCGGGCGTCGTAGAACATGCCCTCGGCCTTGGCCTGCTCGGCACCGATCGCCTGCAGGCGCCTGGCTTGCACGCTGACAATCTCCAGGATCAGCCGGGCGTGATGCAGGGGCATGGCGTCGGCGTCTTCCCACTGGGGGCGGCACAAGCACGGAGGTACCGCGGCCTTGAAGTAGTCCGCGATCCAGTCACCATCGGCCAGATAGGTAACCGCCCCGCCGTGCTTGTTCCAGGGTTCTTGCACGAACAGCCGATCACCAGGTACGCCGAAAGGGCACTCCCACACGGGCGGTTCTTGGCGGGCCACGTCATAGCACCCTTGCGGATCGCCAGCGTGCCAGGCGTTCGGCTGGCCGCGGTTGGCGCCGTTCTCCATGGTGACCAGGCCGTTAATCGGTTGAGGCCGAACCGGCTCCCGGAAGGTCGTTTTGCGACCCTCCAGGATGGCGGCAGCCATTGCAGCGGACATAACGACCGGGCGTAGGCTCAGTTCTGTCACTCGCTGGCCTCCTGTCTGCCGTGGGCGTGCCCCCTCTCGCGTGCTCTGGCGAGAATGTCCTCTATGCGTTCTTCGGCGCTGGTGATGGTCACCTCATACGCAGAGGCATTTTCGAGAGCGTCCAGCATCAGCTCCAGGCGGTCGGCGCGGGTCGCCTTCTCCACGGCCGCGGCCACGATGAAGTTCTCGACCGAACGGCTATCAGCTGCTGCCAGGGTCTGTATCTTTGTCAGCACATCGAGCGGCAGAAAAATGGTCAAAGGACCGACAGACAACTTGGTATTAGTGTCCATTTTTGGCCTCCGCCTGGCGTGCACGGTGCGCTGCAGCATCGGTCGGGCTGGCCAGCTCGAAGTGCGGCACCGTCTCGCCGTCCGGGGTGATGATCGACAGGGTGTGCACCTGCAGGCCACCCAGGGACAGGTCACAGCCTTTGCCCTTGATGTAGCGGCCAATGCACGAGGTGCCCAGGCTGTACTGCAGATCCTCGATCTGCTCGCCAAACCCGCCGTCCATGAAGTCGCGCCCGCTCTGCAGGGTCTTGCACTGGGGGCAGACAAAAACCACGTCCTCGACGTGCACGGCCTGGGCCTTGTATTCGGCCTGGAACTGTTCCAGGGAGATTTCGCGGCGGCCGGTCATGCTGCACGCTCGCTTTCTTTCTCGATGGTGATGGGCAGCAGTCGCGCGGCCTCGCGGCACTTCTCCAGCTGGTCTACTGGGTAGCCCCAGACATTGCCCTTGCCGAACGTGCGCTCCATGCCGATGAAGTACATGCCGATGCGGGTACCCTGCATCACATAGTCACGCATCATGGTCACCAGCTCGCGCAGGGTGCCGCCGTGGCCGAAGCCCTCCCAGCTGCCGTTGGTGCGCAGCACCACTTTGTTGCCCGACTTTTCATCAATCAGGTGCACGGCGCCATCGACCACCAGGCGCGCCACACGGTCATGCTTGGCGCTGTAGAAGAAGCAGCGCCCGTGCTGAGAAATCACCTCAATCAGCTGGTTGGCGTAGACGCATCGCACCTGCTTGGCGAACTCGTGTTTGCCTGGCTCGGTCATCTTGGCGTCAGTGAAGGCCTTGGCCAGCAGGCCGCACAGGGTGGAAACAGCTTCCATCGACTTTTCGGTAACGTCTGGACCTACAGCCAGCTCAGCCTTGAGGCCGGTGCGGATATGTTCAAGCACCAGCACATGGCCGGTATCGGTCTTGGTCGAAGACAAGGCGAAGCGCTCGCGGTCAAGCATTCCATTGATCCAGTTGATTCCATCAGTGTGCATAGCGTGGTGCCTCGAACATGCGGTTGTAGGTGACGTGTCCCAGCAGACAGGCAGCGAGCCCGCTTACAGCATTGGCGCAGGCCAGGCGATAACCGGCCTCCCCCGTTTCACCATTGCCACGGCCGACAGTCATGGCGCCGGTGGCCAGGTGGTGGGCGACAGCCACAAAGTTGGTGGCTTCCTCGCCCATCAGCTCGTTGTTGGTGAAACTCACGGTGAAGACCACCACCCCACAGGGGGTTTTGTCGGTCGAGCGGTTCAGCGTGGTGTCGTTGTTCCAGATCATGAGTGCCCCAGCTCCGGCCGCACCGGCCGCCCTATGTACGTCTCCAGGCGCTTGGCCACCATGTTGGCCAGCTCGATCAGGCCGCGGCGCTTTGCCGGCGGCGCCAGCCCGATCAGATGGCTGCCCTCCAGCGATTCCACCAGCAGCTCGACGTTGCGTGGCGTTGCCGGGATAGCCTGGCCAGCCTTCAAAGCCTCGGTGATGGCTTGTGCGGCATCTGCCCAGCTCTCGGGCTCGAAGTCCGCCGGCGGGTTGTACTCGTAGGTGTCCGCCAGTAGCTCGGCATTCCCCAGGAAGCGCATGCGGGCGGCGAGTAACTCCGCCGCCATGGCGCTGAAAAAAATCGGTAGGTTGTTGGTTTGCATGTGCATACCTCTGGCTGATTTGCCGGGGCATGATTGCATAAACGCGCGTTCGCGCCAACCTGTTTACGCGCGTTCGCGCCTTTTGTTTTGCTTCCATTCCTATCCCGCTCCTGCAGGTATAGGCCGCGAATTACGCGGCCCCAGGCGGTTTCGGGCGGCACTTTTGCGCCATCCCGCTCCCACAACCTCGATCAGCTTGCGTGCGCTTCCTGGTACTGCTGGCTCTGGTACCACTTGGAGAGCAGGCCGCGGACGCCATCAGGCACCGGCAGCTGCGCGCACTCGACCAGCTGCACACACGCCTCCACCAGCTGGATTTCACGGCCGTACTCGGCAATGAAACGGGCTTTGTCGCCATGGACCGCCAGCAGCCCCGGGGCGCCCCGCCCTTCCTGGTGGTGCCCGGCACACAGCGGCAGCACGTAGTAATGGGCGTGGGCCTTGGTACGGCCGTCGCAGTGGTGAATCGATACGTGCGGCGGCAGCGTGTAATCCCGCGGGCGGCCATCGAGCAGGCAGCAGATACACCCGCAAATCTCGGCCACGTTGTCGTGCCAGCGCTTTTCGGTGTCGTTGACCGTGCGTCCTCCGAACGTCATAGCCCGAACCTCACAGGCTGAGGACCTGGGCGAGCAGCTCGCAGGTTGACCAGGCCGGCAGGGATAGCCTTTGGCTGGGGTGCTGCAGGCGCAGCGACAGCAGCAACCGGCTCAGCCGGCGCATGCGCCGCTGCCAATCGCATAAGCGCTTCCAGGCCAATGCCCGGGCCCTTGTCGACAGCAGGTTGTGCTGGCTCTGCCGCGGTGGCCACCGGTGCCGCCGGCTTTGCCGCTTCGGCGGTCACCCGGGCTTGCTGGACGCGCTCCGACTTCTGCGCACGGGTTGCATATGCCTCGCAGTTCGCCAGCAGCGGACCAACTGGGTGCATGGCGTCCACCAGGTGCTTGGCCGTTTCGTGCTTGACGTAGTAGGTGACGATCGATGCCGCCAGGTCGCCCACCCGGTCGACGATTTGGCACATTTGCGACAGCAAGCGCTTGTTACACAGCGGCCATGCCCGGTGCTTGGCACGGTAGGCGCGGGCATAGGCATGCCATGGGGCATAACTCTTTGCATCAGGACACTGGGGATAGTCGCTTGGCTCCCCCGACTCTGGGCTGTGGCTTTTCGCGCCAACAGGCGCCTTCACCTCGACCGATCCCCCGGCTTGCCCGGGGTCGTCGTAAGTAATTGCTTTTTCAATCTGAAATGAACTTTCAGTACTGTCTAATGTTTCCGGCTTTCCCGTAAACGGTGATGCCGTAACGGGCGATTCCGTATGTGGTGCCACCGTTTCCGGCAAATCCGTAAACGGTTGATCGCCAGTCTTGCCGCCCCGGCCGCCGGCCTTGAGTTTCACGCTGGCCAGATAGACTGCAGCCTGCTCAAGGTCGGGCACCTCGGAGACTTCGTACTCCACGCCTCGGAAGTTGCCGCCTTCGCGAACGAACTCCTGGTACAGGTAGCCGGCCGCACGCAGCTCGTTGAGCACCTTGTACACCTTGTCTCGACCGGATCGCCCGCCAATCGCCTTTTCAGTCTGGTTGATCAAATCCTTGATTTGGACGCGCCAGTTATCCGGCTTGCTCAGGAGGTAAATCAACATCCCCCGGCCCGCCCACGACAGGCGCCGGTCCTCGACGACCGAGGACGGGAGCATGTAGTAGGTACTTTTTCGGGCAGCGCGAACGATGCTCATTGAGCACCTCCTTGTGATCTGGGTGCTGTGAGCAGGGCGAAAGGCAAAACGCAGGAGAAAACGCAGCCGCCTGGCTGGGTTTTAGAGCGCGAGAATGTGACGCAAAGGCGCGAACGTGTTAACGCGCGTACATGGGGGATGTGGTATAGTCGGGCTACTGACACAAAGGACCCCCGGTACCGGGTAAGCACGGATGGCTTTGAGATCCAGGGGCTATGGATTTGCCATAGCGGTGTGAGTAGCGACCCAGCTTGTCTAGAGCTTGATCGTTGAATGAAAGTATTTTCATTTGTTGTGCAAAAAGAACCCTGGAGCCTTGGTCGGTGAAGTGGGTTCTTTTTTTTTGCCTCCTTTTGACGGACCTACGCAGAAGCGCAGGTGTGATCCAATCTGGCGAGCTGTATACCACAGCCCCCGGGAGGCGTCTAAACGATTTTATCCGCGTACAGTGCTAAGCCTTTGGCGTTTTTTTAGGCACCAGGTGCGCTACAGCCCGCAGATACAGGGCTTTCGACAGGCCGCGCTGCCCAGATGGTGCGCCCGAAATAATATCCATCTTGCTGGCCGTCTTGAATTTTGGCGACAGATCGTAAAAGCGCAGTTTCGTCGCCAGGCGGGTACCGCGGGCGATCGAGCAGCGCAGCTCTCGCTCCGGGTAATCCTGGTCAAACCAGCCGAACGGCAGCCCCAAAATATCCTCAAGACGCCGGCTCAGTCGCTCCGGTATGCCCCCGCGGGCATTGACCGCAACGCTCATTTGGTTGGCGAACTTCACCTGGTCCTGTTCCGAGTAGGCGCTTAGGGCGCGGATGCGTACCCCGTCAAACCGTAGGTCCACGTACAGGATGAAGCGCTGGCGCCGGGCTGCCTGGGCAGCATCGCAAGCCTCTTCGACGGTTCGACACCCCTCAAATATCTCGATGTTCATGCAGTTCTTTATCGGTGGCTGTCTTGATGGCCTGATCTTACAGCACTGATATACAAACCGCTGTTTTTTACGAGAAAACCCCTTTATCGTATGCCCCGCAATGTACGCGGATACAAATTGCCGTGTACGCGGATATAAAAAAGGGTGCCAAATGGCTCGCGGCGTAAACAAAGTGATTCTGGTGGGAACGTGCGGACAAGATCCCGAGACGCGCTACCTGCCCAATGGCAACGCAGTAACCAATCTCAGCCTGGCCACCAGCGAGCAGTGGACGGACAAGCAAAGCGGCCAGAAGGTCGAGCGCACCGAATGGCACCGCGTGTCCCTGTTCGGGAAGGTGGCCGAGATTGCCGGCGAATACCTGCGCAAGGGCTCCCAGGTCTACATCGAGGGCAAGCTGCAGACCCGCGAATGGGAAAAGGACGGCATCAAGCGCTACACCACGGAAATCATCGTGGACATCAACGGCACCATGCAGCTGCTGGGTGGCCGTCCACAGCAGGAAGGTGGCCAGCAGTCGCCACGCCCTCACCCGCAAGATAGTGCGGCCCGTCAGGCGCCGCCGCGGCGTCAGCAGAGCCAGTACTCCGCCCAGAGCCAGCAGGCCGGGAACGGTCCAGACACCCCCGATTTCTCGGACGATATCCCGTTTGCCCCGCTCCACCACCTGGTTGGGGCCTGATCGATGCCCCATCCGATCCAGTACCTGGGCCACCCCCTGCACACAGTGAACGCTAAAGCAGCGCTGCGCCGCGAGCTGGAAGAAGCCGTGGCCAGGTTCGGGCCGGTTCCCCCAGCACCAGAATTTCAGATCAAGCCCACCCCCGCGCAAGAGCGCGTGACCCGCTACGGCCTCCACAAGAGATAAGCCATGTTCTTCAAAAACCTGCTGCCCTACCGCTTGACCCAATCCATAGACTTTGAAGTCGAGGCGCTCGAAACCGCCCTGGCATCGAAGCCCGCCCGCCCCTGCGCCAGCCAGGAGCTGAGCACCTACGGTTTCATTGCGCCGTTCGGCAAGGGTGAGGATGCGCCCCTGGTGCACGTCAATGGCGACTTCCTGCTGATCGCCGCGCGCAAAGAGGAACGCATTCTGCCGGGCGCCGTGGTCACCGAAGCCGTTAAGGAAAAGGTCGAGGAAATCGAGGCCGAGCAAATGCGCAAGGTCTACAAGAAAGAGCGTGACCAGATCAAAGACGAGATTATCCAGGCCTGCCTGCCGCGCGCGTTCGTCCGTCGCTCGATGATCTTCGCCGCGATCGACACCCGCCAGGGCCTGATCCTGGTCAACAGCGCCAGCGCCAGCCGCGCCGAAGACCTGCTGTCGACACTGCGCGAAGTACTGGGCTCGCTGCCGGTGCGCCCGGCCACCGTCAAGATCAACCCCAGCGCCACCATGACCGACTGGCTCAAGCAGCAGCGGGCCGCCGAGCACTTCACCGTGCTCGATGCATGCGAGCTGCGCGACACCGCCGAGGGTGGCGGCATTGTGCGCTGTACCCGCCAGGACTTGACCAGCGAAGAAGTGCAGCTGCACCTGGCCACTGGCAAGGCCTGCACCCGCCTGGCGCTGGCGTACAAGGACCAGCTGTCCTTCGTGCTCGATGACAGCCTGAGCATTTCCCGCGTGCGCTTTGAAGACCTACTGGTCGAGCAGGCCGAGCAGGATGGCGGCGACGAGGCCGCGGGCCAGTTCGATGCGAGCTTTGCCCTGATGATGCTGACCTTCCGCGCGTTCCTGGCTGATCTGTTCGTCTCCCTTGGCGGCGAAGAAGTGCCGCAGGGGGTGTGACCATGACGGATCATTCAGACGTACCAGCAAAGACCAAGCGTGTGCTGGATGCTTGCTGTGGCAGCCGCATGATGTGGTTCGATCGCACGAATACAGACGTGGTGTTTGGGGATGTGCGGAACGAAGTCATCACCGTAACTGACCGATCCCACGGCAATGAAGACGGCACGCGCACACTCAGAATTGAGCCAGACGTGATGTTTGACTTTCGCGCCCTGCCCTACCCCGACGGCTCGTTCAAGCTCGTTACCTTCGATCCCCCGCACCTGGTGAAAGCCGGCCCCAAAAGCTGGCTGGCAGCCAAGTACGGCAAGCTGGGCCCGAACTGGCGGGAGGATCTACGCCAGGGGTTTGCTGAATGCTTACGGGTACTGGCGCCGGACGGTGTGCTGGTTTTCAAGTGGAATGAAACCCAGGTCAAGGTAAGTGAGGTGCTGGAACTGGCGCCTATCGCGCCGCTTTTTGGGCACCCGACCGGGCGAAAGGGCCTAACCCACTGGCTCGTGTTCATGAAACCTGAAGCCGAATGACAGACGAAAAAAAGCCGCGGCTCCCGAAGGATCGCGGCCTTTTCTCACAAAAATCAGCCAGATATTTGTGCCTCGCATTATATGCCCCTGCACTCGTTTATCAAGGGACCCCATGAAAATCATCTTTGACGGCACGCATGTACGCCACGTCGGCGACAAGGGCCCGCGCGGCAAATTGCGGGCCCAGCTGCCGAACAAGCGCGTGGCCTGGACTGCCGTTGTCCAGCTCAAGGACGGCGCCGGCAATGCGACCGAGGCGAACTGGTCAACCCAGCCAGGCCAGCGCATGAACTACCTAGAAGCCAAGGCGGCGATGTTCGCTGTGGTGGACGAGCTGCAGCGGGTGTTTATCGAGACGTACAACCTGGGCCCAGACTCGGTTCACTTCACCCTGGTGAGCCGCTGATGCGCGCACCCCGCGACACCAGCACCCTCAGTTTCAGCCTGCAGAAGCTGGCCCTGCCCCCGGCGATCGCTGCCCGGGCACAGAGCGGCGCAGTGAACCTGGTAGTGATCCCTTGCCGGCCGCAGCCGGTAATCGACCCCGAGACAGTGCAACAGGCCGGCATTGCGCCAGGCGACGTTTTAGCGCTGATCGATGCAGTTCAATGCGCGTTCACCTGGGGATTGATCGACTCACACACCGCCCCAATCGGGCGCGGCCACGCCTTCGAGCTACTGCAGGCGCTCCCCGCGCAGAAGTACTCCCGTCTCGGTACCGGCCTGGTGCGCCACGTCGGCATTACCCGGGCGGACCAACTGACCGACGCCCAGCTGCGCGAAAGCGGCCACGCCACGGCCGCCGATTTTGCCGAATATTGGGCCAGCGCTGTGCCCGATATCCCCGCCGCTACCAATCCCTGGTGCTGGCTCATTCGATTTGAACTCAAGGGGTAAACAATATGCACACATTGCCACTACTGGTAGCGATCGGCACGCTGATCTACCTCTTCCGTTATTACCACCCGAGCAACCATGTCAATCCGTACTTGTACAAGTTTCACAAGCGCATGCGAGTGTGCCTGGGGATGCTGGTTGTATGTTCCCTGATGGCGATTGCGTATCGCTTGCCGGGCGACTTCGCCAACTTCGTGCGGGGTGTGCAGGCCAACCAGGTCCAGCTGGCGCTGAAACGGCAGGAAGCCCGGCAGGCGTCAGAAATCAAGCACCTTCGCCAGATGATTGACGCCCTTGGGGGGCTGGACAACTATTTGGCGCACCAGAAGGCAGCGCAAACACGCTGAAACCAAAATTTCTATACCACTCGTCGCTAAAACCCCTTTTGTGGGGAACCTTCTCGTGGCACCCTTCACAAACGATCATTGGAGGGATGGGGTCAATGTGTGGGACCGGTTTCGGCCTGACGAGCGGTAGCCCTTGTTTCAAGGGACCTCCAGGCATCAGTGACGCGGATATTATATCCGCGTCACACACGGCGAAATCTTTCTCTTTGATCTAGGCTAACACCTGCTTATTTAAACCTACGTCTTTCGATACACAGTCTGGAATCGTCCATGCAGCAGGTCGTCCCCATCAACACAGAACACACAAGCATAAAGGCAGAAATATGTCCCTTACTCAGAAGGTTATCCAAAACATAACCACGCCGGGAAAGTATCAAGACAAATACGGCCTGGCTTTGCGCGTTTCGCCGAAGGGCTCTAAAGCCTGGATTGTTCGCTATACATTCGATGGCGAGCGCAGAGACGACGGTCTGGGAAAGTTTCCAGACGTTTCACTGGCCGAGGCGAGAGAAACCGCCATGGCTATACGCCTTTCTGCGCGCAAAGGAATAGATCCACGCGCTGAAAAGGAACGATTAAAAGAGTTGGCCAAGTCAGCGGCCACTTTTGAAGAAGACGCTAACGCATTCATTGCGCGGCATCGTCACGGCTGGTCGCAGGCACACGCCCATCAATGGGAAGCGTCAATGCGTGATCATGTTTTCCCAATAATTGGCAATAAAGCAGTTTGTGCAATTGACACAAAAATCGTGCTTTCTGTGCTTGAACCGATCTGGAGAGACAAGCCGGAGACGGCGCGCCGCGTGCGCAACAGGCTGGAGCGGGTCCTGGACTACTCCAAGACCCTGGGTCACAGAGACGGGGATAACCCCGCCCGCTGGCGTGGTCACATACAGAACCTTCTTTCCAATGTATTGCCAACTCCAATTCCTTTGGAGTCAATGAGTTATATAGCTCTGCCTAGTTTTATGCGCAAACTAGAAGCCGAAGACTCAAGGGCTGCGCGCTGCCTTCAATTCCTTATATTGACAGGTTGCCGAACCTCGGAAGCAATGGGTGCTAAATGGGAAGAGATAGACTGGGAACATTCAGTCTGGCGTATTCCGGCCGAGCGCATGAAAGGTAAAGAAGAACACGAAATTCCTTTAAGCCAGGCGGCTTTAACCGTGCTTAAAGAGGTTGGAACACGCGGCCGCAGCGAGTTTATATTCTCGAATCGTTCATACACTGGTGAAATGGCCAACAACTCGTTGCGCCGGCTGATGACCAAGCTGGGGGAGGATTGCACCGTGCACGGATTCCGCGCGACCTTCCGCACCTGGTTACAGGAGAAAACGGATTTCTCGAACGAGCTTTGCGAAACTGCGCTGGCGCACGTCGTCGGCAACCTTACCCAGCGGGCCTACACCCGCGGTAAGCAGCTCGAAAAGCGTAGGCCCATGATGGATAAATGGGCTCGTTTTGCAGTTGAACGGATGCAACCACCTGTACCCCGACAAGGCATGAGTCCGGTGCTAGCCTCACGCACCCCCATACTCAAGCCTCTACAGCCGTTCACCTGATAGCAAGAAACGCCCAAAACCCCACAGCCATTGGCCTGGGGTTAGGGGCGTTCGGGGTAGGAAACTTCAAAGGCTGTGAGCCCCGATTGCAGGTGCTCACAGCCTGGCATTCAAGCAAGCCGGCGGGGTTTAAGATCCCGGATCTTGAACCGCACACGGTAGTCGGCGATTTCTTCATCGGTTAGCACCGACACATCAAAATCCCCCCATGTCACGCCTGCAGCCTGGCAATCATCCCAAGCATGCCAGCCGCCCAGCTCAAGCCCAGTATGCAGTGCACTGCCCTGCAGGGAACTGGCGCCTTGCAGCACACACATTTCGGCAAACAGGCTGTCCAGGTCGGCGCGCTTCTCTCCTGTGATCGGGCTCAGCAGGTACCGGGCGTCATGTATCACCCCCGGTGCTCGATGATCCACCCCGCGGAACAGGCCGGCCGCCAGCGTCGGGATGCTGGCCAGGTCGGTCAGCATGCCGCGCGGCGCCTCATACGTCTTGCCGTCCCGTGATACGTAATACACCGTATTCATCAGCGTCCACAGCTCGCAGCTCTGCGCCGATCGGAACGGCCGCAGGATAGGCTGGCCGCTAAAGCCCGGTTTAGACACTGCGCGTGGCCTTGATCGCCTCCGCCACGGTGCCCGGTACCGGTGCCTCTTCGGCGCCGATCGCCAGCTTGCCGTCAGCCTCGGGCACCGTGGTTTCGTCATGCTTGGCGGTCGATTCCGCGCGAATCGCCTGGATCACGTCGGCCTGTTCCTGGGTCAGGCGACCATCGGCCACGGCCTTGGCGATCGCCGAATCGATCAGCTCGGCGGCCTTCTCCTGCGCCACCACCTGCAGCTTGCCGTCCAGGGTGGCGTCACCGTTGACCACGTCGCACAGGCCGGTGTTGTACACCTTGCCGGCGACCACCAGCTGCGCCACGGCGCGCTTGGCCGGGCTCATGGAGCAGTAACCGGATACCGCGCTGGATGCGTCGGAGTAGACCGCACCGCCCACGGTGGACACGACATGGCCAACGGTGGAACAGGCGGCCACGGTGGCCAGCGCCAGGCCCATAACGGCGCCGATCAGGATTTTACGCATAGGACAATCTCCATTTGTTGCATTGGTTTATGGGTGAAACAGGGGGGAATTCAGGCCTGCAGGTCGCGCAGGCAATGGGCGCGCTCGGCTTCGCGGCGCTTTTTGATGCCAGGCATCCACTTGGGGTTGAGCCATTGCATGATTTGCTCGCAGGCGCCGACGCGATCGCCGGCACGCAGCTTGCGCACCAGGGTGCTGGGCTGGCCGTTCGCCTTGAGGGCAAAAAGCCCGTCCTTGACGCCTTTGCCACCTGGGCCAAGGTTGTCGTAGAAGCTGTTGTAGGCCTCTTGCTCGCCTAAGCTCAGGTCCTTGTAGGTGATGGGCCCGCTGGCCGACTGGATGGCGCCGATACGGCGCTGCAGCACGTCCTGGTTGGCCTCGATACGAACCACCAGCGTTTCAGCGCATTCTTCAAGCGTGCGGGCCGGCTGGCCGAACTTGACGCCTTGGGTCTGGCCCATGCACTGGGTGGGGATGCCCAGGCCGTCGTCGTAAACGTCCAGGCGTGTGCCTTCATAGCCCGCGGCTGAAATGGCCATGGTGATGACCAGGGCGAGGGTTTTCTTGCGCTGGCCTACGGCCTTGATCGCGCTGGAGACTTCAAGCGTTGTCGGAATCTTGGCCATCGTCGGCACTCCCTGTGGTTTTGCTGAGGAAATGAATGGCCACGTTCAAGGACTTGAGCACGGCAGATACCGCGCCGTAGATGGCCGGATCTACCAGGCCCTGCCCGTCCAGGCAGGCCCAGGCGATCACCACGCCATCGAGAACGATGCCGGCGGCAACCAAAGTGACGTTGAACGGCCTGGCGCCGCGGGCGCAGCGCTTTACCACGTTGTCTTGGGGCTTATCGGCCACGGGCGTCGACCTCCTTCCGCAGCTGCTTGAGCTCAAAGCCCTGCTGCAGCACGGTGGTCTGCAGGCTGGAAACGTCCTTGGTGGTCGCGTCCTGGGTGCTCTTGAACTGGCTCAGGTCGCGCTGTACCAGGGCAATGTCCTTGCCGAAACCGTTGATAGAAGACTGGATGCTGTCGAGCTTGCCGACGACGGTGGAGCAGAGGCCAATGAGGGCGGCGCCAGCTAGGGTTTGGGCCAGCTTGAGGGCGCCCTTAGCCAGTGGTGAGTCCAGCAAACGCTGAGTGTCGGCGGCCATTTGTCAATCTCGTGAATCCGTGTAGTTGCACGTATTTTCACGTCACAAATGGCCGCTCCCCGGGCGGGGTTTGCGCCGATTTACGGATGCTTGGCCAGTATCTCGGCGATGTTGGATAGCCCCTTGATCATCGAGTCAAGGCGGTTGATCTGCGCGGCGATGGCTTTGCCTTCGTTCTCCCGGGTTTTCTTCCAGTTCTCGAAGGGTTTGCTCGCAAACAGCTTCCTGATTCGGTCGTCTGTGAGCTTGCCGCACTGCACCAGGTCCTGGCCGAAGTACAGCGCCAGGTCGGCGCGGATCGCGTTATAGGAATCCCATAATCTGACGCGCTCGCTCGCTGATGCAGGAATGGGGAGGAAAGCGGGCCGGTGCTAACTCTGGCACCCCCTTTTCAGCGTTCGGCTCGCTGACCTGGTTGGCTACCACGCCATGCAGGTTCGTCACCGCGTGCACAAAGTGGGCGGCCTGCTGCTCGCACTGGCGGTAGTAGTCGAACTGACTGACAAACGTCTGGTCATCGAGCTTGCGCACCTCACGGATGCGCTCCAGCAGTGCCGCTTCGTACTGGGCGTCATCGTTGTAGGGCAGCGGGCCCTTCTCTGCCTCGTACAGGCAGGCGGCCATGGTGGCGGCCCACCAGCTGTAGTTGTTCTTTTTGAAGGTGCCACCTTCGATCAGGGTTTCGATCGCCTCGGCCTGGTAGCCCAGCATGGGGCTGTAGACCATCTGCTTGCCGTCGAACTCGAAACCAATCTTTTCCACCTCGGGCGTGAAGTCGGTCATGCCCAGAAGGTAGTCGTGAAAGTGACCTTTGCCGATCGGGAAATCTGGCCCGTCTTCCCGGGTGTTACTCATGTAGTACGCGGCCACATACATGCGCTCGTTGATCGACCAAAAACGCGGGTCTTTCACGGCGCCGGGGCGGTCGACCGGCTTGCAAATATGGCGGAGCAGCGCGGTATAGGTGCGCTGCTCGTACACGGCCGGAATCTCGCAAAGTTCTTCAATCTGGTCCATGTCGAGCACCGACATGGTGACGGAAATGCGCGCGGTATTCAGGGGGCTGATGTACTTCATAGAACTCCGAAGTAGTCGTACTGGCTAAACGTCAGGTTGATGGTGGCGAACTCGTCTGCAGAGCGCGCCTGCTGGGTTTCGCACGACACGGGCACCATCGCCCAGGACGCCGAATAGCCGTAGCTCTCTTGCACGGCGCCGTGAGTGACGGTCATCTGGTTGGCGTACTGCGACGGCAAGCCAAACGTGCCGTCTGGCGCGGCGACGGTCAGCCGGAGCTGGTCAAACCATTGCTTGATTTCACCGTCCACGTCGTAGCAGGTCAGGCGCAGCTCCACCGGATCGGAGCCCGCAGGAATCTGGGTGAACCCTGAGCCGATCTTGCCCGGCTCCCATCCCAACTGGGTGCCGTTGTAGGAGCACTCAATGGCCAGCAGGTTGACTCTGGGGGCAGCAATCCTGCCGATCGGGTCGACAGCGATATGCCACAGGTTGGAGCGCTCGCGGTTGACGCCATTGGCCTCGTCGAACATCTGCTCCAGCTTGTTCCAGGACAAGCCCCCCAGCAGGATGTTGCCGTACTTCGTGTTTATCGCCTTGTTGCTGGCGCCGACAAGGTTGCCGTTCAGCAGGTCGCGGGCCGCGGAGGCGTACTTGAGTACGCCGGAGCTAAGCCCGGTGTTTGGCGCTACTGCAGATGCAGCCTGGTACGCCAGGCGCTCGAAGATGTTGGCCATTAGATCGACAGGACCTCATAGCAAAATGACTTCGACGGCAGCTCACGCAGGTACACCTCGATCGCTGCATCGCACTCGGCCACAGATCGCCCGAATGGGTCTGCACCTTGCGAGCGGGATACCTCGAACGCCGCGGCGTTCTCCCGGTCGTTTTTCAGGTGCCACAGGGGCTTGATCAGCGCCAGCTCACTGTCTGTCAGGTCAGAATCGGGCGGCGCGCCGGCTGGATCCGGCTCTGGCTGCACACTGGTAAGGCGCCGGTACCCGCAATACGAAGTGATGGCCTCGCGCAGGTTGCGGGTCACCTGGTCCTCGTCCAGGGCGCAGCCAATTGGCAGCACGGCAAAGTACTGAGCTACTAATTGGCTGATTTTCATGGTTACTGGTTCGCGAACCAGTGGAAATGCAGCGTGCCCTGGAACAGCAGGGTTTGCGCATCGTTTTCCCAGTCACGATCAGGGGTATCCATGACCAGCACCAGGTTTTTCAGGTCCTCTTTGCGCTTGTAGTCATCCGGGCGACCTTCAAACACGGTGGCATCGAGGTAGGCGCCATTGGCAATGTATGCCTTGAGCATGTCGCTCGCCTGGCCAAGCACGGTTTCGTAGAAGGCAACCGGGCCTTCTTGCTTGGTCTTGACCTGCTTGGGCTGGACCATCAACTGGCCGTTGGGGCCGTAGTACTCGACTACATCGCCAGGGGTGGCCACCGGCCAGGGGAATTGCTTCACCAGCAGTGGCATATCGGGGAACTGGTCGAACACGATCTGGGCGTCAGATTGGATAACCTTTCGGCCCAGGTCGTTGGTGTTTTGGAACGTGCGGCTCAATACCGCCATTGCATCTACAGACATACTCAAACCCTCGGGTGCTGGAACAAACAAGGGCCATCGTCACACGTAGAAAACCCCCGTTTTCCCGGGGGTTTGCGTGCTATTTGCGCGAGAAGTACTTGCGGATATCGGGGCGGTCGAGCGCGGTCAGCGTGGACATGTTCACTTGCACCGTGAGGTCGATGTAGTTGCCCTGGTTATCCCGCGGTGCGTCCAGCGGGTAGTCCAGACTTTCGATTACGGACGGTGGGTAGGTGCGCCCACCATGGGTCAAGCCCAGCAGCTTGGGCGCCTTGGAGGGGAACAGCGCCTTAATGAACGAATCCACGTCCTTGGTCGTCTGCAGCACCTCGGACAGAATGCCGTCCTCGGCCAGCTCCTGGGGGAATACCCACTCCAGCAGGCGCGCCAGCGGCGCCTCTACCTCGGACAGCGCGCTGGTGATGGCGCGGAACCGGATACCAAAGGTGAACTTCACCGGCGGCATGCCGGCGAACACCTGGCGGCTGTTGAGCTTGGTTACGCCCGTGCGGCCCTGCAGGTCGTGCATGATCGACTTGAGTTTGTCGGAGCCTGCATCCAGGGAGTCGGCAATGGGACCGTCCTTGAATGGGCTGATCGCCTGCAGGGCATTGAGCACAGGGACCAGGCCCCCGGTCTGCAGCATGCCCGTCAGGGTTGGGGCCTTTGTTTCAGGCCCGGAATTCTCGAACGGCGATTGCCAGTTCTGGGTGATGCTTACGCCGCCACCCTCGACCAGGGGACCATAGACCCCTGCAAACTCTTTGGTGTCGGCAATGCCCTTGGCATCGCACACGAAAATACGCGCCATGAGCACCTGGGACATACTGCCCCAGTCACTGCCCAGGTCATTGCTTAGACCCTTGATGCCCAGGATTGAGCCGCCCAGGGGGCCAAGAACGGTCCCCGACAGGGAACCGTCTTCCAGTACAGAAGACAGCTTGCCCTTGACCTCGCCATAGACCTCGGAAACGGTGGTCTTGCCGCTGAACACGTCGGACACGGTGCTTGTAACCGTCTCGGCGGCGCCGGTGATGGCGCGCAAGTTTGCGTCACCGCCAACCATGCCGGCGACGGTATCGCGCCCCGCCGCTACCACTCCGCTCACGACCTCTGTGCCGACCCTCCCGGACACGCCAGCGACTGACCCTAGCAACGTGTTGGAGGTGCTACCCGGGTTGGTCGCAGGGACGCCCGCAATGGACGCCCCCACCAGCCGACCCTGAGAGTCATAGCTAAAGTCAGCCACAGCCTTACTTACCGATCATCTTCATGCGGATGCGCATGGAGCGGGCGCGCTTGCGCTTGGCAGTGCCCGAGAAGGCCTTGCGCTGCATCTTGCGTACAGCGGACTTCTGGCCGGCGGTCAGCTTCACGGTACCGCCGATGCGCTTGTTAAGGCGCACCTTCTTACCCTGACGGATGGCCAGCACCTTGCGATAGGTGGCGTCCATCATTTCGCCATCCTCGGCATCGCCGTTTACGAAACGGTCGGTGGCGTCCAGCATGGCTTCTTCGCCTTGAGGCATCTTGTCCAGCAGAACGTCATGCACGCGAGCAGCAATGTCGTTCTCGAAGTTGTCGAGCAGGGCATCGATATCGTCACCGTCAATGCCGCGGGCTTCCAGGTAGTCGCCCACCAGCTGCGCCAGGTCGGCGGCGTACTCCGACTCATCGTCGGTCATTTCGCCGTCGCCGTCGGTGGCGTTACCGACCACCAGGGCATACAGACGGTCGCCAAAGCCCTCGCCTTCGTCCAGGGTGTCGGTGTCGGCCCACTCTTCTACAACAGCGGCCGCCTCGACACGCATTTCATCGGTGAAGACCGATTTAACGTCATCCAGCTGGTGCTCGCCGTTGCCGGAGCCGGAGCCGTTGCCATTGGCGTTATCCATCATGTTGTTTGGATCGTTTGGCAGCGGCTTGGCGGGCGGCTCGGCAGGGGCCGCGAATGCGGCCGCCATGCGGATACGCTGTGCCAGAACGTTGGTCAGCAGATTATCCATAAATCCCCCTTATGGCCGGACGGCGTATTGCTGCGCTTCGGTGACACGGTTGGTGCCGTCGTAGCAGAGCCAATGTTTGATATCCATTTTGTCGAATGGACGGGTAGCGTTTGCGTCAATCTTGGCCTTGTAGCTCAGGCCATCCAGCTCCGCGCTCGGCTGCAGCCAACCGGCCGATTCCAACGACGCAAAGAAGGTTTTCAGGAACTTGGTCATTTCAGTGATGGCTTCGGCCATTGGCTTCTGCAGGAAGCCCTGCGCAGCTGCTGCAATGGTGTCATCCACGTAGCTGGCCATTTCGGCCACGGCCATCAGCTTGGTGGCGCCTTCGGTCTGTGCACCGGTCAGGGAGTCGACCCAGGCATATTTCCCGCCCGTGGTGTAGTCGCGGAAAATAACCGGGTTGATACGGGCCTCGGCCAGCACTTCGAGGTCGATTTCTTCATCCAGGTCGAATACCTGGGTGATGCTGGTGCGGTTGACCGCATAGTCATCGCCAGCCACCGGGCGATTTCGGGGAGCAATGCCCTTGGCGTTGGTCTTGGCGTTCCGCGCGCAGCGCAGGCCGGCCTGCATGCCAGAGGTGCCGAAAATCGCCTTGCCGCCCACCACGGGGTTTTGCGCGCTCAGCGGCGCCCAATAGGCCTGGCTGTAGAGGCTATTGGTATCGCCGCCAACAGAGGCGTAGAAGGTCGCGGCCGCTTCCGGGGTCAGGCGCCCAGGAACATCCCACAGCACTTGGCGGTTGAGGGTTTTACCCAGCGCGAGCAGGCGCGAAATCAGGGCGACGTTCTCGGTACCGCCACTGCACAGGTAAGTGAAAGTCGGGCGCGAACGCTTGATGCGATCCAGAGCTGCGTCCAGATCGGAGGTGGTGTAGACCTGGGCACCTTCGGTGAAGTACTTCAACGTCTTGCTGGCGTACAGGTCCTTGCCGTCCTTGCGACCGTAGAAGGTGCAAGTAACGGGCACGGTCGCGCCGTCTTTGACAGAGACAACCTGCAGCAGGTCGGTGCTCTGCGAGACGATATCGCCGATGTAGTAGCTCTTCTGGAACTCGTCCAGGGCGTTCACATCAAGCGAGCCTTTGAATGGCCCCAGGATGATCGAGTTGTCGATTACGTCGCGCAGCTGCAAGGTGATGATCTTGCTTTCAGCTGGCACGCCACCGGCGCCTTTGGCCGCGTCCGCGTGGATCTCGGCGATAACACCGTCGGAGAAGCATTCCAGGTGCTTGATGGCGATCAAATAGGCGCCAGTGGGGCCGGTTTGCTCGTCCGCCATGGCCCATTCAGTGCCCGCTGCAGTTGCGGCGGTGGCCACCATCAGCTTGTTGCTCGAACCAGTGGCGACCAGGCGCGAAACGATGGCCTGCACGGTACCGGCCTTGAGAGCCTCATGGATATGCACGGCGGGCTCGGACAAGGCACTGACGGTCAGCGATGCAGTCTGGCCCAGGGTGCGCTTGAAACGCCCCTGGGTGACAGCAAACACCTTGTCGGTGCGGCCGCGCGGGAAGCGACCAACGATAGCGATGTTGTGCGCTACGGTGCTGGTGCTGGGCTGCTCAGACTGGTCAATGATGTTGTTGACCTGAACGCCAGAACGCTTGCCAACTTGTCGGGAAAAGACCTGGCTCATTTGTTCTCCTTGGCCGAAACGGCCGCTTGAGTGGCTTGCGCGGCCGCGGTGGCCTTCGCCTTGGCGGAAGTGGTCACCGCTGGCTGATCTGCAGGGGCCTCGCTTACAGCGGCGCTTGCTTCTTCGCTGGCGCTGTCAGTCACCACCGCGTAATCCACTGCATCGTTACCGGCAATGGCGGCGTACTCGCTCAGGTCAGTAACCAGCAGCCAGGCCTGATCAAAGCTCTTCACTTTCACCTGGTGGGGCTTGTTGGGCTCCAGCGCGGCGTTGATGCCGCTCGATGGCAGCACCAAGGGAAATTCGTTTTTGTGGGTCAGGAACACCACCAAAGGAAATTCCTGGCCTTCGGGGGCCAGCTGCTCGACAAGGGCGCGGGGCTCCTTACCGGAATTGCGATCAATCTGTACTTTCATGTGCCACCTGTAGGCCTCGAACGTTGTCCCACTTGTCCAGTCGGGCAGAGCCGCGCCAAGACTTCGCGAGCTTGGAAAACTGCTGTTCGGTCACTTCCAGCTCTAACGAGCCATCCACCGGAATGCCTTGGCCCAGCACCACGATCCGGCTGGCGGTGTGGTTGGTCAGGGTCAGGGTGGCGGGGAATTCGTCGATGGCTGGCAGTGACCACGAGCCCAAAATTACAGGGCTGGAGAGGCCGTTTTCGGCGGGGGTTTGCGCGGTTTCCAGGCTCAGCGGGTCGCCGTCGCCTGCGCTGTTTTGGTCATCGCCGACGGTCAAGGAATCACCGGTACCGGGGGCCTTGTCATCCCCATCAGCGCCAGCGTTGCTACCTGGCGGCGTCAGCATCTGCGCCACCAGCGACCTGGTGAGCACCATTTGGTGAGGCACTGGCGCCAGCGCCGTGAACGCCTGCTCGCTCGATGCGAGGCCATCACCAGGACCTTTCGTTTCTGTGCCTGCAGCACCCGCGGCCGGCGCAATGCCGGCCGTTGCCTGGGCCTCAGTGGACTGCGCCGCAGCGCCGTCCACCTTGTCGCCCGCGGGTGCTGCCGCCACAGCCTTGGCTTTCGCCTTGGTTGCTTTGGCAGTCATAAAGCCCCCTTACGCGGCGATAACGTTTTTGATGGTCAGCAGGGCGCAGCCCATGGCCGATGGCTTGTGCGGGTTGATCTCGGTCAGGTTGCGGCTATACAGCGCAGCGCCAGACTTGAGGTCGGAACCCACAGCAATCGGGATCAGGGTTTGCGGTACCGCGTCCGAGAAGACCACCGGGTTACGCGCCACCTGGGCGGAACGACCGACACACAGAATCTCGATATCGGTGTCGGTTTCCTCGACGACGTAGGGGTCGTAGTACACGTCGTACTTGCCCTTGTACTTACCGATACGCCAGAAACCGGCTTTGGCGGATACGCCGGAGACAACGAAATCGGTGGAATCCATCGACAGGAACTGCGACATACCGATATCGCCGACGTACCAGATGTTCAGGCCGAACTCCATGGTCTGGTTGGCGACTTCCTGGTCCACCTTGGCGGCGAACGAACCGAAGTCGCGCCACACCGCGGCCCGGGTTTTGCTGACCAGTTGCGCGCCGGCATCGAAGTCGTATTCGCGGTTGGTGCGCTTAGCTACACGCTTGAGCTTGCGCAGTGCGGCGATATAACGCTCGTTGGCGGCCTGGGTGCGCGCGGCCTGCACGGCAATGGTCAGACCGTCGGCGCCCAGTTCCGACTGGGTTTGAGTACGGCTGTCAGGGGTAATCTGCATCAGCACGCGGCTTGGGGCGCAATACAGGCTCCAGCTTTGGGCCTTGGTGTTGATATGCGGCGTCAGGTCAGGCTTACGCTCGAAGTCGACGAACGCCTGCACTTCCGGGTAGGCGCTGGCCGGCAGGGCCGGACTGAATGCCAGGGAGCCTTCACCGGTATCGATGTTCACACTACCGGTCACGGTGTAGGGGGTACCGGTATCACTGAAGTACTGGCCAGCGATCTGGTTGATGGAGGTACCACCATCGACTTCTACAGCGGCCTGCAGGCCGTCAACGAACACGCGGGTGCGGCCGCGCAGGATTGGTACCGCAGCGCCCTCGCCGCCGATACGGGCGGTAACCTTGAACGTCCCGGTGGCTCGATCGCCAGCCATGGCCACGTCCAGAATACGCTCGGAACGGGTGTAGGCCTGGCCACCACCAGTACCGTCCAGGATCTTGCCCTGGGTATAGCCGCCGAAGTCCGAACCCGCGATCGCGCTGATGATGGCCAGCTTCGATTCGTTGGAGTTCAGGTCCGAAGGCAGGTAAGCGCCGAACGGAATGCCCTCAGCCAGGCCGCCAGTGATCGCAACCGCGATACGGTTTGGCTGGTGGGACAGCGGAGTCGACTGGTTGTTGCTGCTGATGCTGTCCAGGGTGTAGCCATCGGGCAGCACATGGGTGTTGGAGCCGTCAGCGACGTTCTCGGCCTGGGAGATAACTGCGTCGATCAGGGCTGCGTCAGGCATATGGCCGTTGCGGTGCTGATAGCGGGCGATACCGTCCAGCAGGCTGTGCACGGCCTGGCCGCGTGCAGCGTCACCGTCGATCTTGTCGAGCAGGGCGGCCATACGAGCCGGCAGGAGCTTGGTGGCATCGGCCACGGATTCTTTGATTACGCTGACAGCGGCCGCGTTGGTGCTGTCCAGCATGTTCCCATCTTCACGGGCCGCGCCCACCAGGGCGTCGATTTTGGACTCGGTGTCTTCAAGACCCCGGCCAGGCGCGTAAATGTGTCGTGGCATTCGTGTTACCTCGTTGCTGAATAAGGGCTGCGCCCGTAGTGGTGGCGTTTCAGCAACGATGGTAAGTGTCAAAAAACCCCCGAATTTCGGGGGGTTTGCGCCGTTTTAGCTATTTGCTCAGGACGATCAGGCGGGCGTTTGCGCTGGTTTGCGCCAGCAGTGCGTTGTCCTGGAATGTGCCCGCGTCCAGGGGCTCAACATCGGCGCCGTGCACGTCCAACCACTCACGGAAAGCGACCGCTTTTTGGTCTTTGCCGAAGAACACGCCCTCCCCTGCGATCGCCGCTAGAGTCCCGCCGCTGGCCAGCATCCCGAAGGCGCGCATGATGTGCGCAGCATCCTGGCGGTTGCTGAATGGCGGGTTCATTAGGATGGCGTCATAGGGCTTATCAGGCGTGAAGCCGTCAAAGTCGTGATCCACCACGCTGTACCCCTTGGCGGTCAGAATGTCGCGCAGCTGGCTCGATATCTCGATCACATCGACCTGGCCACCCTCGGCCTTGGCAGCGTCTGCCAGGTTGCCGTTGCCGGCGCTCGGCTCCAGTACGCGCATGCCCTCCCGGATCTTGGCCAGGCGCGCCATGCGCTGGGCGACGTGCGCCGGCGTTGGGAAGAAGTCGATGCCGACCTTCTGCCCGATAATGGCCCGCTCGGCCTTCTTCACTGGGTCTTCTTCTGCTTTCTCCACCAGGTGGGGAATCAGCTCGCGCACTGCAGCGTCCAGGCTTTGCTTGTCGGTGATCCCCATACGCGCCAGGCGCTCGACACGGGCGATACGCTCCATGGGGTCTTCCATATGCCAGCCACCTTTGATGCCCTTGAGCGCGGCCGCGGCCTTGCGCGTGAGGGCAATATTCACCGCACCCAGGTCAACCCGCTCGGGACCGTTGCCCAGCTTGGCCAGGGCGGCGATCAGCCTGCTATTCCCCTTGGCGGCATGCTGGGCGAGGGTTTTGGCGGCAGCGCTGTAACGGTTGCTCCAAGACCAAGGGTGCGGGAAGGCCATAAATCTGAAATCGTTGTCTTCAAACGGGCGCCCGCGGCGCCCTGAGCGCTCATTGCTGGCCAGCTTGCTGTCTGCGTCGTACATGGCCAGGCGCATGATCCGTTGCAGTTCATCGAGCTGGGCACGGCTCGACAGCTTGGCCAGCGCACCACCCGCGCCGGCCTCAATCGCGTCCGCTACACGGTGCAGGGTCTTGGCCACGGCCTTATTTGTCTCGGCGCTCTCGATCGCGTAGCCAGCCTCTCGGGCACGCTTGGCTGTATTGGTCTTGCGATCGGCATTCAGGCTGGCATCAGCCTTGTCCAAGGCGTTGTCGGCCACCTGGCGCAGTTTGCCCACTTGGCTGGCCAGGGCCTGCTGGGCGCGCTCCTCTGCCAGGCGCTGAGCGGTGGCCGCGGCCTCGGCCTGCTGCTCGGGCGTCATCACCACCGGCGCCGGCGCGGCCTGGATATGCGAAGTGTCGCCGCCCAGGTGCTTTTCCCGGATGAAGTAGCCCCCGTTCATCCTCCAGGTGTATGGGTCGATTGCCTTGGCCTGATCCAGGCTGAGGTCTGTGCGAATGATGCCGCGCAGTACTTTCCCCTTCCTGGTGTTGTATTCGACGATTTCCGGTACCGGCGCCGCTGGCGCTGGGTCAGCATGGACAGGCTCGCGCTCTACTGCAGGGGCGGCCGCGGGCTCAGCAGCCGGGGCGCGTTGGGTCTGGACGCGCTTGGAAAGGTGCGCCTCGGCATATTCGCGCAGGTACGCCAGGTACCCTTCCCGGTTGTTGGAGACGCGCCCCGCCTTAGCCTCGTATTCGCCCACGCGGATACCCGCCCAGCCCAGGAACCCGGCGTTGCCTTCCTCGAATGTGGGCAGCGTCTCCAGGGTGTCCAGATACGCCTGGTAAACCGGGTTTTCCACCACGCCAGCGCCGATGGTCTTGGCGAAGTCTTCGCGCTGCTCGGCCTCACGCTCGGCGCGGATACGCTCAACCTCTGCGGCCTCGGCCGCGGCCTGCTGGGCGGCCTCCTGGCGCTCGCGCTCGGGCGCTGCAGCACGCTCTGCCTCGTCGACCACGTTCTGGGTTTTGCGGTCAGCGATCGCCTGTTGTTCGTCCTGGTAGGCCTGCGCATCATCGGCGCTTGCGTCCTCACCGAACACAGCCCGGAACTTCTCGGGTCCCCACTCCCGCGCCATGATGCCCTTGAGGTCGACCACATCGCGCGCCACGCCAGAAGACTTGCCTTCGTAGGTAACGGACGCGCCGCCGCCCATGGCGCCGTGCTCATACACAACTGCGCCGCTGGCCAGCTGCTGGGCGCTGGTCGGCACGAACTCGGCCAGGCGGGCCTTGGCTTTGGGGAAAATGACGCCATCAGCGGTCTGGGCCACCTTGAGCCCGTCGAACGTGGCCGCGGCATACGCCGCCAGCGCCCCCGGGTCGCCGCTGACCAGGACAGAACCGTTTTTCTGCACCTGCAGGCCGGTGGCCAGCGCCTGGGGCTGCTCAAATGCCTCGGGCTCGTCATCGTCCAGGAACAGGTTCAGCACCATCATGGCGCCAGCAGAATCGAGCATGACACTCTCGGCGTCATGACTTACACTTGGGTTGAGCCAATGCCCTGAATAGTGATCAGGGGAACCTTGGTTCTCTAAGGCGATGATCTTAGGTTCAACCGGACGCCCTGAATTGTGATCAGGGGTTCTTCCGGTCGAATCGAGCATCGCCTTTTCTTTTGCCGCTTCGATAAGCAGGTCGTAGTAGAGCTGGCCTTTGTCATCCTGCTCGACTACTACCCGCACCGGGATCTGCTCGTCGGCCAGCGTGACCAGGCTCTGCAGGTAGTAATAGGCCAGGGCCGAACCCTTTTTGTCCTGCTTGTGGTTATCGCTGCGGCTCGCCACCTTCGCCGATTCGATGATCTGCACAATGGCATGCAGCAATTTCAGCTTTTTGGGGTTGCCACTGAATGCCAGGCTTTCCTTGATCCCGCGCTGGCGGATTTCGACCTTGGCGCCCAGCGCCGGGCAGTTCACCAGCTGGCCACGCAGGCCCTCCAGGTGGGTTTTCACCGCGGCGCGCAGCGACTTCTTACCCTCCGGCGTGTCGGGAAACTCCCCCAGTTCGGTACCGGACACATTCACGGCCGGCGCTGCTGCAGGCGCCACCGGCGCCCCCAGCAATACACGTAGCTCCAGCGCCCGGGCACTGGCCCGCACCTGCTCCAGGGGCGACAGCGCGCCCGATTCAAGCTGTGCACGCACAGTGAGCAGCTCGGCAGACAGGCGCACGCGCTCGATCGGCGCCAGCACGGCCGGTTCGTTCAAGTTACTCATGGCTCACCCCAAAAATGGAATCCAGCAAGGCTGTGTTGCTCATGGCCTTTTCGAAGGCCTTTTCATCGCGCAGCGCCTTGAACACCTGGTCAAAGGCAGCGTTGATGCGGGTACGTTCTTCGCCCTCGGGATAGGGCTTGAAGGGGGCGCCCAGCTCGGGCATGTAGTGGTGCTTGTTGTCGGCCAGGCTGCTCAGGTAATCGTTTTTACGGCCCATTTCGGCCAGGCGGTCTTCTAGGTAGCTCTGGAACGCACGGGCGGCCATTTCAAAGGGTTCTGACCAGTATTTGCCCACCACCCCGTCATCGAGCTGCTGCGCCTCCAGGTAGAAGTTCGAGACGCTGGCGCCCGACTTCACCTGCACCTCTGTGGCGCCAGCTGGTGAGTAGTAAGCCGCGGCCATTTCGCGCCACTGCTTCTTCTGCTTGAGGTAGGGCTTGGACTGCAGGTTCTTGTACACCGCGTCGACCGCCAGCACGGCGTCGTGCACGTTGCCGGCGTTCTTGATATCCAGGGCCACCCCGCGCAGGGTTCGGCCGTCCAAGTTGAACTGAGCTTTCTCCAGAGTCCGGGGCGGTAGCTTGATCGTTTCCACCAGGCGCACGCCGCCGGTGGTCAGGGTGTCCTTGAGCGCCTTGAAGGCTTCTCGAATCGCACCTGGTGGCATCAGGTCAGGGTTTGCACTGGCGTACTCGTTGAACTCCCCTTCTTCGCCACGCAGGACGCCCGGCAGGATGTTGTCCAGGGCGTGGTAATGCTCATGCCCCAGCGCGCCGCCGCCGTTCATCTTGGTCATGTTGATAACGCGCTCGATGGGCTCGTAGTGCGCCATCGCAGCGCCCTTCCCGCCCACGCCCCGGGCACCGAACGCCATGGCCAGGCGCCCGCCGAAGCTCAGGTGGTTTTCATCAATGCCCAGCACGTCGGCCATGTCTTGCATGGCGCCTGCAGTCTGCTCGACGTGCCATTTGGCGCTCACGAAGTCGCCCAGTACCCAGTTGCCAGACTGCACGGCCCGGAAGCCACACAGGCGCTCCAGGTCCTTGGTGGAAGCCACAGCGACCGGCCGGCCGCCCACCCGCTCGAAGTTCTCCACCACCTTGAGCGTGAAGCTGATCTTTTTCTTGCTGGCGCGTTTGGGGGCGGCCTTTTCCTTGGTGGTCCACTCCCAGGAAGCGGGCTCCCCGTTCTTGGCGTTGGCCACATGGCCGGCGAAGCTGTCCGAGCCCTCACCCGTGCGCCGGTTGCGGTACAGGGTGGCTTTGATGAACCGCTCGCCCAGGGCCTGCCAGGCCTTCGACTCAGTGGTCTGCAGGTTGCGGGCCTTGGCCACGTCGACGATATCGGACATGTCGGCCGACGTAGTGCTGCGCTGCCGGCGGATTGACTCGTCTTCTTCCTTGGTGGCGGCGATTTCATCGCCCCACGCCTTCTGCGCCGCGTCATAGGCTACCCGGGCGTCGGTTACGGCCTGCTCATGGGCGGGCTCGATCTTCCAGCCCCGGCGGGTCCGGCCGGCCAGCGCATGTTCGGCGGTGCTGTACGCGCCGTATGCGGTCTGCATTGCGTCATACAGCACCTGGCGGCCATCGCTGATAGCCCGGGCACGGGCTCGCAACTCTTCAAGCTGGGCGTTCAGGGCGCGGTATTTATCGGATTCGTCAGCATTGAGGCGGGTACCCAGCAGCTCTTCCCCGATTTCCGTCAGGGTGCTGGTGACATCGGCGACGGTTTTGGCGCTCTCCAGGCGTGTACGGATAGTTTCAATGCCCAGGGCATAGCTCTGGCGCGCCTCGGGACTGTTCTCGCCTGGCATGGCGCCAATGGAGGCGTACACGCGGTCAATCAGGTAGCCGGCCTGTGGCTGCATGCCGCCGGCCTGCAGGGCCTCCCAATCGACCTGGCCGAATAGGTTGGATTTCTTGATCAGCTCGCGCGCCTGGCGGGGGTTTTCCTCAATGGCCTTAAAGTCGATATCGCTGATGCGCAGCAGCTGGCCAGCGTCTCGGGCTGCCTTGATCGATGCGGCGGCCTGCTCCTTTCGGGATCCGGAGATATAGCCGGTGTCCTTGTAACGGTAGTTTTCGCTGTTCGGGTCATCGCTCAGGCCGTCATCGGCCGCGGCCTGGGCCGCTTGCTCGGCATCGATCGCCGCGGGCGCCTGGCGCACCACACCGCCTAGCTGGGTATACAGCGCCAGCGCCTCGGTGGTCACGCGGGCTTGTTGGATGGGGTTTAACGCACCGGATTGCAGTTGGCCACGCAGCTCAAGCAGCTTGGTAGTCAATCGGGCTTGTTCGAGGGGATTTAGAGCCATGAAAAAGGGCCTGCAAATGAGTGCAAGCCCTTATTTTGAAGCGCTGAAATAGGCGGTTTAGACGGCGCTTTCCGCCGCTGGCGCTGGTGCCGGCGGGAAGTCGTCGACGCGATCGGACAGCACGTTGCCCACCAGGCTCATGCCGCTCAGCTGGATTTCCAGGCGCTGGCGTTCCAGCGAGTTCAGGCCGCGGAATCGCTCGGTACCGACGAAAGCAGTCAACTTGGTAACGCGGTCATCGTTCTGGGCCTTCTCGGCCACCACACGGCGCTCATGCGGCGCCAGATGACCGGTGTGGCCCATGGCGATATACGAGGCCTCAAACGCGGCTTTGTCGCGCCAGGTGACGTTGCCCTGGTCATCCTTGACGGAGTAGCCAGGCTGGCCGTCTTGCTCACTGGACCAGGCGGTAACGAGCTGGGTGGTAACGTATTCTTGAGTCATGGCTTCATTTCCAGGTAATGGGTTGTCCGTGCCGGTAGTTTGCAGGTGCTGAAACGCCCTACTCCGCCGGGGTTTCCGCGTGGCGCACGAACACATAGCTGCGCATGAACTGCTCGATGGTCATAAGCGCGGTTTGATCGCCACCCACCTGCTCGATTTCGATATCGATCCCGGTAAGGGCTGCCTTGTCGTGCACATCAAACGATGCAAGGGACCACTCAAGACGGTGGTGCGGGAGCTCAAAGCGCTCGGTGAAAATGTCGCCCTTCTTCCAGTTGATCGGCTTGGCCATGTCCAGCTTCTGCACCTTGGGCGGCGCAGGCTTCTGCACCGGCGCCGGCTCGGGCTCAGACGCGGGATCTGGCGCCCGCTGAGGGTCTTGGGCGATGAAGGCCACGGGTGTCAGGCGCTGCTCTTGAGCGAGTGGCTCGGGCGCGCAAGTCTCCAGCGGCACGGGGTCATTCATCAGGAGCGCCAGCTCGGGGCTGGCCAGCAGCTCGCCGAACGACTGGATAGACACGCGCTCGCACTCGGGCAGCTGGTCGAAGTACTCCTGCTGGCCAATCGGCTCGACTTCCACGCAGTCAATCCCGATCGGCACCAGCGCTTCGCGCAACTGCGCCAGCAGCACAGGGCGCGCGGCACCGGTCACAACCAGCACCCTGCGCGCCTGGGCGGCGTGTTGCTCGATCCGGGTCAGTTCCTGCACCACGCCCGCTACGCCCATGCTTTCCACCTGTCCGCTCATTACCCGATTCCCTAAAGTTGGTTGAAGCAAAATTATTGCGCGCGTTGGAGGGTTCGCGCGTTGGCACCTTTGCGCCTTTAACCCACAAAAAAGCCCGCGATCGGCGGGCTTCGTTTGGCGCTGTGGGTGCGCCCTATGCGGCACGCTTGAGGCGGCGCGATACGGTACCGTCCTTGTTCAGGGTGGCCTGGTAGGCCTCAACCTGGCGGGCGATCGCCAGCAGCTCGGTACCGTCGAATGCCATTTCTACGCGGGAGGTCGTCACCAGGTAACCGACCATAGGCCTCTCATGCCGACGGTTGTAGCCGTGCACACGGATGCGGTGGCCTTCCAGCTCGATGGCGTCGATAACGCTGGCCACCTTCTTGTAGCCGTCCCGGAACCACATCATGTCGCCCACCTGCAGCTCAGTGGCCGGGCGGGTCAGCAGGGTGATCATGTGCTTGCGGGCGGCCATGCCCCGGCGCGTCAGCTTCACGCCGGTGTGCTTGCAGGCGTAGCAACGGGCTGCAGTGCCCTTGCAGTACGCGCAGGTTTTCACTTCAAAGTCAGGGGTATACGGGTTGCTCATGGTTACTTTCTCTGGCTGAGGTTTGTCCTTGAGCGTCAGATACTACTGGCCACTTGCAGTCACGTAAACCTGTTTTCGCGCGTTCGCGCTTTCGTGCCTACGCGCTTTGGCGCCTTTTGAATCACAAAAAAACCCGCAACGTGGCGGGCGGCGCGGGCTAGCTTATGAGTAGCTTGCAGATACTTTCAGCTACTCACAGCTACTCGGTAGCTAGCTAACAGCTACCTGCAAGTAGCTCGTTGGTAGCTTTAGGTACTTGGTGGATACCTGCCAGTATCTTGCAAGTACCCTGTGGCTACCAGGCGAGTATCTGTCCGGTAGCTCTGGGTACTGCTGAGTATCCAGCGGGCATAGAAAAGCCCGCACGGGGCGGGCCTTTCAACGCAAGGGTGGGCCTTACTTTTTCTTGGCGTCGCGTTCTTCCAGCGCATCCATGGCGATGGACAGCAGGTCGCTCAGCATGCGAATACCGCGATCCTCCGCCATCTTGTAGAAGCGCTCTGCTTCGGCCTCGGGCGCCTTGATGTTCAGCTGCACCCTGGGCGCAGCGGCGCCGAATCGACGGCGCTTCTTCGCTGGTTTCGCCGCGGGCTCAGCGGCTGCAGCTGGTGCTGGTGCTGGCGCTGGTGCTGGTCGGGCGTCACGGGAGTGGAAACCGTTCGCTTCCGCCAGCTGGTCGATAGCACTCTGTGGCAGGCTTGCCACGGGGCCTTGCTCGTTCTCGGCTTTGGGCTTGAACCTGCCAAGGTGGGCAAAGGGGCTCACCACCTCAGCCGTGTGCTTGGGTTCATCCGCGGCGGACTGATTGTCTGCTTGGGAAGTTCGTTCTGGTTCGCTCATGCGGCAGCCTCTGTAATTTCATTGAGTCGGACAACAACCTCTGCCGCGAAGGCTTCGGCGTTCTCGATCGCGTTGGGGATACCTGGCACTTCTGCCGGGTCCAGCTGCTCAAGTGGGCACTTGAACTTGAACATGGCCTTGAAAGCGTCCCGGTCCTTCAATTCGACCTCGAACAGCGGTAGCTCAGCTTCTTCCAGGTCTTCACGCAGGCCGCGCGTAATACGAGTTTCGTAGGCAGCGGCGGTGCGGGTCAGCAGGATTGCGTACGGCAGCTTGTAGTCGGGTTTGAAGCGCTGAATGGCCATTTCCTGGTCAGTAACCAACTTGATCGCCTTGCCGGCCTCGTCAGCATCCAGATGCGAGCCCTGCATAGGGATAATCACGTAGTCGGTGTACTGCAGCGCGTTTACGACGATCTTGGCGGCCGTGCCTTCCAGGTCCACAAGCACGAACGGGTAAACCTTGGCTGCCTGCCGGATGGTATCCGCAATGTTGTTTTCGTTGACGTCTGGAATGACCACCAGGCCGGCGGGGCACTTTCCGGCCGCTGCCCAGTTTTTCAACGGGGTATTCGGGTCAGCGTCAAGCAGCGCAACGTCAGCACCTTGCTTAACCAGCTGCAGCGCCAGGTTGAGCATGGTGGTGGTTTTGCCGGCGCCACCTTTCGGGCTGACTGCGGAAATAGTAGGCATTCGGGGTATCTCCTGATAGTTACAAGTATCTGGCTGGTAGTTGTAAGTAGCTGAGAGTAGCTACAGATAGCCAAAATATCACGCTAGCTTGAGCTATCAAATAGATACCTACCGGTAGTTAAAGCTATTTCTCAGGTATCTGATGGATACTTAAAGATAGCTTTGGATAGCCTTTTGGTAGCTATCCGGTTTCTTTGAGTATCTTCCAGATAGCTGGAGGATACCTCTAGGTATCTACAAGCTACCTATGGGTAGCTAATAAGCACAGAAAAGCCCGCAAAAGCGGGCTTTATGGTGTTAGCAGGGTAGGGCGCTTAGAGCGCTTCTGCCGTCACGCGCAGGGCGTAATCGCGGTAGGCGTTGGAAGCCTCGGCGAACAGGTCTTTCAGTTCAGCTTCGCCCCATTGGGCATAGATGGCTTCGAGTCGCGTCAGTACCTCGGCAGGGGTGCCCAGGTCGGCGGTACCTTCAATCAGGCTATCGAGAAACGCCTTCGCTGCTTTCAATTGATCATCCTCGTCTGGCTCCGGGGGTGTCGGTTGTGGGGCAGCGGCTGGCGCCGGTGCAGGGGCTGCGAACATATCCCCTTGGTCGATCGCAAACAAGCCCTCGCCGTACTCCTGCTCCAGCTTGCGGTTGGCCGCCCCCACGATATCGGTGAAGCTGGCCGGCGCATCGCCGAACAAGCCTGCAGTCTGCTTGCGGGCGTTCTCGCTCTCCACGAACTGCGCCATGGCCTTGAACGCTGTACCCATGCGCTTGGCGCTGCGGTTGTTCTGGTGGATGAACATGGCCATGGCCGCGACGGCAGGATCGGTACCGCCGAACATGTCGCCCTGGCGCAGGAACTCGTCCAGGCCCAGCCCTGCGTCCTTCGCCTGGCGCAGCACGTTGGTCGCGCCAATGATGGCGTTCACCGCCTCCTGGTTCAGGGACAGCTCCACGGAGTCGGTGACCTTGCCGCCGGCTTCCTCGGTGCCTACCAGGTCGTGTTCCTTGGCACGCATGAAGTCTGGCGCTGCGCTGTTGAGCGCGGCCACGATGTTGGCAATCTCTGGCTTGGCCACGTCGGCCGTCATTTCCAGCAGGCGATCGTCGGAGTAGGCGCCAGCGAACAGCGCGGCCTGCAGGCGGCTGATCAGGCTGCTGGTGGGCTTGCCGTCAGTGGTCAGGTACTGCGCTGCCTCAGCATCGCCCAGGGACTGCAGGAATGCCGCCACAAAGTCACGGTTGGCCGCGCTGTTGAGGTCACCGTCTGCCAGCTTGGCCAGCATGGCGGCGTCCAGGCGCCGGGCATCGCTGCGGGCCTTCTCGGTGGCGGTCTGCGCCAGCTTATCGTCCTGGTTGGCTTCCACAGCGAACGCCACGCGGTCTACGGCGGTTTTACGCACCCGCACCAGCACCGGCGCTTTCAGGCGTTCGATCTTGGCCGCGTCGACGCCGAAGTACTCCGCGTTTTCCACCAGCCATTCGCGGTACTCGTCAGCCGCACCAATGCGGTAGGCCTCACGAATGGCCATGGCGCGGCCGTTGCCCGATTCCACCACGCGGTCAGCACCGACGATGGGGGCGCCACTGTCCGCGCGCTGGGTGCGCCCCAGGCTGTCAGGGTCAAGGTTGCGGGCGGTCTTCTGCACCCAGGCCTGCGACGTGCTGCGGGCGCGGTCGCGCGGCTGAATCTCAGCGGGGTAGTCCGGGTTCGTGGTGCCGTCCGTCTCGTGGCTGATTACCAGGTTGCTGGCATCAATGATCTTGAAGCCGGTGACCAGCTTCGTGCCCTTGGCGGTCTTGACCGTGTTGTCCCGGCCCTCTGGGGAGATTTCGCCGGTGTCGTCATCTGCCGGGGGAATAGGCTCCACTGCAGCGGCACGCATGTCGGCGATATTTTCGGCGCCGGAGGCAATGACGCGCTCAGCGATCGCCACCCCGTGTTCCTTACTGGCGGCGGTGGCCACGTCAGTGCTGGCCCAGGAAACGCCCCATTCGCCTGTATCCACATGCTTTGTCTTGGCCACGGTTACCGGCCCAGCTGGTCCTTGGAGCACGACAGGCGATTCATCCGGGGCATTGCGCAGGGCGGCCTCTGCAGCTGCCTGGGCCCGCTCTTCCAGGTGCGCCGCCAGCATGGCTTCCTCTTCCGGGGTCTGTGGCGCCACTGCAGATGCTGCGTGCACCGCGGCCGCGGCTTCCTGGGCGGTCTTACCCTCGGAATGCAGCTTACCCAACAGCTCTGTATGGGGCATGGCGATAGCGTCAGCGTCACCACGGCCAATGTCCAGCAGCGCAGCCAGCGCATCGAGCACGTCACCTTCCCATTCCTGGTACGGGCGCAGGCCGGCCTGCTGGCGCGCCTGCTGGATGGCAGCGCGGAACTCGGTATTGATCTTGGCCGCCATGTCGCTGGCGCTCATTCCAGGTTCATCGGCCCACACCTGGTTGCTGCCGGTATCCTTCCAGGTAAGCGCGCCCTGGTCGCCGCCCTGGCGCAGCTGGTAGTGCGAGCCGTCCAGCGCCAGGCCTAAGAACAAGCCGTCTACGGTCCAGCCAAGCCCGGCCAGCGCCTGCTTGACGGCCTGGCTGCGGGACTCACCCTCAGCGCCAGCTGGCTCAGCTGCAGCGGTGGCGATATAGAACTCGCCTTTGACCTTCCTGTAGTTGAAGTTCACATGCTTGCCCGCCTTGGCGGTTGCAATGGCCTTCTGCGCGTCCGCCACAGCACCGTGCGCCGATACCAGGTGCAACTTGCCATCCTCGCCATAGCCCACCACAGCGGCCTGGTAGGCGTTTTTGGTGGTACGGGTGGCGGTATCACCATTGGGCATGGTGACGGTCATTTTCGAGCCCTTGAACGTGATCACGGGCTTGTCACTGGCAGGTGCTGCAGCAGGCTGCGGTTTCGGCGTCTGCGAAGGATCTGCCTTTGCGGCCGTCAGCTGGGCGGTCAGATCCTCGATCTGCTTATCCAGGCTGGCCAGCTCGTCGATTTTCGCGACTTCGGCCGCCTTCAAGGCCTCGACCTGGGCGTCACGCTCGGCCTTGTTGGTGTTGGCCTGGATAAACTTGGCGCTGTTCTTCTCCACCAGTTTCATGATCCGCCGTGCGACTTCTCGCGGGTTCAGGTCCTGGCCCTTTTCCGGCGCCACGGTAATGGTGATGTCTTTTTTGTTCAGTACCCACTTCCAGCTCACCATTTCATCGGTGGGGGTCAGCTTGTTCGGTGTGGTGTCGGGGTTGTGGAAGAACACGCTCACGCTCTGGCCATCGTCCATGGTGAACAGCATGGCCAGCTGGGTAGTGCCGCGGTTCTTGAAGGGCTTGCTGACCTCGACGCTCTCCGGCTTCACGCCGGTGGCGGCCACCTGCATCACGCGCAGCAGCTGGTTAGCCTTGCGCTCAAACTGTTGCACCTCGATAACCATGGCATCGAGCATGGCGCCGTCGTTGGCGCTCAAGTACTCCACGAGGTCGGCCATGGTGGCGGCGTCCATCATCTGGCCGCCCAGGTCGTTGCGGCGCAGGTCGGCGATCACGTCGCCCAGGGTGTCGCCTACAGGCATACGCTGGTCATCCCAGCGCACGAATACGTCGGTAGCGTTCAACTCTTCGTCCGTCTTCCACAGGTCCACAGGCTCAAGCCGGGCGCTCATGTCGCCATTTTTCAGCCAGAACTTGAATTGCTTGATGCTGCAGGGCGTCAGGCTGCCCAAGCCGGTCCAGCCCTTTTCGTAGCTGTTCATGTAGGCGTCACGCGCCGATTGCTCGTCGGCAAAGCCCAGCAACACCTTGTGCTCGTCAAAGGTGCCGTCGCGCTTTACCTGGTTGACGACAAACACGCGCAGGCTCTCGGGCACAGGCCCCACAAACACGTCTACCGCGTCACCGTCGGCGCCCACGGTGCCGTTGATGTAGCCGTAGTGCGCCATACACAGCACAGACCACGGTTTACCGTCGGTCTTGCCCCGGCGTGGCTGGAACATGGGGGTTTCAATGGTGATGGGCATGCCGTGCAAGCGCGTGGCGCCCTTGGCGTAGTTCCCGGCGCGGATCTGCTCGGGGGTAGGATTGGCGCTGGAGCCGGCGCCGAACGCGCCAGCGTGGGCCGCGCTATTTAGTGCTGCAAACGTGTCTGCCATGGCTGTCGCCTCGGATGAAAGCACACACGATATAGCGCCAGCACGGGCACTCTCGGGGGCGCTTTCCGTCGAACGACGCGCACAAAAAAGGCGCCGGGTGGGCGCCTTAATCTATGTCAGTTGCTCCGGGCTGCCTTGGCAGCCTCACGCCGATCAATCTTGCGCTGTCGGTGGCGCTCCAGGGCGTCGTCAAAATACTTGTCTGCCTGGCCATCCTGCTGGCGCATGCGGTGGGCCTCCAGCAGCAGGTTGAGCAGGTCAGACGGACGGGAAAGCCCCAGCTCGGCGGTCGCAGTGCGCAGCGTCATGTTGTTGCTGTGCAGCAGGTGCGCGTTAAACCGAATGATTTCTTCACCCGGCTGGTCTTTCGCTGGCGTTGTCTTGGCGGTCATTGCTCACCTGGGAACTGTATGGACTGCGCGTGAGCGCTTTCGCAGGATCATAAAGCAAAAGGCGCGTTCGCGCCAATGCGCGTTAGAAACCCGGCGCCGTAATTTACCCACCCACAAAAAAGCCCAGCGTCTGCTGGGCTCTTGCGCTGCCGCCTGACTTACAGCTTAGCGACCTGCTGGGGCACCACTGGGGTGCGCATGCCGTTGGCGTCCACGATCACTTCCTCACGGGCCTGGGTATCAGCGCCAGGCCACGAACCTTCCTCGATCATCATGCGGGTGAACTCGGCGTCTGCGACTTCCTGCTCATAGTCACCGACGCCAACCAGGCCGACAACGACGGCGAGCGCGATACCAAGGAGCAAAGTCCTGACCGGGCCGAAGATCTGCTGGGGGTTACGATCTTGCGTGTTCATGGGGTGGTCCTTATCTGGCTGATAGGTACTGCGGAAAGGACATTAGCATTACGTTTATTTTCTGTAAACGTATTCAATATCAAATCATGTATTAAAACGCCGGATAAGGTGCAAAATGAAGATCATGGTAACGATTTCAGGATACGGCGGAGCAGGCGCAGCCCCAATTACACTGGCTGCAACGCGAAAAGACGCCACGGGCGTGATGACCGTACTCAAGGAAATTAAGTACAGGGATAAAGCAGACGAAGGGTTTGCTTTTGTGACCAATCTCAAGCTGGACGCCTACGATTGCCTCTTTACCGAGGAACACCTGCAAGGGGCGGTCCTGGCCTTCCGGGAAGGTATGGGGCAGGGCACCCTGGTGCTGTCTGACGAAATGATGCGCCACCGCCCGCGGATCGAAACGGACGGCATCGACACAAAGGGCCAGAAGTATCGTTTGCCGGCCGATATGAGCAACGGAGAGGTGGCGGTGCTGGCGCTGGCCTACTTCCAGGCGCGCCAGCGCTCTGTGGTCGCCCTCACAGGGCAGATGGACCGCATTAACAGCATGTACGACATTCTGTCGGTCTAGTCATCGCTTGAGGCGTAGGGCTCGCCCAGCGAGTCATACCCGGCGTCGTCGAGCGCGTTGGTGCCCCTGGCCGTGGCCATGTATAGCCCGGCCTCGGTTTCCACCATCCCCAGCGCCAGCAGCTCGGCCAGCGCCTCATGGTCGGCAATTTCCTCGCCCTCAGCTGCAGACACCTGGGCGATGGCCACCAACTGGGCCAGGCCGGCGTCACTCATTGCTGCCGGCGCACTGTCCAGCATCCCGATCGCCAGCTTGAACGACTCGGCCAGCTCCAGCTGCAGCGCGGCCTGGTCCAGGTTCCCCGCCGCCACGTTGATTGGGTAGTTCGTCTCCACCACGCCCAGGGCTATGCGCAGCTGCGCCACAGCGCCAGCGGTACCGGCGCTGTCCAGCATGGCCGGGTCTGCCGTTACCAGGTCACGGGCTGCGATATACGCGCTGGCCAGCGTGTGGTCGGGCTGCTCGATCACCGTGGTGCTATCGGTCATAGCGCCCAGTTGCTGCTGCAGGTCGGCCACGGTCGCCTTGCGCTCAGCGATCTGGCCATCCAGGTCCGTAACCCGCTGCTGCAGCGCCTCGGCCATCTTGGGCTTGGGCGTGCTCAGGCCTGGGGGCAATGCGACCTTAACGCGCGCCAGCGACTTCTGGAACGCGGCCTGGTTCTTCTCGGCCACCCCCGCCAGCTCGGCTACGGCCTTGGCCATGTCGTCATGGTTCTTGATCGGTACCACGGACTTGTTCAGCACGGCCTGGTAAATGTCGCCGGTACTGATCACGCGCAGGGTAATCAGCTGCCCGCTGGCCAGGGTCAGGGTGGCCTCGCGGTAGGTGATGCTATTGCTGCGCTTGGGTTTGTCGATGAACTCAGTGGCCACCACCGGCTGCCCGGCGCGCACCATCCACTGCTTGACCTTTTTCAGCGCGCCCTCGGCGGCCGATGCGCTGGAAAAGTCCAGCGCGTTCGTAACTGGCATGGTCTGCCCCCGTTGTTGGTGTATGGGGGCCATTGTGCGCCCCAGGGAACGGGCACACGGCGGGGCGTTTGCGCTACACCGGCAGGCTCACAGGCTTACCGTCGCCTTGCTCGATGTGGGTGTGATACGGAACGCTGATACCGTTACTGGTCATGTCGGCACCGGTATGCGTCACCAGGCCTTTCATCGTCAGGATTGTGGCGATTTGCTGAATCTGGCCGGCGGTCAGCTTGATCGATGTGCTACCCGTCACAAGGTTGATCGCGGTATCGCCGGTCACGTTGATCGTCTTGGCGCTCAGGTTGATCGTCTCGCCAGCCTTCAAGTTGATCGTCTTGCCGGCGTTGATGTTCACGACCTCGTCGGCGTTCCACTCGATGTTGTCGTGATTCCACCGGCGCCAGCCCACCTCGTTCTCTACGTGCGGGTTGCGAAAGCCCATGATGACCGGATACCGAGGGTCACCGTTGTGGAAGCTGATATTGACCGGCAGCCCCTCCACAATGCGGATTTCGGTGTTTTTGGAGTCGTCGCCGATTGGGTAATTGATATCGGCCTTGGGCCAGATGCTGGCGCCATCGGTATACGGTGGAATCTCCACCCGTACTTCGCGCCGCACTCGGTCCACAGAACGAACATACCCAGGGTAGATATCACAAGGCATTGAACAGTTTCCCCAGCCAAAGCCGGCTGCGGTCCTCCACAGCCCCTTCGTTATTGTCCATGGCGTGGGCAGCGGTGATCACCACCAGGTTTTCACCCGCCACGCGCAGCACGTCGCCGGCCATGATCTGCTGGCACATCATGCTGTCGACGGTCTTGGTGCGCACCAGCACGCTACTGACGTTGCGCAGCTGGCGCACGTCCAGCCCGGGCTGGAAGCTCATACGCCGGGCCTGGCTCATTGCCCCGCTGACGATATCGGCCTTGTCATTGGTCGAGAAGAACGACGGCACCTGTTGGTACTGGTGCATTGCGCTCTCGATCTTGGCGCTACTGTCCACCTGGCCGATATCGTCCACCGGCGTCTGCGCCATCAGGTCGACCAGGCGCATGGCGCTGATCTGGCCAGCGCGCAGCACCAGGGCGGCGCCTTCCTCCTGCAGCACCTGCACCAGGTGCACGCTGGGCTCAAACCCACGAAAGCAGGTGAACCGCGGCACAGTGAAGTCATTGGCGATGGACGCATAGGCGCCACAGGCTCGGTAAGCGGCACCAAAGGTCTGCCCTTCCTGGACTACGGCCGTATTGCGCGGCTTGGCCACGCTGGCGCAGCTGCGCAGCAAGGCAGTCACCTTCATGGCCTGCTGCTGGTTTCGCCCCTGAATCTGCCCCAGTGGCTGCCCCTTGTCGGTCAGCACAATCTCATAGGCCAGGTTTTCCCGGCCCGTCCAGATGGTACTGCCCTCGGTCAGCATGCGTTCCACGCCATCAATGAGCTTGACCGTGAATTCAACCGTCCGCGGTACCGGCGCCAGGTCCGAGCGCAGCACCCAGCTCAGCACCACGTCCGTAGGCAACTGCTCGCCGTTTTCCTTGAGCAGGATATTCACCGGGTGCTGCTCCAGGTCACGCCTTCCAAAGTGCCGTTGGCGCGCTGGCCGGTCGTCTCGTCGTCGAGCGCGATTTCGGTCAGCATTGGGTAGCCTGGCGGCGTGTTGGCGGTACCGTCGTTGGGCTCGCCCTCACGGGGCGCGTCAAAGAACGGGATTGTGCACTTGAGCGTAATGTCACCGGCCAGGATCTTGAGATTCTTGGCGTCACCTGGTGGCGCCACGTTCATCCAGTCGATCCGGTTGGTTTCCAGGGTGACCGGCATGGGCACCTTGTACTGGCCAAACACATAGGGCGCGTCAAACCAGCGGTTTTTCGGCTCCAGGATGAACGAAGCCAGTTGCGCGGCCAGGCTCTGCGCCGAACCGCCCTCGTTGGCGATGATAACCACCTGTACCCGGCGATCCTGCTGCACATGCTTGTAGCCGTACCAGGAACCGCCTTCCAGGATCTGCACCATGCGCCGGGAAGTGTGCTGCCCGCCCCAGTCGGCGCCAGTTGCGAGAAAGTTGTCATCCATCGCCAGCAGGATCACCGGCAGCATGCCGGCGGGCCCGTGGTCACCGTTGGACGCCTTGCGGTAAAGCTCCAGCATCTGGTCTACAGCATCGACCATACGCGCAGGCGCCCACTGGACAGCCTCCGCCATTGGCTTGGCCAGGAAGGCCTGCACGGCCGCGGTGTCGGCGTAGTCTGGATAGATCCCTTTGCGCCAGCGGCCAATATACCGGCCGAAGCCTTTCCTGATCTGGTCGAAACTGCCATCGAGCGGCTTTGCCATATTCCCCCCTGCCGGGGATGCAGGCCCTTTCAGCGCTGATCCCCGAGATTCACCCGATTAAACCGCGGTACCGTTGGCCTCAGCCACGCTTGCGCGAATGGCTTTGATCGCTTTGTCAGCGATCACCTCAACCTCGTCGTGGCTGGTGGCTTTGAGTACGTCGACCTTGCCCTTCAAGCGAACGGAGCGGATGGTGCACAGCGCAGCGCGCCAAGTGCTGGACTCCACCAGGATCGCTTCGGCGGCTTCCACGGCAGAAACCTGCTCGGCATCGACCACGGCCTGGACAGTCAGCGGAACTTCACCGGTATAGCCGGCCAGCTTGTAGGCCTTCGCCTCGTCCTCGGCCAGCTGGTTTTCGATGGCACGCAGTGGGTCGCCCAACACTGCAGAACGCGCCTGCTCGGCGGCCTGCTCGATTTGCTGGTGGGCCGCCACCAGGGCCACAGGAAGCGGCAGGCTATCGAACTCGAAGCCTGGGTAAGTGGTGCCCTCGAAAACGACGGTCAAATTGGTCTTTTGCATGATTGCCTCACAGGCTCGACAGGTTGGTGATTACGTTGCCCAAGTCTTTGGACAGGGTGCCAGCGGCAATGCCAGTCACCAGCCCGCCGTTAAGGCCAGCCGGGATCGCCGTGCCAACGATCGACAGTGCGAAAAGGACGGAGCCCGGCCCGAGCAGCTTGCCGCGGAAGGTGCCGCGCAGCTCGAACGCGCAGTTGTACACACGCAGCTGCTGGATATTCGGCGCCGAAGAACCGCTGCCAAAGACCAGCGCGTAGTAGGCGCTCAAATCCCCTGCACTCGAAGCCGGGAGGCTAATCGTCAGGTTCAAAAGCTGAATGTTGGAATCGGTCGAAGTCCAGAACGAACCCATGCGAGGCAAGGTTTCGCCATCTGGAATGAACTCATTGCAGACCAGTCGCCGCCCCGCATTTGCAACACCTGCAATCGTCAGCTTGCGACCGGACGTGGTGATGCTCTTGTCCAGCACGTAGTCCTTAATCAGCCACGCCGTTACCCGCCCGCCGTCCGGGGTCGCATCCACGGCCCGCTGCAGGGTTTTAAACGGGCTGGCCTCGGTGCCCAAGCCGTTATCGTCGCCCAGCTGGGAGTCGATCCAGTAGGCACGGACCATCGAAGGCGCCGCGGCAACTGCTTGAGCCACAGCAGCGTCAATGGCTGCCTTCCGGTTTTTGAAGTAGTCAATCAGCGAGTTGGTCGCCGTCGTCAGCGCGGCGAGTTCGGTTTCAACACTCATGCTTTAAGCTCCGTAAATTTGCTTGGTGACAGTCAATTGCAGGGCGATAAGCCCAGTGGCATTGGCGAACGCGGCACTTAGCAGGCCGTCGCGCGCCTCGGTCTGGAACTGCTCAGCTGCCGTCGTACGGACCTGGAGTTCTTCGATTTTGGTATTGGCGGTCGTCTGCTGGCGCGACTGCTCGTTCAGCCGGTCCTCACGCTGCAGGCCGCGCAGCTGCTCGGCGTGAATGGCCGTGACAATGGCGAGCGAGGCACTTAACTGGCCTTCGCGTGCCTCGCCCTGGAAGACTTCAACTGCCTTTGTTCTGGCCTTGAGTTCTCCAATTTGGTCTTTGGCATCCGCCTGCTGGCGCGACTGCTCATTCAACTGATCTTCACGCTGCAGGCCTCGCAGTTGCTCGGAATGCATAGCGCTGGCCAGCGACATGGCGCTCTCTCTGCTGCCATTGAGCGCCAGCTGCAGGCGGCGCACGGAAACCCAGCTGGTGCTGTCGGTTTCGGCGGAGGCGTTGATTTCGGCCTCGGTGGCCTCGGCACTGGCGAAGCCGGCGCCAGCGGTCAGCTGGAACTTGGACCCGTCGTGGTACACGTCGTACACGCCACCAGCCAGGATGCTGCCCGCAGTACACGGAATGCCCCCGGTCTTGAGGACTTCAACCGCGCCGACGCCATTGATGTTGATGGTCACGGCGCCGGTGTTGGTGTACTTGGCCTTGAAGGTGAAGCGGTTACCCAGGGCGTACTGGGTCAGCTCCACGATCGCCGGCAGGGCCAGGGTGATAGCGTTGGCCGTGCCGGTGGTGGCGCCCCACAGGTGCCCCTGGTAGTCCGGGAACCGGGCACGCAGGATGTATTGAGGGTGGGCGTTATAGGCGCCTTCGTGCGCGGCCAGAGCGGCCAGCGCCACGCTTTCGTTCGGATCGACCTTGAAGCTGATGCTGTTGGCCGGTACCGCCGAAAACTGCAGGTCGTTGAACAGCACATAGGCCACACCATCGGTCTTATAGGCCGCATTGGTGCCGTCAGCATTCGACCAGATGAATACCAGGATATCGTTCGACCACCAGGCAATCTCGCCAATGCCCACATAGCCCACGTCTTCGCGCCAGGAGCTGACCATGCGGATTTGGTTGGGCGTAGGCCGGCTGGCGCCAGCCACGAGCACCTTGTTACCCACCGGCTGCTTGAGCGCCTTCTCGGCGCCTGTCGGGTTGTAGTGGGCCAGGCCGAACGAAACGTGGGTGATTTTGAGGTCAAGCCCGTTGTTGTCTGCGGCAAAGGCAGCTGCCTGCCCGGCCGTGGTCAACTTCGGGTTGATGATTACTGGATCTGCCATAGAGCCCCCTGGCAACTATTTGGCAGAATTTTAAGGGGGCGTCAGAAGGTCAAATTAGGTGACTTTGCGCGTCTGAGCCGGCGGCGT
>Ga0213824_1000214_pt1 | contig 50999 bp, 48 predicted proteins | sample MC6MC0906MG_FD_179892 | JGI IMG/M metagenome (GOLD analysis project Ga0213824, IMG submission 179892) | Enriched soil aggregate microbial communities from Iowa State University, Ames, United States - MC6-MC0906-MG | ecosystem: Environmental > Terrestrial > Soil > Unclassified | place: USA: Iowa...
GGGGCCAGTAGGCCCAGTAGCGCCAGTAGGTCCAGTAGGTCCCGTGGGCCCTGCCAAGCCAATCGGCCCAGTAGGTCCGGTAGGTCCGGTAGGTCCTGCTACGCCAATAGGTCCAGTAGGCCCAGTAGCGCCTGTAGTTCCAGTAGGTCCGATCGGCCCAGTAGCGCCAGTAGGTCCAGTGGGCCCTGCTACGCCAATAGGTCCAGTAGGTCCAGTAGGTCCAGTGGGCCCTGCTAAGCCAATAGGTCCTGTAGGGCCGGTAGGTCCTGCTAAGCCAATAGGTCCTGTAGGCCCATTAGCGCCGGTGGGTCCCGTGGGCCCTGCTAAGCCAATAGGCCCGGTAGGTCCAGTAGGCCCTGTAGCACCAATAGGCCCGGTAGGCCCAGTAGCACCGGTAAGTCCCGTGGGCCCGGTAGCGCCTGTGAGTCCCGTAGGCCCAGTAGGTCCGGTAGCGCCTGTGGGTCCCGTAGGCCCAGTAGGCCCGGTTGCGCCCCTAGGTCCCGTAGGCCCAGTAGGCCCGGTTGCGCCCCTAGGTCCCGTAGGCCCAGTAGGTCCGGTTGCGCCCCTAGGTCCCGTAGGCCCAGTAGCTCCTGGGCAGCCTCTGAATCCTTGACATCCCCTAGGTCCCGTAGGCCCAGTGGGCCCTATTAAGCGACAACAACGACGACAAATAGAACAATGATCATCATTAGACTCTATATATTTATTCATATGGAATTTCCCCTCTATAATTATTTGCTTATATATGGAAACAGTATAAAGAATTTTAATTCTTTATACCCATAGAATATGTCCGATTGTACAGGTCTGTTAATTTATACCGGCTAGTACATCGTACAAGATTAGCTAATAAAAAATCGAAGAAGATCAAATTCCAAGTCGGTATTATGGAACAGTACATTATTACAAAGAATGATACGAAAATAAGTAAAAATAAAATAATATCAAAGTTTAGCTAAAAGGGAGAGTGTAAGTTGAATACTGGTAAAGTTATGAAAAAACGGATAATACATCTCGTTAGTTTCAGCATGATGATAGGTTTAACAGGCTGTACTACAGCTGAGGTTAGAGAGACTATAACATTTGAAACAGTGCATGTAGAGAGGGACAATAAAAATAGCTTAAAGTTATTTTAGAAAAAGATGACAGAATGACAAAGCTAATTTCTAAGTCATGGAAAGTAGAGGGAGCGGATGAGGAATATATTTTTTTGCCATCTGGAGGAGTAGGAGAATGGAACCTGGAAGGGGAAACGAGGAACGTTCATTTTATCTGTGGTTTTGATGAGCATTAATCTTCTTTATATTTCCGAGGATGAAAGTGGAGAGGAAGAGATTTATCAAATTTCTTTTGAGGAGACATCATATCGCTTGAATTTGGAGCCACTAGGCAATGGGGAAAGGAAGCTGCTGACACCACCCGGTTTGAGATTTTTAGATACGGATACTACTGGAAAAGTGATGCAAAGAATACAAGGGAGATTTAAACCTCCCTTGCGTCACCGGATAATGCCTAATTGGATGTAATTCTAGGTTTAGGGCCTTCACCCGGAGGAGTATAAAATGGATCAATATAATCGCTATTTGATGCTGTTTTCGAACGATGATCTGTATGGGTAACATTTTTATTACTGGCATTATTGTCTGTAACACTGCCCTGTTTGTTGGAAGATATATCTTTACTATTCAAAATTGATTCTCCTTTCGCTTTTTAGTAGTGTCTGCAGAACAAAAAATAATATACAAAAGGTTAAGGATTTAGCTCAATGGAGTAGGAAGTAACATATTATGAAATGTTTATATTTACAGAATTAATGTACATTAAAAACTTAATATTGATAGTTAGTAAGTGGGGGAGTATACTGTTCGTGAAAATGATTTATATATGAGGTGAAATATGTTTTTTGAGTTTGGACAGTATCAAGTAGATATTGATGTAGATAAAACGAGATTGTTCTATGAAAATGCTCCTCTTGTAAGCGAGAGTTGTTCTTGTAGTGGTTGCCGTAACTTTGAAAACGCTATTATGGCGATTCCATCAGAGATAACAGGATTATTTTCTAACTTGGGAGTAGATATGAGAAAAGTAAGCGAAGTCTATGTGAACTGCAGCAATTCTGATGGAACCTTGTTTTATGGGGGTTTTTATCATCTTTGCGGAACCTTGTTAGCTGGTAAAAGTGCATGGGTACCTAATAGTCCTTTAACTTCTCATTGGGAAGAAGAGCAAGCGTTTCGAGTAGCAGATAATTTTCATATTTCCTTTCAAAAAAAGTGTGATTTACTTGAGGATAATTTTCCTGCTCCTGTTTTGCAGTTGGAAATATCCGCAAATATTCCTTGGGTATTACTTGAAGAAAATAAATATGTGTAAATTTATCCGCATAATGCAATGTCAATAAAATAATTATGTAAAGAAGAATAATAACTATTAGTATTAAGCTGGTGTTTTTTTGTATCCCAAAGGGAATGAGTTACTCCAAAAAACGAGGATTCACGAAAGAAAGAAACCTTATGAAAATTAAGATTTAATGTATTCCTGTACCTTGGAAGCTTAATATTGATAGATAGTAAGTATGGTTGTATACTACTCATAAAAGTTATTTATTGAATGTAACGATAAGTGGGAAATTGTGAGGGTATCTACTTGTTTGACGAATAAACAACATCTTAAGTTGATAAATATCCAACCAGAACTATTAACAATCTGTATTGAAGTTAATAGTTTTTTGTTGCCAGAAAATAGTCAGTAAAATTAATATTGCTGAATAGCAGAAAGGGTCAATATGATTGGTAAATACAGAGTAGTTACTTTATGTGGAAGCACAAGATTTAAAGATTATTTTATGAATGTACAAAAAACATTAACCTTAGATGGATATATCGTGATTTCAGTTGGGCTATTTGGAGATTCCGAAGACGATGAATGGACGGAAGGAACCAAGAAAATGCTTGATGATATGCATAAGCGTAAAATCGACATGGCGGATGAAATTTTTGTCATCAATGTAGATGGTTATATTGGCGATAGTACAAGATCAGAAATTGAATACGCTATAAAAACAGGCAAGGGAGTGACGTATTTACATCCTATAGATTAATTTAAATTAATATTTAATGGAGCAACGTACATTGAAAAGAGATTACTATTGTCAGGGGGTGATATTTACGGAATATGTAAAGATTGATACGCAAAACAGAGCACGAATTAATTGCTTTATCGTTAAGCATTGGTTTTCAACTGAAATGATAATTCGTGGCACCATAATTGATATGACAAAAGTGGATGGTATAGTTGTATTGGAAAATGATAATATTGTTGGTCTTCTTACCTATGCCATTCGCGATAAGGTCTGTGAGATAATATCCTTAGATAGCCTTATCGAAGGAAAAGGCATAGGAACTACTTTGATAAATAAGGTGATTTTTATAGCCAAGGAAGCAGATTGTAAAAAAGTAATTGTAGTCACTACGAATGACAACGTAAAAGCAATTGGCTTTTATCAAAAACGCGGATTCGATATGGCTCACTTATATCGTAATGCCATGGATATTTCAAGAAAAATAAAACCTTCAATTCCCTTGATTGGTGATGGTGGAATTCCATTAAAACATGAGATAGAATTCGAAATGAGTATTACCTAGTGAACGTAATACAAATCCAATAAATTGAATATGTAAAGGGAACTACTAACTTTCAGTATTAAGCCGGTAGTTTTTATTGTAGTAAATCCACAAAACTGAGATTGCTCTTTCTATTATATTAAATTCAGGGGCTTAAAGAATAGAAAATGAAAAGGTCATAATCAAACGATGCACATTTCCTGTTTTTAATATGAATTGCAGAAAAGTCTTTAAGGAAAAATAAAAGATCATTATTTGACTCAGGTAAAAGGATTTCTGATTGGTTGTTTGGTTCTTGGTAAAGGTGAAATTCAAGTGTGATCTTCATGGAAATGTCCCTGCACCCCGCATTTTTGTGAGTATATGTAAACATGCGATATTTTCCCCGTCTTGTTTTTCTCTTTAGAAATACTTAGAAGAAAGCAATTATGGAAAGAGAGGGGGTATTCATGAAGATCATTAAAGGTTGTATAAGGAGGGCCTACTGGCAAGATTTGGGGAAGCCTGCCAGTAGTATAAGGTTGTAACTGAAAAAAAAGCACATGAATATAAATATATACCTACTTTCTCTTCAAGTTTATTTTATCTAATAATTACATATAAGTATGGTTATTGTTATGAATTGCCCTTTTCATGTTATTAAAATTACTTTAGTTGGTCAGGAAGACAGAAAAATTGTATCCATAAAAAGGCTAATTAGTATCCCCCAAGTAAAGGGAGAAATGATTGTTGGAGTGAGATTAATAATATTATAATAGACACTCAAAAGATCTTTACGGAGGGGATAAGGTGAAAAAAGTAAAAATAGGTGTTATGCGAAAAGAGTTTTATCCGGATTTTGCGGACTAATTCTTACTTGAAGGAAAAGAAGTTGGGCCTTGTCCTCTTATGGAATTTGGTGATGAATTCCTCTAGGAAGGTGAGGGTGAAATGCCAAAAGGTCTGTGCCCATGGGCTTGGATTGATACTCTATCGAGAATTGCATGAAGCGGTGTATTCGTGTGATGGAAAAGAAGAAAGACAAAAACAATTCCTGATAAAGGGCCCAGATGAATACTTACTTAATTTAACCAAAAGTGTAACCTTTTTTATTTATATTCCAACTGTGGACACCAAGGTCAGTGTTAAGTTCATACTTATCGCAACACTCGTTACAATAAATATTAACAACATGTTCTTCGAAACCTGGAATGATATCGTGCTCTTCTAAGATTTTACCTTTCCCGCATGGGCACTCATATTCAAGGCGCTCAATAATGCCAGGACCTGCACCGTAACCTACATGTCCCTTAGCTATTGAATTAGTTAATTTAGTTTTCATTTGTAACCTCCAATATTATAAGTATAATAGCAAAGCAATATAAAATGGTGGTAATAAAAGTATTAAAATTTAAAAAAGTAAATCTGAAATTTTAAAGGCAATTAGCACGATTATTTATATGCAGATATTAAAAGTACAATATTGATAAAATTATTGTGGGTATTCATTCGCTAAAACATACAAGACCACTAACTTTGTTAATTAGTTAGTGGTCTTGCTTTTCTTTAAACAATAAACTGAAATTGATCGCACTTCTGGTTTTGGCCGGTAATATTTAATGATAAAATATACATAGATCGTATTTATCAGCAATCAAAAATAGTCTTGGCTGCAAGGTATTTACCGAAATCATCCTTCCATTTTTTGTGAAGCTCTGATGAATCCCATACATTCAGAATCTCCGGTTCAAAAACCATTTTTATCATTAAATCATAGCGGTTTGTTCTGTCAATGCAAGATGAAAACGTCTGGACATGTTGGATTCCAGGTATCTCAGTTGCATGTGAAAACAGAACATCAATTTGGCTGATTAATTCTTCTTTATTAGAAACAGTATCTAGAAATTTTACAATAATATGGTGTGTCATAGTGCCTCCTTATATAGTTTTGTATTATAATAGCACATTTTACAGTAATTGAAAACAAAAGTTTTGCAGGTGCTTGTAGAAGCAAAGTATTGATAGTTAGTAGTGATTGATGTATCCTTATTTTAGAAAATAAGAATTTATAGGGGGAATGAACATGGAAGCAAGAAAATTATTGGATGCATTATTAGTCGCTGAAAAGCTGAAAGATACAACTCGCCATTGCTATACTTCCAATGGCAGACACGAAAGCGTAGCAGAACATAGTTGGATGATGACCTTGATGGCTTTCTTTATGAGGGAAGAATTCCCCGAAGCTGATATGGATAAAGTCATCAGAATGTGCATTATTCACGACTTGGGAGAATGTTTTACTGGAGACATTCCTACTTTTGAAAAGAACCAGGACCATGAGCAGACCGAAAAAAATTTGCTATATAGCTGGGTACGTTCCTTACCGAAGGAATATGAAGTAGAAATGCGAGAACTTTATGAGGAAATGGAAGAGCGTAAAACAGTTGAAGCTCAAGTTTATAAAGCCATTGATGGCCTTGAAGCATTGATTCAGCACAATATGTCCGACTTGTCTACATGGATTCCGAAAGAATTTGAGCTCAATTTAACTTACGCAGATGATAAGGTTGCATTCTCTGATTATTTAAAATCTTTAAGACAAGCTGTTCTTGAAGATACTATAAAAAAGATTGGTGAAGCAAAGTAACTCTTTTTGAAAAGTCCAAGGTGGATGCAGAAATCCTTTTGCGCACCGGGATAAAGATTTTCTTTTACTGCGGTTTATCTATTTTCTGTTAACTATCAAAATTATTTTTTGATTAATCGACTGAATGAAACAATCCTAATCTTTTATAGTACATTATGAGGGATTAGGATCATTTTAACGCAAATATTTTCAGGTTGAACTTTATAAAAGAAATAGTTATACTTATTTTATGCGGGGCCAGCCGGTAAGTAATATAGGAATGAGCCATGCAGGAAAGGGTACGTTTAACCGAAGCGATCAGGAAGATGAGATTACGAAGACCACGAAAAAGCATGTCAATTCAAAATGTGACGATCGTCACATTTATCTGTCTGTTCCTTTTGTCCCTGGTGACTATTGAAAAACTTGTTTTGAACAATTGGCAATCTTCCATAACCAGAGAGACTGCCGGAATGTCTGAAAAGATGAATCAAGATGTGATTGAAAAGATGAATTCATTTTTAAGAGTTCCAGTTACAGCAAATGAACTAGGGAAAAATCTGATTGAAAATAAATCCATTGATTTTTTGAACGAAAAGAGCCGCAACTCTTTTTTTATTGGCATTTTAGAATCTTATGAGAAGGAGATTTACAGTTTTACATATGCATCGGTTGATGGAGAATATTATGGGGCTCTCAGAAATAACAAGGGAGAACTTGAACTTATAAAGAATAATGATGAAACTGGCGGAGAAAGCTGGCGCTGCGCTGTTAATGAGGATTTGACGGCAGGAGCGTTGTTACAAAGTGCGGGCATTTTTGATCCCAGGCAGCAGGACTGGTATCAGGCTGCTGAAAAAGAGAAGAAGTCTGTTTTTTCGCCAGTATACAGAGATTTCATCGTCAATGACCTGGCAGTGTCTGTTTCATGTCCGATATATGATGAGGAAGGTATGCTTAAGGGGATTTTAGGGACCCATATGCTGCTCTCCGATATTGGTGCTTATCTGAAAAACGAGGGAGCTGGTTTTAAGGGCTATGTATCCGTCATGGAGAAAGACACCCGGTATTTAATTGCAAATTCCATGGGGGAGGATAATTATACCGCAGCTGGTGACGGATCACTGAAAAGAAATACGATTGATGACCTTTCTATTCCAGTCTGGAAGGACAGTTACGAGAAGTATCTTAAATCCCAGAAGACAGAATTCTCATGGAAGGCGGGAGACACGGACTGGTATGCGAATGTAAAGGAATACCGGAAAGCAGGCCTAGACTGGGTCATTATTTCTATGATTCCAGGAAGTCTTTTGGCTGCGGAACTAAACCGGAATATTGGGGTATCGGCGGAACTTGCTGTTATTGCAGGTGCTCTTTCCATAACTATTTTTTTCTTGATCATTCGAAGGCTCTATAAACCGATTAATGGCTTGCTGTCCATTGCGGAGAACATTTCTGCAGGAAATTTAGAGCAAAGAGTGGAGATTGTAAGGAATGATGAAATAGGAAGAATATCCAATGTATTTAACCGCCTGGCGGATAATCTGCTTGATATGGTCAAGCACCTGGAATGTATTGTTGAAATGCGGACCAAGGAGTTAAATAAGGCTAATGAGATATTAAGAGAGAGTCAGTCCCAGCTTCATCTTATACTGGATACCACGGCTGAAGCTATATTTGGTACGGATTTAAACGGAAGATTCACATTCTGCAACAAAAGTTGTCTTCGTCTTCTGGGATATACAAAGCCAGAGGAATTGCTGGGGAACGATATGCATTTTTTTGCAGATTTTCTTAGTCCTGAGAAAAATGGAGGGGAAAGAACCGGTGTGCTTAGACGGGCTGACGGTACCTGCTTTGATGCGGAGTACCGCGCCCTGCCCCAATTAAGGGATGGAAAGCATGTTGGGTATGTCATAACCTTTTCTGATATTACCGAACGAAAGAAGGGAGAGGAGAAGATCCGCTTTTTAAGCTATCATGATCCTCTTACCGGATTGGTAAACCGCAGGCGTTTTGAGCAGGAAATGAAGAGAGCAGACACGCAGCTGAACCAACCGGTTTCCTTGATTTTTCTGGATTTAAACGGCTTAAAGCTCATCAATGATACCTTTGGGCATACGGCCGGAGATGAATTCATTGTTAAGGTTGCCCAGGTCTTAAAGATGAACTGTCGGGAAGGGGATGTTGCCGCACGGATCGGCGGTGATGAATTTACGGTGCTGCTTCCCCGTACGTCCAGGGATGAGGCGGATTCCATTGCTGGGAGGATAAAAAATCAGGTCGCAGTGGAGAAGGTAAACATGGTGTCATGCAGCGTTGCGGTGGGAATTGGAACAAAGGCCAAGCACTGGCAGAAGATTGATCGGATACTGGAAACAGCAGAGAACGAGATGTATAAGGAGAAGAGCATTTCTTCCATAAACTTTGGAATTCATGCAATTAACGGCATTATCACTTCTCTCCATATGAAAAGCCCATGGGAGAAAAAGCACTCAGAAGAAGTAAGCAAGCTGTGCGAAAGGATTGGCCTGGCCATGGGGCTTCCCGAAACAGAAATTAAGAAACTGCGGGACGGGGCATACCTCCACGATATCGGTAAGATCACCTTAAGTGAGTCGGTTCTTGAAAAGCCCCATGATCAACTGACGGAAGCAGAGCATGAGATGATGAGACAGCATCCGGCCATCGGATACCGCATACTGAATCTGTCCCAGGAAACACTGGATCTTGCCAACGGTGTGTACGGACATCACGAATGCTGGGATGGTTCCGGATATCCCAAGGGCTTAAAGGGGGAGGAGATCCCGCTTATTTCCCGTATTTTATCTGTTGCAGAAGGGTATGAGAGAATTTTAAACCGGGAAAATAACCGGGAAGCGGGAAAAGAAAAAGCCCTGCAAGCCATTTTAAATGGTTCCGGACAAAAATATGACCCAACCATTGTCGAGTTGTTTGTACTTATTATGAAGGAGAATAAATAAAGCTCTCTCATTATTGAATTTCCCGCATTGACGGTTGGTTGTTCGTTTCCATTATTTGTGCTATAATGCCTACGGCATAATAGATGTATGTCTGATTTTCATATACTTAAGAGAAATGCCTGTAAAAAGATTCAAAATTCAGGATTTTTCAAAATTGCAATTTTGAGGAGGCACTAGAAACATGAAGTACTTAAGAAACAAGCTTTTACTATTTATCTCTTTGCTGTTAATTTTTACGGTTATATTTCTGACTACCATTTCTTCGATTCTTTATTACCGAAGCTCCATGGCTGAGGCAAAGCAGAATTCGTCTTATCTGGCGGCAGCATATCAGCAGGGAATCGATTCTGTGTTAAATATTTACCGAAGTGAATTAAAGGTAACTGCATCAAAGAGTTTTTTAACAGATGGGAGAACATCAGATTCAGAGAAAAAACGTCTGTTGGATGAGGAGGCAGACGCTTCAGGCTTTCATTACATAACAGTAGCGGATGCACAGGGAACCAATAACAAAGGTGACCAGATTGCGGATCAGGACTTTTTTAAAGAAGCACAAAATGGAGTTGTCTATATTTCGGATCCGTTTTTAAATGAGGAGCAGAAGCTGAGCCTTTATATCGCAGCTCCTATTGGTGGCACCGGAAAAGTATTGTATGGATCTCTTCCTTATGAAGCCATCAGCGCGGAACTGACAAAAATTAAAATTGGTGAGAGCGGATATGCTTTTGTTATCGATAAGAATGGGGCAACGGTCATTCATCCAAATGAAGACGATGTATCCAACCCCAGAGACTATTTTGAACTGGCCCAAAAGGATCCGTCCTATGCGCCTACTGCTAAAATTTTTAAGGAAATGACTTCCGGAAAAACCGGAACAGGTTTCAGTTTCTATAACGGACAGCGCCGCCTGGTGGGATATGTTCCCTTAAACGGACCGGAAGGCTGGTCAGTTGCAGTTACCACGCCTTTGACACAGATAGAAAAAAATATGAGTTATACTCTGGTGATGTGTGTGATCGCAGGATTGGTACTGCTTTTAGCAGCCATTGCTATTACCCGTATATTCTCCAAAAAGATCACCGAACCGATTGTGAGTGCAACACAGAGGATCGAACGGCTGGCCCGGGGAGAACTTGATGAAGACTTTGAACCTGTTAGAGGAAAAGACGAAAGTGCACGGCTTATTATGGCCCTTCAGAACACCATCCATGGACTTCGGTCATATATCATGGATATCTCCAATGTACTGAATGCCGTAGCTGCCAAAGATTTAACCATAAAAAGTGCCGTACAGTATCAGGGTGATTTTGTTCCGATCCAGTCAGCCCTGGACCAGATCTTAGACTCTTTGAACAATACACTTTGGAATATCACCCAGGCAACGGATCAAGTACGTGCCAGTTCCGCGCAGGTTGCGCTGGGCGGACAGAATCTTGCTGAAAATTCAGCGGAACAGGCGGCGACCACAGAGAGCCTGACCAATTCTCTGGAAATGGTATCACAACACATTCAGGAGAACGCAGAGCATTCCCTGTCTATGAAGAACATGACAGAGTCAGCGCTTTTAGAGACTCAGCATGGGGATGAAGAAATGCAGAGGCTGCAGCAGTCCATGGCAAGCATTGACGATTCCGCAAAGAAGATTCAGAGCATCATCCACATCATTGATGATATTGCCTTCCAGACCAATATTCTTGCATTAAATGCGGCGGTAGAGGCTGCTCGTGCCGGTGATGCCGGGAAAGGATTCTCCGTGGTGGCTGATGAAGTACGGGAGCTGGCTTCCAAAAGTGCAGATGCAGCTAAGCAGACAACTGATCTGATTCACAGCACCATTGAGTCCGTAAATCAGGGAAAACAAAACACAGAGCAGACTGCTGATGCGTTTAAAAAGATCGTAGAACAGACCAGTTCCGTTAATACGCTGGTGTCAAGGATATCTGAATCACTGAAGAGCCAGGCAAATAGCGTTTATGAACTGGGAGAGGGAATGCAGAAGATTTCCATGGTTACCCAGGCCAACTCAGCAACGGCAGAGGAAAGTGCGGCGACCAGCGAAGAGCTGTTAAGCCAGATGCAGTTATTAAAGGAACGGGTTATGGAGTTTCAATTAACTCAGTCTTAGAAGAAAGGTTTAAAAATAATGATTGACAAATAGGCATGACAATAGTATATTAAACATATATGTTTAGTATGTATAAGGAGAAATAAAACGATATGAAAACGAACTGCGTATGTAACATGAATCTTATGATGAATTGTTGCTGCTGTAGATGCTTCATGAGAAGAGATACAGTTTATTTACGTGTGCGTTTTGGTATCTGATTTCCAATTGTTATCCTGAGACACAGGGAAAATAGATGGAAGGGAGCAGGTATATGCGTATACCTGCTCCCTTTTGCATTTATTAATATAAAAAGGGAGGAAGGGAATCGATGGATCACATAAGTAAGAAGGAGGGGGAAAATAAAAATCATGGATTTTGAGTTTATTCGTGCCTATATGCCGCTGTATGCAGAGGCGGCGGGTATGACACTTCGAATATCTTTTCTGGGGATCCTGCTGTCAGCAGCCATTGGTCTTTTGTGCAGCCTGGTCAAGATTTTTAAGATACCGGTGTTAAAGAGTATTGCGAATGGTTATATTGAGGTGTCCAGAAATACGCCTCTTTTGATCCAGCTGTTCTTTCTATACTTCGGACTTCCTAAAATCGGTCTTGTATTAAGCTCTGAAAGCTGTGCTGTGACAGGGCTGGCATTCTTAGGAGGAAGCTACATGGCGGAAGCATTCCGCACAGGAATTGAACAGGTACCGGTCATCCAGTCAGAATCGGGTCTGAGCCTGGGGCTTACAAAAGGGCAGGTATTTCGGCATATTATCCTTCCACAGGCGATAACCACTTCAGTCCCCGTATTTTGCGCCAACATCATATTTCTTATAAAAGAAACATCGGTGTTCAGTGCGGTGGCATTGGCTGATTTAATGTTTGTGGCAAAGGATTTGATAGGAATTTATTATAAAACAGATGAGGCCCTCCTAATGTTAGTGGTAGCATACTTAATCATTTTGCTCCCAATATCCTTACTCTGTTCCTGGATAGAAAGGAGGGTTCGCTATGCAGAATTTGGGAATTAGGATACTGTTTGAGGGAAATAATTTTCTTCGGCTGTTGGGCGGTCTCCTGGTATCACTTAAGATCGCGGTCCTATCCATGGCTTTATCCGTGGGACTTGGAATACTCCTTGGTATGGTGATGACCAGTAAAAAAAGGCCGATCCGAATTTTTACAAGGCTTTATCTGGAGACAGTCCGGATCATGCCTCAGCTGGTTCTTTTGTTTCTTGTTTACTTTGGAGCTGCAAAGCATTTGAATGTGAATTTTTCCGGGCAAATGGCCGCGGTCATCGTATTCACCTTTTGGGGGACGGCTGAAATGGGGGATTTGGTGCGAAGTGCACTGGAATCCATACCGGTTCATCAGTATCAAAGCGGCTTTGCCCTGGGAATGACGGAACTTCAAGTATACCGGCATATTGTGATTCCTCAAACAATACGCAGACTGCTTCCGTCGGTCATGAACCTTTTGACGAGAATGATCAAAACCACTTCTCTTGTAGTATTGATCGGCGTGATTGAGGTGGTTAAGGTTGGAAAACAGATCATTGACTCCTCCAGGTACACGGTTCCCGATGCGGCCCTTTGGGTATACGGAGTGATCTTCATTCTGTACTTTGTAATCTGTTACCCGTTTTCCAGGGCAGCTGCCCTGCTAGATAAAAAATTAAAGGATTGATAAAAATGAGTCAGGAAATGATTTTAAAGACAGATAAACTTAGAAAGTCCTATGAAAGCGGGCAGCCGGTTTTAAAGGATATTTCTTTTACCTTGGAAAAAGGAGAAGTAGTGGTGGTCGTAGGACCTTCCGGCTGCGGAAAAAGCACTTTTTTACGATGTCTCAACATGCTGGAGCCCATTGATTCCGGTACCATTCAATTTAAGGACCGGATCATTGACAGGGGCAAGCGGGATGTTTATGAAATAAGACAAAAGATTGGCATGGTATTTCAGAGCTACGATTTATTCCCACATAAGACCATTCTGGGAAATATTATTCTGGCCCCTTTAAAGGTACAGAAAAGGGATAAAAATGAGGTGACGGCGGAAGCAGAAAAGCTTTTGGCCAGAGTAGGGCTTCTGGATAAAAAGGATTCTTATCCCAGGCAGCTTTCCGGCGGACAGAAGCAAAGAGTGGCCATTGTACGGGCGCTTATCATGCATCCAGAGATCCTGCTCTTAGACGAGATCACGGCAGCCCTGGACCCGGAGATGGTACGGGAGGTATTGCAGGTGGTGTTAGAACTGGCAAAGGATGGAATGACCATGGTCATCGTCACTCATGAAATGGAATTTGCCAAGGCAGTAGCTGACCGTGTCCTGTTCATGGATCAGGGCGTTGTAGTGGAAGAGAGCCTGCCGAACGAATTTTTCACCTCACCCCGGACAGAGCGGGCAAAGCAGTTTTTAAATACGTTTCATTATGAGGCGTTATAAAATAAAAAATAAAATGGAGGATGTAATTATGAAGAAGAAATTACTAGGTGCATTATTAGGCATTACCATGGCGGCGGGCCTTTTGGCAGGCTGCGGCCAGGCAAAAGACAATGGAGGAAACACCGGAGGGGCAGCTGCAAAGGCAAGAACCTTATCTGAGATTAAGGATGCAGGAACCATTAAAATCGGTGTATTCAGCGATAAGAATCCTTTTGGATATGTGGATTCCAACGGAAAGATCCAGGGCTATGATGTGTATCTTGCAAAGCGGCTGGCAAAGGATTTACTTGGAAGTGAGGATAAGGTTGAATTCGTATATGTAGAGGCTGCAAGCCGGGTGGAATATTTAAAATCTGCCAAGGTGGATGTGATTTTGGCCAATTTCACTGTTACTGATGAGAGAAAGGAACAGGTGGATTTCGCACTTCCTTATATGAAGGTAGCTCTTGGTGTCGTATCCCCTGATGCTGCTCTGATTACCGATGTGGCACAATTAAAGGATAAGACCCTCATCGTGGTAAAAGGAACAACGGCAGAAACCTATTTTTCCGAAAATCATCCGGAAGTAAAGCTGTTAAAGTTTGATGAGTACCAGGAAGCTTATGACGCTCTTTTAGACGGAAGAGGAGATGCCTTCTCTACCGATAATACGGAAGTGCTTGCATGGGCCCTTCAGAATAAGGGATTTACGGTGGGAATCGAGTCCATTGGAAATCTGGATACCATTGCTCCGGCCGTTCAGAAAGGAAACAAGGAGCTTCTGGATTGGATCAACAGCGAGATCGAAACTCTTGGCAAGGAGCAGTTCTTCCATAAGGATTTTGAGGAAACCTTAAAGCCTGTATATGGAGATGAGATCGATCCTGAAAATCTGGTTGTGGAAGGCGGCCAGGTTTAAGAGACAGGGAACTGAGAAAAAATATCAACAGTAGCTTCATAAGAACTTAATGAGAAAAATAACCGGCAGGGCGTCTTGACGTCCTGCTTTTTTTATTTCATAATAACATTGTTATATAACAGTGTTATAAAAAGGAGAAACGATGAGCGCTCAGGTAAAAGATACACACCTTGCCATTTTGGAGGCGGGTAGAAAGGAATTTTTAGAATATGGCTATGAAGGGGCTTCCCTAAGAAGGATCGCCAGAGAGGCATCTGTGACAACAGGAGCCATTTATGGGTATTTTCCCGGCAAGGAGGCGCTTTTTGACGCATTGACCGGAGATGCGGCGGATGGGCTCTTGGAAAAGTACAGACAGGTACATGACGAATTTGCAGGTCTGCCTCCCAGCGAGCAGGCGGCTTCTTTGGATAATATTACGGATGAAACGATTCCCTGGATGATCAACTATATTTATGACCGGTTTGATATTTTCAAGCTGCTGTTTTGCAAAGGCAGTGCAGGAAGCTGTGACAGCTATTTCGCTCAGCTGGTCAAAATTGAAGAGAAATCAAGCTGGGATTTTATCAATGCCATGAAGGAATCAGGTCATGAGGTTATGGATATTGACGGCACCTTGATCCACATCCTGTCCCGATCATTTTTCCAGCAGATTTTAGAGTTTGTGGCCCATGATGTCCCAAGGGAAAAAGCTCTTTCCTACTCGCTGGTTCTGGGGACGTTCCAGCATGCGGGTTGGAAGAAGATCATGGGGCTCTGATGTAGTGGGCTGTTCCTGATTCTTTTGATTAAGAAAGCTTTACATAATGGTTAGGCTTAGCTAACTAGTTTTATAAAGGAGTTGTTATATAAAAACAGTTACATTTTACCAAGAAAGGTGGTTTATCATGAAACAAATTAATTCTGGGGCAGCCAAGCCTAAAACCGGCATGGCCAGGTTGATGGAGCTTGCGGCTACCAAAAAGCCTCTTATGGTCTCCTCTGTGATCTTATCGGCGCTGGCATCTGTCGCCTCGTTTATACCTTATATCGCCATTTACTTTGTGGTGAGGGAAGTTATGGGAGCATTCCCGGACTTTAAGAATCTTGATCTGCAAAGAACAATTGGGTTCGGATGGCTGGCCTTTGGGGGGATACTGCTGAATGTATTGCTGTACTTTGTAGCTTTGATGTGTTCCCATCTGGCCGCTTTTGGTACTCTGTATGAGCTAAAGGTGAACTTTGCCTCCCATCTTGCCGGATTGCCTCTGGGATTTCATATGCTGGTCGGCAGCGGCAAACTGCGTAAGATCATGGATGAAAACATTGAGAAAATCGAAGGATTCATCGCCCACCAGCTTCCTGACCTGGTGGCATCCTTTGTGGCTCCGGTGGTCATGTTCATCATTCTTCTTGGAGTGGACTGGCGTTTTGGGCTTGCGGCGGTGGTCGGCATTGTCATTGCCTTTACGATCCAGATAAAAGCCTATGGCAATGATGGGGCTAAAAACATGATGATGAACTACCAGAGCGCCCTGGAGGATATGAACAATGCTTCCGTGGAATATGTCCGTGGAATCACCGTTGTTAAGGCGTTTAAACAAACAGTGTTCTCTTTCCGCCGGATGCACAGCGCCATTAAGGAATACACCCGAATGGTCATTCCTTATACCATGAGTTGGGAAAACTATATGTCTGCTTTTCAGACGGTCATCAATAACATTTACCTATTCCTGATTCCGGTTGGTATCCTGATCGGACTGCATACAACTGATTATGCTGATTATGCAGCTACTTTCATCTTTTATCTGATCTTTGTACCTTCCATTGCCTCTGTTCTTATGAAGATCATGTATGTTTCTACCAGCGGGATGCAGATCATTGGTGGAGTTGAACGCATGGATGAAATCCTGAATACCCCGCCTCTGAAAAATCCCCAGAGACCGAAGAAAATTTCCAGTCATGAGATTGAATTTGAACATGTATCCTTCTCTTACGCCGGGCAGGAGGCCCAGGCACTTACGGACATTTCTTTCCGGGCGGAGGAAAATCAGATTACCGCGATCGTTGGCCCTTCCGGCGGCGGTAAAAGTACCATTGCTCATCTCATTCCAAGGTTTTTCGATGTGACAGAGGGCAGGATCAAAATCGGAGGCGCTGACGTACGAGATATGAGAAGCGAATATCTGATGGAAAAGGTCAGCTTTGTATTCCAGGATGTGTTTCTTTTTAAGCAAAGCATTATGGATAATATCCGGTTGGGGAATCAGAGCGCCACTGATGCGCAGGTGATCGCCGCGGCAAAGGCGGCGCAGTGCCATGAGTTCATTGAAAAGCTTCCAGAAAAATATCATACGGTTATAGGTGCAAAAGGCGTCCATCTTTCAGGCGGAGAGCAGCAGCGCATTGCAATCGCCAGAGCCATTGTAAAAGACGCCCCCATTGTTCTTTTAGATGAGGCAACTGCATTTTCCGATCCGGAGAACGAACATCTGATTCAGCAGGCGTTTCAGAAGCTGATGCATGGGAAGACGGTAATCATGATTGCCCATCGTCTGTCGACCATCCGCAGTGCGGATAAAATCATAGTAGTAGACAAGGGCTGCCTTATGGAGCAGGGAAGACATGATGAATTACTGGAAAAACGGGGGAAATATTCTGATATGTGGAACGTATATACGAAAGCTCTTGACTGGAAGATGGATAGAAAGGGGATGAAAGAACATGCATAATTGGAAGGAATCACTGATGCTTACGGATAAAGGCTACAAGGATTTGAAGAAAGCCGTTGCCGCCTGCACAATCACGAATCTGTCACTCATGCTTCCCTTTACAGTGACCATTCAGATTTTCGCCGAGCTTTTAAAGCCAATGATGGCACAGGATATTTCCTGGACTAAGATGTGGTTTTTATTCGGATGCGGTGTTGTCTCTGCAATACTTGTATTTCTGGCCAGTAAAAACGACTATAAAAAAACCTATGTCACTTCTTATCTGGAAGCTGAAAATTCCAGGATCAGTGTTGCGGAACGGATCCGAAAGCTGCCTATGAGCTTTTTTAACTCAAAGGACCTTTCCGAGCTTACCACAAACATTATGGCTGACTGCTCCACTACGGAGCATGTGCTGAGCCACATCATTCCTCAGCTTAGCGCCAATGCTATTTCTATTACTATTATCTGTGTAATGATGGCCCTTTTTGACTGGAGAATGGCTCTCTCCGTGTTCATTACTGTGCCTGTTGCGCTGCTTGTCATCCTAGGAAGTAAAAAGACTCAGGCAAGATTAAGTGAGAAGCAGGTGGAAGCAAAACTGAAAGCTTCTGATCAGGTTCAGGAGTATTTAGAGGGGATTAAAGTTATAAAAGCTTGTGGCTTAGATGGCTCGAAGTTTTCAGCATTAGATGATGCCCTGCGCCTGATGAAGAAAATGGCAATTAAAATGGAATTTATAACCGGAACTTTTGTCACCGGAGCTCAGATGATTTTACAGGCAGGTGTGGGGCTGACCGTTTTTGTTGGAACCTATCTGCTGACAGGGGGCAGCATTGAGCTCATCCCCATGCTCATGTTCTTTGTCATCGTCGTAAGGATTTATGGACCGGTCCTTGTGGAATTTACTCTTTTACCGGAATTGTTCTACCATCGGATCGCCACGAAACGGATGCGCACCCTTATGGCTGTTCCGGTCATGGATGGTGAGGGTGTTAAGCCTCTGACACACTGGAATATTGATTTTGAGAATGTTTCCTTTGGCTATAACGTGGATAAATCCCGGGAAGATAAGGTGATCAAAAACCTGAGCGTATCCATTCCTTCTGATGCCATCACGGCTCTGGTGGGCCCCTCCGGATGCGGGAAAAGCACCATCTCAAGACTGATTGCCCGCTTCTGGGATGTGAACGAAGGCAGCGTAAAAATCGGCGGAATTGATGTGAAAACCCTGGATCCGGAACATCTGATGAGCTACATGTCCTTTGTATTCCAGGATGTGGTACTCTTTAACGATACAGTCTATAACAATATCCGCATCGGAAACATGGAAGCCACGGAGGAACAGGTTATGGAAGCGGCGAAGGCTGCCTGCTGTGATGAATTTATAAGCGCTTTGCCCCAGGGGTATGAGACCATGCTCGGGGAAAATGGAAGTACGCTTTCCGGAGGGGAGCGGCAGCGTCTCTCCATTGCCCGGGCCCTGTTAAAAAATGCGCCTATCGTCCTTTTAGATGAGGCAACTGCCTCCCTTGATCCTGAGAATGAGGCGCTGATCCAGCAGGCAATTTCCAGACTGATCGAAGGGAAAACGGTAATCGTCATTGCCCACCGCCTAAGAACCATATCAGGTGCGGATAAGATCATCGTGCTTCAAGAAGGCAGGCTGGCTGAGGAAGGCACTCATGAAGAACTGATGAATAACAAGGGGCTTTATGAAAGACTGTACCGGATTCAGCAGGAAAGTTTGGGCTGGAGTGTCTAAGGGGTAGAAAATGGCATCAAAATAAATAGGAGGAGTGACTCAGGTGAAAAAGATGCAGCTCCCTTTCCGTATGACCTATTTTAACATTGATCCGAAACCTGTGAACTTTATACACCCGAACGGTATAAAAAGGATAAAGAACGTTTCCTTCGGAACGAGGGAAGAGTTGATACCAATTATTAAGGAACTAAGTGATGATCCTGTATTGACCCTGTTTATAGGGAGTGGAATCAAAGATCTGGAATTTGAATATGCAGTTAGATAAATAAATAATAAGCCGCCATTTTGGCGGCTTATTTCATACCCGTCGCTGACTAAAAGATACCGGGAATTACAATAGCAAGAGCTAGACCAATTACAAAAGAAGCTGCATTTGCAATCAATGCATAGGTGATGGTCTTCCATATTGGCACAGGCACATCGAGTTTTCGCAAGAAAACTGTATACAAAATAGCTTCGACGATAAATATCAGAAATTCGAATAAAATATAGGCAAGAATGAACAGCATTGCCCCATAACTGTAATTAATCAGATTCAATGCGACATTAAGGGCAATCTGTGTCACCAGATTAACCGCAACGATAAAGAGAAACTGCTTTTTCTTTCGAAACGCAAACAGCAGGGCTATGAGCAGCTCAACCGCAATCGTCAAAACGATGCGCGCGATTAACGAGATTATTTCTCCGCTGTAATCATAACTTTTTTGGGCGCTGAAAGATAAGGTTTCACCTTGCTCGATGACGGAGGAAATTTCTGAATCTGTCAGGCTAACACGAAAGTAACTGTCAAAGGCATATCCTTCATATGCTGCTGCGCTTATTGCGAAATAATCACTATCAGGGAAGTATATCAAAATCTTGAAATCTGAGGGGGGATAATAAGTCCAACTAAACCGATGCGTTTCTGAACAGTTTTGAAAGTATTGTAGAAAATAGTATCCATCCTTGTCTTGGTATTCGAGAAATTTCAAAAATATAGGATAGTCTTCGTGGCTCTCGTTATAGCGTCTATTGCTGTTGTCCGTAAGCACGCTGTATGGGCCCGTTGAACGTCTGCTCGATAGTAATGTTACATAGTAGGATTGTTGGGAAATGCCATTAAAGTCAATTACTACAGAAGGTTTCGGTCCCATATCTGCCGATGCGGTAATCGAGAAAACAGTGACTAAAAGAACAATGCAGAACAAAAATGAGATTAACCTTTTTTTCACGGCGCACTTCCTCCTTATATGCTTTAGATACTTTAGATGCTTTTAATATTAAATATTTTACCATAACCATCCATCCAAAACAATGATGACATTCCGTCCGTTATACCTGCCCGCCCCTTGCCGTCTGGATTTTTACCGCTGACTGGCCGATGGTCTGAGCCAGCGATACCGGGCGGCTTTTGTTGCTTGAAACTATGAAATATGTACATTTATGTTTGCTATAACAATAAAAAATAGTGCAAAAGTTCAGTATGACAAAAGAAATGTAAGAATATTAAATGGAAAAGTGCACATTAAAACCTTATAATTAGATCATACGAATTAAACATTTCCATATAAGCGTGAATTAAAATAAATTTATAAAGGAGAGGTTATTTATGAAAAAAAGATTTTTAACAGCTTCATTGGCAGCACTGGCGGCATTAAGCTTATCTGCCTGCAGCGGCGGAGGAAAGCCTGCAGAAACTACGGCAGCTCCCCAGACTGCGGAGACGACGGCTTCTGCCGAAACAAAAGCAGAGGAGTCCAAAGCCGGAGCCGATGCAGCAAAAGCACCGGAGGATTACAAGGGTACCGTTGTCGTATATTCTCCCCATGATGCGGACCCGCTCAATGCAGGCGTGAACCTATTCATGGAAAAGTATCCAAACGTTAAGGTGGAAGTTGTGGCAGCTGGTACAGGAGAACTGTGCAACCGTATTGCAGCTGAGTCCGCAAACCCCATTGCAGACGTATTGTGGGGCGGCGGCGCTGACTCCTTGGCAGCGTTTAAGGAGCATTTCGCTCCCTATGTATGTGCCAATGACGAGTTCATCGGCGATGCTTATAAGGATGCCGAAGACATGTGGATCGGAGAAAGTCCTCTGCCTATGGTCATTTTTTACAACAAGAACTTAATCGAGAAGGATGGCCTTACCATTCCTGAGACATGGGAAGATTTGACAAAGCCTGAATGGAAGGGCAAGATCGCATACTGTCTGCCATCTAAGTCCGGTTCCGCATACACGCAGCTGTGTACCATGATCCTGGGCCATGGCGGCAAGGAAGATGGCTGGGATTTCATTAAGAAATTATATGACAATCTGGATGGTAAGATTGTTGACTCTTCCGGTAAGTGCCATAAGATGGTTGCAGACGGCGAGTTCTACGTAGGTCTGACCCTGGAGAAATCCGCAGTACAGTATAAAGATGACCCGTCGGTTGGATTCGTTTATCCCAAAGACGGAACCAGTGCAGTACCTGATGGTGTAGCACTTGTAAAGGGCGCACCCAATGAAGAGAATGCAAAGCTGTTTATCGATTTCGTTACATCAAAAGAGTGCCAGACAGAGCAGAGCAAGAACTGGGGACGCCGTCCGGTAAGAAGCGATATGGAAGTAGGCGAAGGAATGGCTAAATTACAGGATATCGTGCTGGTGGATTATGATTTTGACTGGGCAGCAAATGAGAAAGAAGCCATTATTGAGAAATTCAATGACATTATGGTCGACTAATAAAAAGGATAGGAAAACATTCTGACGAAAAAAGACTGTCCCGGCCCTTATGGGACAGGACAGTCTTTTACTGTAACAAACAGAAAGGCACCGAAGGTTTAAGGAGGAACGATAGGTATGAGCCATGCAGTAATTATTAAACAGGCCGTGAAAAAGTACGGTGATTTTACAGCTCTAAACGGGGTGAATCTGGAGATGAAACCGGGGGAATTTTTCACATTACTTGGTCCCTCCGGATGCGGCAAGACGACTCTGCTTCGTATGATTGCAGGATTCAATTCTGTAGATGGCGGGGAGATTTGCTTTGATGACAGGGTAATCAACAACTTGGATGCCCACAAGAGGGATATCGGCATGGTGTTCCAGAACTACGCCATTTTTCCCCATTTAACTGTGGCGGAGAATGTGGCTTACGGTCTAAAAGCAAAAAAGTATCCAAAAGATCAGATTTTCTGCAAGGTGGAGGAAGCTCTTGACCTGGTGCAGATCAAAAACCTAAAGGACAGGAAGCCAAATGAGCTTTCCGGTGGCCAGCAGCAGCGAGTGGCTCTGGCAAGGGCATTTGTCATTGAACCGGGAGTACTTCTCATGGATGAGCCCTTATCAAACCTGGACGCAAAGCTCAGAGTACAGATGAGAACAGTTATCAAAAAGCTGCAGAGACGGCTTGGGATCACCACCATTTACGTTACCCATGATCAGGAGGAAGCTCTGGCTATTTCCGATCGTATCGCAGTTATGAAGGAAGGCAACATCATGCAGGTAGGATCTCCGGAAGACATCTATAAGAAGCCGGCAAATACCTTTGTGGCCGGATTTATCGGAGTATCAAATTTTATTGACTGTGAAGTGGCTGGAAGCGATCCGGCGAATGCCGTATTAAACATTAAAGGGGAATGCAGCTTAACCTGTAAGCTCAAATCTGCCTACACGGGAAAGGGGATTATTTCCGCAAGACCGGAGCAGCTGTTTTTCGATGAAAAGGAAGGCCTTCCCGGCAAGATCGTCATCTCCACGTTCCTGGGAGACTTCATTGAGTATGAAATCCAGCTGAACAACGGGCAGACCATTCAATTAAATGAATACACAAAGGATGCCGGTGACTTGCGGCCGGACGGTCAGGAAGTACGGGTGAACTTTGATATCAGTGCGGTAGGTGTATACGATGCCCAGACCCAGGAGGTGATATCATGGTAAAGAAAGGATGGAAGTTTGACTTCTGGTTTTGGGTGAAAGTGGTGGTAGTAGGCTTTATGCTGCTGTTTCTGATTTACCCTTTCTGCACCCTGATTACGCGAAGCTTCTTTTCTGGCAAGGTGGAAGGGTTTACCCTTGAGAACTACATCCGGTTTTTTACGAAAAAGTATTATTATTCCTCTTTGGGGCGAAGCCTGTTCATCTCCATTGTCACCACGGCTACGACTTTGGTCGTGGGGGTGCCCATGGCCTATCTGATGTCCAGATATAATGTTTTCGGAAAACGTTTTATCCATATATTCATCATTATGAGCCTTATGAGCCCGCCGTTTATCGGCGCTTACAGTTGGATTATGCTGTTCGGGCGTGCCGGCTTTGTGACTCGGTTTTTTGAAAGCATCGGGATCTTTCTGCCAAGTATTTATGGAAAACTGGGCATTATTCTTGTTTTTACGTTCAAGTTATTTCCTTATGTTTACCTATATACATCGGGGGCAATGGGAAGCATTGACTCAAGCCTTGAGGAGGCGGCGGAAAATCTGGGAAGCAATAAGCTTCGCAGGCTTTTGACCATCACCATACCGGTGATTCTGCCCTCAATCGCTGCGGGAGCCATTATGGTATTTATGACCAGCCTTGCGGACTTCGGAACACCAATGCTCATTGGCGAAGGCTACATGGTTCTTCCCGTGTTAGTGTACAACGAATATATGAGTGAGATCGGTGGAAATGCTCATTTAGCCAGCGCCTTATCCGTGATTGTAGTGCTCTGCTCGACTACGGTGCTTTTGATGCAGAAATATTTTGTGACCAGAAAAAATTATGTCATGACAGCCATGAGACCGCCGAAAGAAGAGCAGCTTCAAGGTTTCAAGCGCTTCCTGGTAACATTGCCGGTTATGGTGGTAACATTTATCGGCATTCTTCCACAGATCGTGGTGGTGGTGAGCAGCTTTATAAAGAGTGATTTTACAGGATTTAAAAAAGGTTTCAGCGTCGAAAGCTATGTGACGATTTTTAACAGGCTGTGGACCAATATCCGGAATACGTTCGTGTTCTCTGCTGCAGCCATTGTATTCATTATCATACTGGGTATGCTGATATCCTACATCGTGGTGCGGCAGAAAGGCATAGCAGGGCAGTTGATGGATCTTCTCATTATGTTCCCCTTTGTCATTCCGGGCGCAGTACTGGGCATCAGCCTGATCGTGGCATTCAATAAGCAGCCCATGATCCTTACAGGTACTGCTGCTATTATGATAATCGCCTTCGTTGTCAGGAAGCTGCCTTATACGGTACGGTCGGGCAGTGCGTTCCTGCAGCAGATGGACCCCAGTGTGGAAGAGGCCTCCATCAGCCTGGGCGTATCACCTATGAAAACCTTTGCCAAGGTGACAGCAAGGCTTATGGCCCCGGGCATCTTATCAGGAGCAATTCTAAGCTGGATTACCTGCATCAATGAGCTGTCCTCCAGCGTTATGCTTTACGGCGGCAAAACAAGTACCATATCCGTGGCCATTTATACGGAGGTTGTCCGAAACAGCTATGGTACGGCGGCAGCACTGGCTTCCATATTGACGGTCAGTACGGTCATATCCCTGCTCATTTTCTTAAAGGTAAGCAAGGGGAAGGTTTCTGTTGTATGATCCACGAAAACATGGAGGGATACGAAGGATGGTAACGTTTGGTACTGGTGGCTGGAGAGCCATAATTGGAGAAGATTTTACAAAGGAAAATATCCAGAAGCTGGCGCTTGCCGTCAGCCTTAAGATGAAAACGGAAAACGTAGATGGAGAAGGGATCGTCATAGGATATGACAGACGTTTCCTGTCTAAGGAAGCGGTTATCTGGGCCTGTGAGATATTTGGGAAGCAGGGAATCAAGGTGTATTTCGTTAACCGAAGTTCCCCCACACCTCTCATTATGTTTTATGTCATGAAGCACCGGTTAAACTACGGCATGATGGTAACGGCCAGCCATAATCCGGCTATTTATAACGGGATTAAGGTGTTTACCTATGGCGGGCGTGACGCGGATGAGATTCAGACCCAGGATATTGAAAAATATCTTATAGAGGCAGAGAGGATCTATGAGCCGGACCATGAGGAGTCCGGACAGATGCCTCCAGCCTCTTATCTTGAGCTTGTAAAAAATGGAGTGGTAGAGGAAATCAATCCTTTAAATGAGTATCTGGACAATATCATATCCGTCATTGATATGGATGCCATACGCTCCAGGGATTTTCGGGTTGCCATTGACCCCATGTACGGAGTGAGTCTTACGGCCTTAAGCACCATTCTTTCCGTCGCAAGGTGTACCATTGAAACCATTAATGACCAGCATGACACGTTGTTTGGCGGCAAAATGCCTGCGCCAACGGAGCAGACCTTGCGGAACTTACAGAATTATGTGCTGGACCGGTATTGCGATATTGGGATTGCCACAGACGGAGATGCGGATAGGCTGGGGGTCATTGACGATCAGGGCCGCTTTCTCCATGCCAACAATATCCTGGTGATGCTGTATTATTATCTTCTGAAGTACAAGGGCTGGCGGGGGCCGGTAGTTCGGAGCCTTTCCACCACTCATGTACTGGACCGGGTGGCGGAGAGTTTCGGACAGAAGTGTTACGAGGTCCCCGTTGGGTTTAAGTTTGTGTCCGCAAAGATGCAGGAGACAGATGCTATCATCGGCGGAGAGTCCTCCGGCGGCCTGACGGTTAAGGGACATATTCATGGGAAGGATGGAATCTATGCCGCCTCCCTTCTGGTAGAAATGATGGCCGTATCAGGGAAAAAGCTGTCTGAAATTGCAGCGGATATTCGCAGAGAGTACGGGGCAATCCATATGGCAGAGCGGGATTACCGTTTTATAAGCGAGGAAAAGGAGAGAATCAACCAGATTCTCATGATTGACCGGAAACTGCCTCAAATGCCGTTTGAGATTGACAAGATTTCCTATATCGATGGATGTAAGGTTTATTTTAAAAACGGCGGCTGGGTGATTGCAAGATTTTCCGGCACAGAACCGTTGCTTAGGATCTTCTGCGAGATGGGAGCAGAGGCGGATTCTGTGAGTGTGTGCAGTTTGTTTGAGGAATATCTGGGACTGCAGGAAGGATAAGAAGAGGAATAAAGAGGAAGAGGCTGCTGCAAATGGAAATGAAATTATGGAGCAACAGCCCCCTCTTAAACAACTTTAAACCAAACCCGGGATGTGTTTATAAAGTGAGACGGCAATCCCATCGTTTTCATTAGACAACGTAATCTCATCCGCCACTTCTTTCAATTCTTCCACCGCATTATCCATAGCCACACCAATCCCTGCATACTGAATCATAGTTTTATCGTTCTGACCGTCACCAAAAGCAATAATCTCATCCTGCATATACCCCATAGGACTCAGTACTGCCTCCAGTGCTTTTGCCTTATCAATTCCCTGAGCTGTAAATTCAAAATAAAATGGAGCCGTAAACATACAATTTAATGTGTCTTTAAACGGTTCCATCATCTCCCGGTAATGCTCTTTCAGATAGATGGAATCCCCGGCTGTCAGAATCTTGTTGAGAGGATAGTCCACGAACGCAGCCAGATCATCCATTTCGCACAATTTATACTTTCCGCCACGGGACTCATATTGAATGATGTTAATTTCCTGTTCCCCATTTTTTATCATACAGTCATAAACATCGTTGACATACATATAGTTTCCTTTGTCTATCATCGGCCGGACGTTAAAACCTTTCATATGTTCTAACACGGCTTTTCCCTGCTCTACAGTCATTGTTTCATTAAACAGCACTTCTCCGGTCTGGCAGTCTGTCACTCTGGACCCATTAAAAGAAACAAGCAGTCCGTGATGCCTGCCCATCTCCAGTTCGATTGCAAAATCACTCAGTCCGCTATCAGGTCTTCCTGAAGCCAAGATTATTTTTACGCCGCTTTCCTGTGCTTTTTTTAATGCGGCCTTTGTCTTCGGAGTAATCTCCTTTTTGTGATTGGACATTGTGCCGTCTACATCCATAACGATTACTCTAATGCTCATATCTGCAACTCCTTCCCGGAACCAAACAGCTGTATTGATTCCGTCCCTTTTTATTATTTATTTTAAATCTTCCTGACCATTATTATTTTGCTTCAGCCCCTCTGTGTTTTCTTATAAAGTGTCAAAGCGAATATAGGTGCGGTCGTCAAAGCTGTCGTTTCCCTTTACCAGCCCTTTGGTGCCCTTGTTTTCCCGATAGCAAAGGGGATCTTTTTGTATGAGCTCCCGAAGGGCGGCTTCGCTTTCAGCCAGAGTCTCCTTAAGGACTGGATAGCCGTCGCTTGCAAGGACTAGCTGGGAGTGCTGGGGCACGGGAAGGATGATGACACGGTTTGAGTGAATGGGGAAGCCGTTTAACACATCATATCCATAGGCTGAATCCCCATTGGCAAAAAGAAGCTGGCGGCGCAGGAGTGGAAGAATGTATTCCCTTCCGGTGTCATGGCCGGAGAGTGATGCTTCTGTCCGGCCTGAAAGAAGCTCCGTTTGAATATAAAGGCTTCTGACCTGGGAAAGCAGGTTGTCGATGGTTTTGACTTGCTGATGATGGATGCCGCCAATGAGACATTGGCAGTCACCAAAGGCCCATACCTCTCTGCGGCGGATACTGTACAGGATGAGAACTGCCTGCAGGCGTTCTTCAGGCTTTTCTTCCAGAATGGAACGGCGTGTGCGGCAGGCCCTGGCCAGGGATTCGTTTAAATAGTCCATAGCACCGGCCCCGTCAATGTCGGAAGGCATGGCACTTAAGGCATCAAGCAGTACCTCTTTTGCATAGCATCCGCTGGTCATGCTTCCAGAACTGTCCCTCGGGTTTTCGGGCCAGGTAAGGGTTCCCTTGCTTGTTACACCGTCGATTACTGCAATAAAGTTCTCATTTACAAACAGCCCGTCTTCACACAGATTGCTTCCTATGTGTTTGGGGATAATGGATTGTTCTATGATATGTACAGCCATGGCAGGCACCTCCAATTCTCTATTAGGTAAAGTTTAACATAAAAGTGACCTTCTGCCCATGGCAAAACCAGCATTTTTTTGATATAATGGACAAAACGAAGCCATATTGCGGACAGGAGAGGAGGAAGCGTCTATGAGACTTTCAAACAGTACCAGAAAAAGATGGCCGTCGGTCTGCGCCTTGTCTCTTATTTGCTGTATCCTACTGTCTTCCTGCCGGTCGGAGGCGGGAGAACAGACCATGTATTCCCCGGCTGATCTGGTGGTTTACTCAGTCCAGGAAAAAGGGATATGTGAACCTATCATCAAGGAATTCGAGGAACGTACAGGCTTAAATGTAAAGGTGGAACCCGGATCTTTGGAGGAGCTGTTAAAAAAGTTAGAGGATGGCAGCGGACTATATGGAGATGACGGAGAAGCCTGGGATGTGGTATTTGGGGTAGGAATTGAGACTCTGGAAGAAAAAAAGGAATACTGGCAGGCTTATGAAAGTCCAGAAGTCCCATCCATAGCCGGGGCGTTCCGGTGTGGAGATTATACGTGGACCAGTTTTTCCGCCTGCCCTTTAGTCATCATGTATAACACCAATGTGGTAACATACCGGGAGGTGCCTTCAGGCTGGACCAGCCTGTTGGAGCCCAGATGGAAAGGCAGGGTAGCCTTTATGGATCCTGGTATGTCGGATATCTATTCCTCGGCACTTGCAACGGCTGTCTATAAGTACCGGGGAGAAGGAGATTACATGAAACAGCTGGCAGATAACCTGGAATACGGGAGCCTTACCAGCTTATCGGAGGTGAATTCCGGAATTCTGGATGGCAGATATTCCCTGGGGGTCACCTTAGAAGGGGCAGCCCAGGCCCTGCGCTCAGGGGGAGCGGATGTGGACTACATTTACCCGAAAGAAGGGACCACAGTGCTGCCGGATGGAACTGCCATAGTAAACGGCTGTCCAAACCTGGAAGAGGCTAGGTGTTTTTTAGATTTCACGGTCAGTGAGGACGCACAAAGGATCCTTGTTTCGGATTTAAACAGGAGATCCGTGCGGATGGATGTACCTCCCCTTCCAGGCCTTTCCCCTGTAAACAAGCTTCCCATCACAGATATGGATTTAAAGAGGCTGTCCCAGGAAAAACAAGAGATTCTGAAACAATGGAACAGGATCCTGTTCTTGTACAAAAGGAGTGCCGGAGAATGAAATGGTACGGTCGGTTTTCTTTTAAAACACGGGTATTTTTGGGATGTCTGCTGGTAGCTCTGGTGCCTCTTACCTTTTCAAGCGTGGTTGTTACCAGGCTTTTTACCGCTTCCATTAACCGGCAGCTGGCTATAGAGGGAAACCGGCAGCTGGAGGAGGTAAGCGCAAAGCTGACCCAGCTATTTGAAAATTGTGAGAAGGCCTGTGAGACTTTTACAGCTGACGGTACAGCAGCCAGGGTGATGATCGACAAGGATGCCATTGAGATGCAAAAGGATTTGTATTTATCCTTATATCAGGCGGTTCAGGAGATATACAGCAGCGCTCAGTTCAGCATTTATGATTCTGGCGGTAAGCTTCGTTTTACTACGGACACCGCTTCAAAAAACAGTTCTCTTCCCATCCGCTGGGGGCTTCTAAAGAAGGCTCAGGGGGTGAGCGGGATCACCTATTACAGGACCGATCCTTATCTTCCGGGAGCGGATAAAAATATCCTGATGCAGGGGGCCTATTCCCTGGAAAATTCCCATGGAGCCAGAACCGGATATGTGGTCCTTGATTTTTCACGTGAAAATTTTGACAATCTCTTAAACGGTTTCTATTCTTCCGGGGATACGTTTTTGGTACTGGATTCCCATCAAAGGCCGATTTACTGCTCCAGCCCGGAGTATGGGGAAAAGGAGATTAATGACATCATCTCTCATGGAGTGTCAGGACATGAGAGGGAAAAGGGAAGAGGAGTGTATACCAGGTATTTATGGACCAGGGAACCCTCCCAGGGAATCTATGTCATCTTGAGACGTTCCGCACCAATCAGTGCTGAGGCCATCCGCACCATGGGGACAGTAAGCATTCTTTTATCGGCCCTTGGCCTGGTCCTCTGCCTGATGATTTCTGGTGCTCTGTCAAGAGGTATTGCCCAGCCGGTGAGCCAGCTGGATAAAGCTATGGCAAAGGTGAAAAAAGGGGATTTATCCATCCGCATTCATACAAACCGGCAGGATGAGCTGGGAAGGCTGACGGAAAGCTTTAACCAGATGACAGGCGACCTACAGAAATACTTAGAGGACACGGTTCAAAAACAGAAAGATCTAAACAAGACCACCATTAAATTGTATCAGACCCAGTTAAACCCTCATTTTCTCTATAATACCCTGGATACGATCAAGTGGAATGCCAGGATCAACCAGATTCCGGAAATCGCCATATTGGCGGAGAATCTGGCAGTGATTTTGAGGAGAAGTATTTCCAGCCGCCCTTTTATCACCTTGAGGGAGGAGCTGGAAACCATTGTAAGTTACATCCAGATCCAAAAAATCCGTTTTACAGGACGTTTCCTTTATGAAACCGAGATTCCGGACCAATTGGAGGACTGTATTGTGCCCCGAATGGTTTTACAGCCACTGGTGGAGAATGCCATCATCCATGGGCTTGATGGGTGCGAGAACGGATATATCTGTATTTTTGCAGATCAGAAAGATGGAGTATTAAGCATATCCATTACAGATGACGGATGTGGTATGGACAAGGAAATGGTGGATTGGATTAACAGTGACAACCCTTTGAAAAGAGATGGACATTTGGGACTTTACAATGTGATCCGTATACTGAAAATTTATTACGGACAGGAATATGGGATCAGGGCGGAGGTTACTAAGGAAGGAACTACCATTGCTTTAAGGCTGCCGGTCCAGAGGGAGGTGACGGATGTATAAAGTCATAGTTGTGGAAGATGAGACGATGGTCCGCCGGGGAATCATTTTGACCATTAACTGGGCGGCTCTGGACTGTGTCATAGCGGGCGAGGCCGCTAATGGGGAGGAAGGGGCCAGCCTGGCAGAACGGCTTTCACCGGATATTATTGTGACAGATGTGAAGATGCCCCGCATGGATGGGGTAGAGATGATCACCAAACTTCGGAAAGAAGGGTGCAGAGCGAAGTTCATTATCCTGACTGCCTACGGGGATTTTAAGTACGCCCAAAGCGCGTTGCGGTTAGGGGTCAGTGATTACCTCTTAAAACCCTTAAAGGATGGAGATTTAGAGCAGGCCATCCTGCATATCCGGAGCCAGATCGAGCAGGGAAAGGAAAAGGAGGCAGGAGAGGTTTCCGCACCGGTGCTTCTTTTCAATGCGGACAAGAAATCCAAGAACAAATATGTGGCTGAGGCCATCCGGTACATCCGGATGCATTATAAAGAGAACATCACCATTAGTACGGTGGCGGAATATTTGGAAATCAGCGAAGGTTATTTGAGCCGTGTGTTAAAAAAGGAAACGGATTATACATTTACCAGCTATCTTACGTTTTACCGGATGCAGGTGGCCATGTCCCTGCTTAAGGACTGCCGGGTCAAAGTTTATGAAGTGGCGGACCAGGTGGGATATTCGGATACCGCCTATTTCAGTGCCCAGTTTAAGAAGCTTTTGGGCGTATCGCCTTCGGAATATCAGGAACGATGCGGCAAATGAGAAGGGCTTTGTTTGCCGGTTTAATTCTATTGTAAATTAATGGTAATTATGGTATAATGAGAATATAATTCAATAAAGATTCAAAAGACGAAGGAGGTTATTGCTATGAAGTTTTTAAAGTGTAACCGTTGCGGTAATATTGTAGCGGTTGTAGAGGAAAAGGGCGGTACCATTACATGCTGTGGAGAGAATATGCACGAATTGGTAGCCAATACAACAGATGCTGCAACTGAGAAGCACGTTCCAGTTATTGAGATTGACGGTCAGCATGTAAAAGTTACAGTTGGTTCCGTTGAACATCCAATGCTTCCTGAACATTTCATCGGTTGGATCGCATTAGAGACCAAGCAGGGCAATCAGAGAAAGATATTGAATCCAGGTGAGAAACCAGTCGCTGAATTCATGCTTTGCGATGGAGATGAAGTTGTTGCTGCATACGAATACTGTAATCTTCACGGATTATGGAAAGCAGATAAATAAAAAAATGAAAAGCTCACAGGCCTGATGGTCTGTGAGCTTTTTTTTTGATAATTCCAATGATTGACATCTTCCCCAATTTGCTCTAGTATTAATTCTGAAGTTTTACTTTAGGATAGGAGAGCCGTAGAATGAATAAGAAAGAAGCGAATGAAATAAAGAAACTGTTTACTCCTGCTAACTGTGCCATCAGCCGCATCTGTGGCTGTTATGTGGACGCGGAAAAGAACAAAAGAACGGAGATTAAGGAGGCGTTTTTGTCCCTCCCGGAAGAAGAAGCGTTTAAATATTTTACCATCTTTAGAAGCGGCCTGTCAGGGACGATCGGTAAAAACATGGTCAACATGGAGTTTCCCTTACATACGGAAGCTGAGGGCGGAACCCAGAACTTTCTGCTAAAGCTCCGGGACAGTCAATTAAAGGATGATGCTCTGATCGAGGAATTTTATGATAAGGTGATCGCAAGCTACGATTACGGCGAGAATTTTTACATCGTCCTCATCCATTGTGCCTACGATATTCCTGCAAGGTCCTCCGACGGCCTGGAAATGGATGATGCCTCTGATTTTGTTTATGAATTCATCCAGTGCTCCATCTGCCCGGTGAAGCTGTCAAAGGCAGGTCTTTGTTACAATACCGAGGCTAACGTAATCCAAAACCGCAGCAGGGACTGGATTGTGGAGGCCCCTGATACCGGCTTTCTTTTCCCGGCCTTTACCGACCGGAATACAGATATCCACAGCCTTTTATACTATGCCAAAAACCCGGAGCAGATGCCGGAACGCCTGATTGACGAACTCCTTGGCTGTGTGATGCCTATGTCGGCAAAGAGCCAGAAAGAAACGTTCCAGGCCCTTGTGGAAGAAACTCTGGGAGATAACTGCGATTTTGAAACGGTTAAAAACCTGCACGAAAATTTAAATGAGATTCTTGAAGAAACAAAGGATGAACCGGCTCCTTTTACCCTGGACAAGTATCAGATGAAAAGACTGTTGGAGAACAACGGGGCAAGCCAGGAAAAGCTGGAGGAGTTTGAGCAGCGCTATAGTGAAAACGAAGAAATGTCTGTGCCTCCCTTTATCGCTTCCAATGTAGTTAATACCAGAAGCTTTGAGATCAAGACAACGGATGTAAGTATAAAGGTAGCACCTGATAAGACTTATCTGGTAGAGAACCGGATGATTGACGGCCGGCCATGCATCGTCATCGGCATTAGTGAGCATGTGGAAATCAATGGAATCACAGTAAGGCCCATAGCAGCAGATAGAACAATGGAGCCGGAAGAGTAACACTCACCGGCTCCTTAATGGATGAAAAAGACGTTTAAAAAGGGTCTGGACACAAAGGACTACGGTCTGGTCAAAGAGAAATGCCGCTGCGGCTGACAAAACCAGAACCAGAATAAAGGAAAGCAGGGTGCTGCCCGCCATTCCGAGAGTAAGCCCGCCGATATTCAGCCGTTCCCTTACAAAATAGAGCACGGCCCAGTGAACCAGCAGGATGGAGTAGCTGTGCCGGATTAAGAAGTTCATCACGATCCCGGGCTTTGGAAGCCGGCTTTCCAGGGCGCGAAGCATAAGAAAGACTGAGGCTGCTAAGAGGATCATGGCAGGAGCGCCTTCCGCCAATAAAATGGCCTTATAATCAGGACGCAGGGCTGTACAGAGGACGGTAAAGAAGCAGGCAGAAAGGCCAAGTCCCCACCAGGCTTTCCTGTATTTTATGGAAATGGGTTGTGAAAAGTAATAGCCAAGTAAAAATACCCCTTCACATGGACTGATCATAAGGTCAAAGTTTAAAGGAAGGCCCATGGCAGGCAGATAAACCGCCAGACACCGGAAGAGAAGGATTAATACCGCCAGTCCGTGAAGCATGGAGTCGTTTAGATGCTTTAAAAGGATGCTGAAAAATGGAGCCAGGATATAGAGAGATAAAATGACATAGATTACCCATAAATGGGGGGCCCACCCGATCGGGCCTGCCGCCATATCCTTTAAGGCCTTAAAAATTCCGCTTATAAAGCCAGAATTGAAATACTGGCAGGAGAGCAGGATATAAATGCAGTAGTAGCAAAAAAAGGGAATAGCCACCTGTAAAAATCTTTTATAGTAAAAGACAGCCAGGCTATCTTTTTGTTCCCGCAGGATCAAAGCGCCGCTGTTCATAATAAACAGCGTGTTGCAGACCAGAAGAATGGAAGAAAGGGACTGCACCGCTACCCAGGCTTTGGTACCGGCCATGATATTCGCTGTGGAAACATCAAGACAATGGACTAATATTACAAAAAGAGCGGCAATAAGGCGGACATAATCCAGGTAGAGAATCCTGCCTTTTCCGGCATCATTTCCTAAAAACAGATGTTTTATATAATTTCTGTCCTGGATCTGGCTCCTGATATGAAGGCAGCAGGAAATTGCAATAAAAGCCAGTATTGTCATCTGTAATTTTCCCATAAGTTCTGTTCCTTTCCGGTCCCGTTATTCTTGCGAAGGCTTGAGATTCTACCATTATATCACAGGAAGCCGGCCATCACAAACCAAACCCTTTGGGTGTCCCATGGAAAATTTCGTGGTCAATCCCCAGAGGCTATGATATACTTAAGAAAAAGGAAACGTACAGAGAGGAAATGAAAGTGGCAGATCGGACATTTGGCTGGGTACAGGAGGCCTATACCCTGGATAACTTAAAAAATGTGGTATCCGCGTTCGTGCCGGATTCAAAGATCAACAGGATCCTGCGCACGGATAAAATACCCAGACTCATATCGGAAAAAGACGGGAGAGATGAGTTTATACGGGAATTAAGCGGCGAGGTAATTACCATTCCTTATACCCATTTAAAGGGAAAGGGGACACCTGTTGGCTATACAAGGAGCAATGCCCCATGTTCCGGGATCATCCAGGCAGTTCTGCCGGGGCAGCGGAAGGAATACCAAAGCGACTGGCCGGCAGATTCTTTTCTAAGATGGGCGGTCAGCATTGGTTTTCTTCATTACAGCCGGAACGATGATGTATGTTCCCTTTCCCCCCTGGGGCGCCAATATGCGGAGGCATCCGCAGAAAGCGAGGAGGAAGCGAATGCGTTAAAGACTGCTTTGCTTTCTTATCCGCCTGTTTGCAGAGTGTTGTCTCTGCTGGGAGAAGAAGGGCATCTGACAAAGTTTGAGATAGGTGCAAGGCTTGGCTTCATCGGGGAGGCAGGTTTCACCTCCATTCCCCAGTACATGATCCTACAGGGACTGACAGAGGCAGAAACCAGGGAAGAGAGAACAAAGCTTCTTCAGGATACGGAAGGAACCAGCGATAAATACGTTCGGACGATTTGCAGCTGGCTTTTGCAGATGGGCTGGATCAACAAGGTGCCAAAAGAGGTAACAGTTTCCATTGGGGGCTTAACCTGCACCGGAACCATTCCCCAGTCTTACCAACTGACATTAAAGGGAAGAACCATATTAAAGCATGTTACAGGGGTTTCAAAGTTTGCCAGGATTCCCAAGCGGGTGATGTGGGATATGCTGGCTACTAAGGTAGCTGACCGGGAGTATTTACGCAACCGTCGGACCCATATCATTAAATGTCTGGAAGGAGTCTACCGATCCCCTTTGCAGGTAAAGGAGTATTTAAAAGGCAAGGGTATGGAAGAAGAGGAGGAGACGATTCTCGATGACCTTCGAAGCTTTGAAAATATTGGGCTTCATGTAAAAAAGACAGGAAATACCTATCGGATCATGGATGAGATAACCGGTCTTGAACTGCCTTCTGAAAGCCATGGGCCGGTACCGGTAAAATCAGAGGTGTCCCTGTTAAAGGATTATTTAAGAACCCATTTGCTCCATGTGGATCACCGATATCTTATTCTTTTAGACTTAGGATTTGACGGAACTTCTGACAGGGATTATGAGATACAGACAGCCCAGCTTCTGACTGGAGAACTTAATTTTAAGGGAGCCAGGCTTGGCGATACCAGGAAGCCGGATGTGTGCGTATATTATGGAGAAGATGGGCTGATTATTGATAATAAGGCTTATGGCAAAGGGTATTCCCTTCCGATTAAGCAGGCTGACGAGATGTACCGTTATATAGAGGAAAATAAGGAACGGAATGAAAAGCTTAATCCAAACAAGTGGTGGGAAATCTTTGACAACGATGTGATTCACTATCACTTTGCTTTTATTTCCGGTGCCTTTACCGGCGGATTTAAGGAAAGGCTTGATAATATCCGGATGCGTTCCGGGATTTATGGAGCCGCAGTCAATTCCATGAATCTTCTTTTGATGGCGGAAGAACTAAAGTCCGGAAGACTGGGATACAAAGAATGTTTTAAGCTTTTTGACTGCAACGATGAAATTGTGTTACAACGTTCTTAGGCACATGGAGGTTTGATGATATGGTGTTGGGAGAATACCTTCCTTTCTGGAATAAGCTGACAGAGAAACAGAGAATGCTTTTAAAAGAAAAAGCCAGGGAAGCCAGGTTTGAAAAGGGTATGCTGGTCCATGGCGGGGTAGATGGCTGCAGCGGGCTTTTGCTTGTGACCGAAGGTCAGCTAAGGGTTTTCATGTTATCGGATGAGGGACGGGAGCTGACGCTTTACCGCCTGCTTGAGCGTGATATCTGCCTTTTCTCCGGTCCCTGTATGGTTAAAAACATTCAATTCGATGTGACGGTGGAAGCGGAGCAGGATTCCGTGGTCTCTGTGATCCCGCCGGAGGTTTACAAGACGCTGATGGAACAATCGGCTGTTGTCTCCAATTTTACCAATGAGCTGATGGCTTCCCGTTTTTCCGATGTCATGTGGCTGATGGATCAGGTCTTAAACAAGAAAATGGATGGCCGCCTGGCTGCTTTTCTTTTAGAAGAAGGCAGACTTAACGGTTCTAAGGAACTTTCCATCACCCATGAGCAGATTGCCCATCACCTGGGAACTGCAAGAGAAGTGGTTACCCGGCTCTTACGGCTGTTCCAGGCAGACCACTTGGTAAAGATCACCAGGGGAAGCGTGGAACTCCTTGATGAAAGGGGCCTGGAGCTGCTGGCTGCGGACAGCCTGAGATAGGAATGTTTGTATTATTTCAAAAACATGGGAAAATTCCTTGCATTCTTCTCTTTTCACAGTTATATTAGAAAAAGTTTATGAAAAATTTATAATATACAGAGGAACAGGAAAGATGAAGGATTTTATCCCACAGTTTTTTTTATCAATGAAGCATTACACAAGGGAGCAGTTTGTAAAAGATGTCGTTTCAGGAATCATCGTGGCGATCATTGCTCTGCCCCTGTCCATCGCCCTTGCCCTGGCTTCCGGTGTGACGCCAGAGCAAGGGCTTTATACCGCCATTGTGGCAGGTTTTGTAATCTCCTTTTTAGGCGGCAGCAAGGTGCAGATCGCAGGGCCTACGGCAGCATTTGCTTCCATTGTAGCCGGAATTGTCTTAAAAAACGGGCTTGACGGCCTGGCTGCGGCAACCGTCATGGCCGGAATTCTCCTGGTTATCATGGGATTTTTAAGGCTGGGAAGTTTAATTCGCTTTATTCCGTATACCATTACAACCGGATTTACAGCCGGTATTGCAGTGACTATATTTATCGGCCAGATAAAGGATTTCCTCGGTCTTACCTTTGAAAAGGCACCGGTAGAAACCATGGAAAAGCTGGAGCAGGTAGTGCGTACCATCGGAACCTTTAATCCCATGGCATTGGTGATTGGAATGATCGCCCTTGCCGTACTGATCATTTGGCCCAGATATTTTAAAAAGGTGCCCCCATCTTTGATTGCAGTTATTCTTACAGCTGCTTTGGTAAAGGTAATGGATCTTCCTGTTCATACCATCGGGGACTTATATACCATTTCCCCAAGCCTTCCGGCACTGCATATTCCGAAGCTGTCTTTCGCCATGATGGGAAAGGTCATGCCTGATGCAGTGACCATTGCAGTGTTAGCCGCCATTGAATCATTGCTGTCCTGCGTTGTGGCTGACGGCATGATAGGCAGCAGGCACAATTCCAACATGGAATTGATCGCCCAGGGCGTTGGAAATACCTTTTCCGCCTTGTTTGGAGGAATCCCTGCGACTGGCGCCATTGCCCGGACAGCCGCCAACGTTAAAAATGGGGGAAGGACTCCTGTGGCCGGAATGGTTCATGCGGTTCTTCTGCTGTTGATTCTCGTTTTTCTCATGCCTTATGCAGCACTTATTCCTATGCCGACCATTGCAGCGATTCTGTTTATAGTTGCTTACAATATGAGCGAGTGGAGAGAGTTTGTTTCAATCGTAAAGACCTCTCCGAAAAGCGATTGGTCGGTGCTAGTGGTAACGTTTGCCCTGACTGTGGTATTTGATCTGGTAATGGCCATTGGCGTAGGCCTGGTTATTGCTTCTTTGCTGTTCATGAAGCGGATGGCAGATGTGGCAGAGGTAAATGGCTGGAGGTATCTTGATGATGAAGAGGATACTGATGGGGACCACATTGATTTAAAGCCGGTTCCGGGGCATGTAGCCGTATTTGAAATCAATGGTCCAATGTTCTTTGGAGCTGCAGATAAGATATCCAAGGTGGTCTTGGAAGATGGAAAGAGAGTACTGATCCTTCGTATGCGGAGCGTTCCGGCCATGGATACAACTGCCTTAAAAAGCCTAAAAAAGCTTTACAATGGATTAAAAAGAAAGAACATCACACTGGTATTATCCCATGTAAACGAGCAGCCTATGTCAATGATGGAACGGGCGGGATTTGTAGATGATATGGGAAGAGAGAATATTGCGGGATGTATTGATGAGGCTTTAATGCGCGCCTCCGTTTTATAAAAGCCCTAAAGGCAAAAATCAGGCCATAAGAAGCCGTCGAAATGAATTTTTCGGCTTCTTATGGCTTTTCCATTTTCGATGAACCATTGATCAATTGGGTAAATGAAGAGGACAAGCTGTTAAAAAAATATCATGGAAATATAAAAAAATTGTTGACATCACCAAAAGATGATACTATAATCAATACATATTAAACCTACAAGAATAATAGGATATACAAGAAAGGATGTAATTCATATGAAAAACACAATGGTTTCTGCCAGAGTTAATCATCTCTCAAGCTTTGATAAAATGGATTGCTGTTGTTGTAAAACTGTGTGTATGTATATGAATACAGCTTATTTTTGTATGTATTAGAATACCTGGATCCGCAGCGGCAGGATTTTAGCAGGTACTATAATTGTACCTGTTTTTTTTATAAGCGGAAATAGATGATAAATTTCATCAGTAACACCACTTAATCAATCCATACGGGCAGGAAGATGCAGAAGATACGAAAGATGCGTCAAATACATATAAAAAGAACCACCTGAGAAAAAAGAATCCGGGCCAGGGCTTAGAGGAAGGCCCGGCGGCGATCCATAAGTGAGAGAAGGTGATTCCGATATCCTATTCAAATGCTTCTGATCAAGAAAAAGAATACGTCAGGCTGATCCATGAAATGGCCAGCCACGTAAAGTATGGTTCCATCACTATCACGATTCAGGATGGAAAGATCGTACAGATCGAAAAAATAGAAAAAATAAGATTAAAGGACTGACTGGACAACCGGAGGTTCTGATAAGCAGGAATGCGTATCAGGAGAAGGTTGTCTTTTTTTGTATCCTGATTTAAGAAAGAGAGATTAATATGGCAAATACATATCAAAACCTGCAAAAGTCACACCCATGCTTTGGAGGAAATAAAAACAACGTGGGCCGGATCCACCTTCCGGTAAGCCCCGGCTGCAATATTTCCTGTAAGTTCTGCGACAGAAGGATCAACGACGAGGAGGAAAGGCCGGGAGTGACCTCTAAGGTGCTCACTCCTTCACAGGCGCTGGAGGTTCTTGACAAGGCTCTTACCCTTTGCCCGGAGATTACAGTGGCAGGCATTGCAGGGCCGGGCGATACCCTGGCTACGAATTATGCACTGGAAACCTTCCGTCTGGTAAAGGAACACCATCAGGAACTGATCAAATGTATGAGTACCAACGGCCTACTTCTCTTTGAACGGGCGGATGAGATCATTGAAATTGGAGTGGAATCCGTGACCGTTACGGTAAATGCGGTGGATCCTGAAATCGAGGCAAAGCTGAACCGGTGGATCCTGTATCATGGGCGTATTTATGAGGGAGTCCAGGCAGCTGAGATCCTGATAGAAAACCAGTTAAAGGGCATCAAAAAGATAGCGGATGCAGGGATCACGGTAAAGGTGAACACCGTCCTGGTGCCAAACATAAACGGAGCGCACATTGAGGATATTGCAAAGGCTGTAAAAGAGGCGGGAGCATGCATCTACAACATTATCCCTCTGATCCCTCAATCGGAACTTTCCCATGAAACGACCCCCGTTTGCCAGGAGATCGACGAGGCCAGAACTATGGCAGGAAAGCATATTGATGTTTTCCGCCATTGCCAGCACTGCCGCGCCGATGCAGTGGGCATGCTTGGGGGAAAGGATTTTGGAGATATGATATACCAGAGAAGGATCGCAGGAAGCGATACCTTTTCTCACGGATGAAGAAAGGGGGAGGTGAAATAACGTGAAATATAAGATTGCAGTGGCATCAACCGATGGAAAAGTGATCAATCAGCATTTCGGAAGAGCCGAGGTCTTTTACATCGTGGAGGCTGACAGCGGGGGTATGACATTTACCTATGAGGAAAGCCGAAAAACAGTTCCCATATGCAGGGGACAGGAGCATTATGAATCACAGTTAAAAGCTGTGGCAGCCATACTGAAGGATTGTGATTATATTCTGGTCAGCCGGATTGGAACCGGTGCGAGGGCTGCACTGGATCAAAACAACATAGAGGCCTTTGAACTGCCGGGATATATTGAGGATTCCATCCGGAAACTTCTAGCTTATATTGAGGTACAGAAAAGCTTATGCGGGCTATAGAGAAAGCCTGACTTTGAATACTTATACGACAATTAATTATGCGAATCAGAAAGAGAGGATTTTATCAATGGGACAAATCAGACAGATAGCCATTTATGGGAAGGGAGGAATCGGAAAATCCACTACAACCCAAAACCTGACGGCAGGGTTAGTGGAACTGGGGAAAAAGGTTATGGTAGTTGGGTGTGATCCAAAGGCAGATTCCACCAGGCTGCTCCTTGGCGGCCTGGCACAGAAAACGGTTCTTGATACGTTGCGGGAAGAGGGGGATGGTGTAGAGCTGGACCGCATCCTGAAGGAAGGCTATAGAGGAACCAGGTGTGTTGAATCAGGTGGCCCGGAGCCGGGGGTAGGCTGTGCGGGAAGAGGCATAATCACTTCCATAGGACTTCTTGAAAACCTGGGTGCATATACCGATGATTTAGATTATGTGTTTTACGACGTATTGGGCGATGTGGTCTGCGGAGGATTTGCCATGCCCATCCGGGAAGGAAAGGCCAAAGAAATCTACATTGTGGCAAGCGGGGAGATGATGGCCCTGTATGCGGCAAATAACATTGCAAAGGGTGTCAAGCGGTATGCAAAGACCGGAGGGGTGAGGCTTGGAGGAATCATCTGCAACAGCCGGAACGTAGACCGGGAACTGGATTTACTCCGCGCCTTTTCAAAAGAGCTTGGAACCAAGCTTCTCTACTTTGTTCCAAGGGATAACATTGTGCAGCATGCGGAGATCAACCGCAAAACAGTCATTGAATACAAACCCGATTCCAGCCAGGCAAATGAATACCGGAATCTTGCCCAGGCAATCATCGACAATCAGGATTTCACCATTCCCACTCCCATGGACCAGGAACGGCTGGAAGAGATTCTTTTTGAATTCGGACTTATGAACATCAATGACGATTATAAGATCTAAGCACAAATGTGCGAAGCATAGTCAAAGTTTGGAGGTTAAATATGGCAATTAATTTATCAAATTCAAATCTGGCAACCAGGGAGACCCGGCTAGGCTCCATAACCGGATATGTAGGAGACTTACATGATCTTGCCAGCCAGAGCAAATGCGGCAGCTTAAAGGGCTGCGGACGCTGTTTTTCACAGTCAAGTACCTGTCTATCCGGCTGTGCCCTCGGCCAGCTTGGAGGGATCCGGGATGTAGCGGTCATCCACCACGGCCCTTCCGGGTGCTCGGCCACGGCAAGTTCTCAGTACATCATTACCAATCAGGTGGCTGCTAAAAGAGGGGTCGTAAACAAATCCGTCTATATTGGTACAGATATGAATGAGAATGATACCATTTTCGGTTCCACAGAAGCGCTGGCGGATATCATTGTGGAGGTCAACCGGCGTTACCAGCCAAAGGCAATTTTTGTCAGCAGCTCCTGTGCCACGGGGATCATCGGAGAGGATATTGACAGCGTGGTGGATGATTTGAAGGACCAGATTCCGGTGCCTGTCATAGCCGTTCACTGTGAGGGCTTTAAATCACGGATTTGGGCGACTGGGTTTGATATATCCGATCATGCGGTATTAAGCGGAATCGTAAAGCCGCCAGAGCAGAAAAGAAACACCGTTAATTTTAAAAACTTTTTCGAAAGCGCCAGAAATGAAATCATTGAAATGTTTAAGAATTTTGATTTAGAGCCCATATTTTTATATGCCAACGCAACGGTGGAAGAACTGGAACATTTATCAGAGTCCGTTGCTACGACATGCATCTGCGGAGTTCTTGGAAATTATCTGGGCAATGGCTTAGAAGAGCTGTACGGCGTTCCCTATATTCGGACCATCAATCCCTTAGGGATCGTCGGATTTGAGACCTGGCTTAGGGAAATCGGAAGAGTTGCCGGCAAGCAGCTTGAAGTGGAACATTACATAGAAGAACAGAGAAAAATCTATATTCCCCAGATAGAAGCGGTAAAGAAAGAATTAAAGGGATTAAAAGCGGTTCTTGGAATGGGGCCGGGCTATACCTTTGAGGTGACGAGAGTGTTAAACGAGCTGGGAATTGAAGTGGTTTGGGCGCTGGCATGGCATTATGACAAGAAATACGAAAACGGGGATGTTCCTCCTGCCATGAGTTATCTTCTTGACAATGAGATCAATTTTGAAGCCAGTGTGGCGGACCAGCAGAACTTTGAGGTAATGAACATCTTAAATAAGTACCGTCCTGATTTATACCTTTCCCGCCATCCCGGCTCCACGGTATGGGCCATTAAACAGGGAACGCCGGCGGTCTATGTGGCGGACGAATACATGATATTCGGATATAAGCATACCCTGGAGTTCGCTCATACGGTTTTAGATACCATACGGAACCGGAGCTTTGAACAGAATCTGGCAAAAAGAGTGAAGCTGCCTTACACGGACTGGTGGTATAAGCAGGATGTGGGAAGCTTCTTAGAGGAGGGGATTGGCTGATGGCGAAAATCTTAGATAAACAGAGGTATAAATGCGCGATGAGCGCCATGCAGACCGTTCAGGCAATCGAACGGGCGATTCCTGTCCTTCATTCCGGTCCGGGTTGTGCCCAGAAGCTTTCCAATTCCTCGGGAAGCTCCGGCTATTTTTCACCCAACATCTATCCCTGTACCAGCATCAACGAAAGGGATGTTGTATTCGGAGGTGTTAAAAAACTTGAGTCAACCATCAAGCATTCCCTGGATGTCATTGATGCCGATTTATATGTGGTATTGACCGGCTGTATCCCGGAGATCGTGGGTGACAACACCGAAGAAGTGGTGGAAGGGTTTCAGGATGCCAAAAAGCCGGTAATCTATGCCTCCACCGCAGGCTTTAAGGGCAACAACTACAAGGGCCACGAGCAGGTGGTGGATGCAATCATTGACCAGCTTTTGGAACGGTCAGATATCCGGGTAAAAAATCTGGTGAATATATGGGCGGATGTGCCTTATCAGGATGAGTTCTGGCTGGGAAACTTAAGAGAGCTTGAAAAACTGGTTAAGGAACTTGGTCTTACGCCGAATACGATATTTGGCTATCAAAGGGGATTAAGCAACATAAAGAGGATACCGCAAGCCCAATTTAACTTACTGGTGTCGCCTTGGGTCGGGCTTAATAATATGAAGAACATGGAGAAGAAGCTTGGAATCCCTTACCTCCACTATCCGACTCTCCCCATAGGGGCCTTTGAAACCAGTAAATTCCTTCGGGAAGTGGGCAGGTTTGCAAGAGTGCCAGAGGAGAAGATTGAAAGCCTGATTGCTGAGAAAGAAGCTTATTATTACTACTACATCGAACGCTATGCGGATTTATTCCTGGAGACCAGAGTCATGTCAAAGCAGTTTACGGTGGTAGCCGACGCCCAATATGCCCTTGGTATTACGAAGTTCCTGGTCAATGATCTGGGTTTATTTCCCGCCAAGCAGTTCGTGACGGATGACACCCCAAGAGAATTCAGGGAAAAGGTCTGTTCCTATTTTAAGGAACTGAATTTTGGCATAGAAGCAGAGATGAGCTTTGAGACCGATGGCTACAAGATCCACAACGAGATCAAAGCCCATGACTATCATGGATATCCCTTGATTCTTGGAGGACATTGGGAGAAAGAGATCGCAAAGCAGACCGATGCCCATTTCCTTAATGTATCCTGGCCGGTCAATGAAAGACTGGTCATGAACAGCTATTATGCAGGATATGACGGAGGCTTAAAGCTGATCGAAGACATCTATTCCGTTGCCAGAACAAGATTCAATTAACAGGCGGGTTTCATGGAGGGAGTATTATGCCATATAAAATTGCGGTTGCATCTTCTGACGGAGAGAATATTGATATGAATTTTGGGGCAGCCCATAAATTTTTTATCTATGAAGTGGGAGAAGAAGGGGAGTATGCCCTTTTGGAAATAAGAGAAGCTCAGAAGGAAGCCGGGGGGCCTTCCTTCTGTCAGGACGGGTGCAAAGGAAGGGGCTGCGAAGGCTCTCATGAAAACCAGCCCAGGGTAGATTCCATAACAGACTGCCGTTGTGTCATCTGCAAAAAGATCGGTTTCCATATTCAGAAACAGTTTGAGAAAAAGGCGGTCAGCGCCTTTGATGTGGAAGGGAAAATTGAAGATGCAATGGAGAAAATCACATGGTATTTTCACCGGATGGATCATCATCAGTCACTTCGGGGAATGGCGAATGAAACATTAATAGGAAAGGAAGGCAGGGAATGATGAATCAATGGATAAAAAAAATCGTTATAAAAGCAGTTCTTACAGCATTGGGAGCCGCAATGCTGACAGGATGCGGCAAGAAAACAGCGGCCGCAGACACCGGGGTCACCAAAGTGGTGGTAGGAACCGGTAATGCCTATGCGCCTTATTGCTATCTGGATGAGAAAGGAGACCTTGCCGGATATGAGTACGAGGTTTTAAAGGCGGTAGATGAGCTGCTTCCCCAGTATGAATTTGAATATCAGACCTCAGATTTTGCCAATGTGCTGATTTCCCTTGATGCGGGCAAGATTGATCTTGCAGCTCATCAATATGAGTGGAACAAGGAAAGAGATGAAAAATATTTATTTGGAAAAGAACCATATACCACCTATGTGACCTACCTTGCCGTAACAGGTGACCGGACGGATATTAAGTCCCTTGATGATTTAAAGGGCCGGAAGGTAAAAAGCTCCACCGGGTCAAATTCCGTGTATATCCTGGAGAATTATAATAAAGACCATCCGGATAACCCCATAAAGATTGATTACGTGGATAATTCGACCGATGAAGAGACTGTTACAGGCCTTGTAAACGGTGTCTGGGATGCCACCATCCTGACAAAGCGGGATACGGAAAAGCTGAATCAAAACTATGGAGGCGGCAGGGACGTCTTAAAGGTGACGGGAGAACCGGTCCAGTCTTCTTCCACATACTTCGTATTTGCAAAAGACAATACCAGGTTGCAGGAGGCAGTGGATGGAGCGGTAAAGCAATTAAAGGAAAGCGGAAAGCTTGCACAGATATCAAAGGATGTAATCGGCGGGGATTATACGGAAAGCGAGTAATGGTATGGATAAACTGTTTGGCTGGGAGCGGTTCTTTGAAAATATCCCTAAAATTCTTCCGTATTTATCGGTGACCTTTCAGATTGTGGTTTATGCCACCGGATTCGGAGTGCTTCTTGCCGCGTTCATTGTTCTGGCAGAGCTCAAAAAGATACCGGTCCTGAATCCGTTTTTTAAGGTGTATGTTTCATTCATGAGAGGAACCCCCATGCTGGTACAGTTGATGATTATTTATTACGGGATACCGGCCCTTATTGATCCTGTTTTCGGGACCAACATTAACCGGGGGTTCAGTGCGGTAACGTTTGCTTATATTACCTTTATCTTAAATCAGGGAGCATTTCTTTCTGCCATATTTTACGGTGCAATCACATCCATTCCCTATGGGCAGACAGAGGCGGGCTTCAGTGTGGGACTTACGGAGCTTCAGACCTTTCGGAGGATCCTTTTGCCCCAGATGGTAAGGATTGCTCTGCCGCCCTTTGGTTCTGATCTGGTGGGACTGTTTCAAAATTCTTCTCTTGTATTTCTCATCGGTGTTACGGATATCATGGGAAGGGCCAAATCCATCGGCGCGGCCACAAAACACGTACTGGAAGCCTATGTGTTTGTGGTGATCATCTATATTGTTATCAGTTTAACAATCCGGCTTCTTTTTTATTACCTGAATACAAAACTGGAGTATGGGAGAGAAGGGGTAGAATGAATTTTAATACAGCTCATTTTTATGAAAGCTTTCTTTATGGTATTAAGTATTTTCCCAATACCCTGAGGCTTGTGTTCATTCCGCTGGCCATTGGCCTGACTCTGGGAACGGTAATTGCGCTGGCCAGGGTCTATAAAGTGCCTGTTCTCTGTAAGCTTCTTGGGATTTTTGTCACCGTATATCAGGGCGTTCCCATTGTGGTGGCTCTGATGATATATAACCTGGTATTCATGCTCAAATTCAATGACCTGGCAGGATTCTTACATATTAAAACAAAAGCTGCTGATGTAGATAATATCTGGGTAGGTATTTTTGCACTGAGCCTTACTGCGGTGTGTTCCATATCAGAGGCCATCCGGGGAGCCCTGCTGTCCATTGACAAGGGGCAGGATGAAGCCGGATATTCCGTAGGTCTTACAAAGGTCCAGACCATCAGGAGGATCATTATCCCCCAGATGATCCCGGCGGCGATCCCCACACTGATCAATCATGTGGTCGGCTTAATCAAGGCCTCCTCCGTAGTCATGGCCATCGGTATTATTGAAATTGTGGCAGGAGCCACCATTCCAAGCTCCCGGACGTATTCCTTTTTTGAAGGATATGTGGCGGCCGCAGTCATATACTGGGCATTTACCATTATGATCGAATACCTGGCAAAGGTCTTAAGGCGCCATACAGGCAGATTTAGGAGGAATCCATATGATTGAAGTAAAGAATGTAAAAAAGGCCTTTGGAAAGCAGCAGGTCCTAAAGGATGTTTCTGTGGAGGTGGAGGATGGCCAGGTGGTTGTTGTCCTCGGCCCCAGCGGTTCGGGAAAAACCACATTGCTGCGGTGTATTAATTTCCTGGAAAGTGCGGACAGCGGACAGCTAGCCATTGGGGATACCTGCGTGGATTTAAAAAAAGCCACCAAAAAGCAGATTCTGGAGATCAGAAGGAAAACGGCCTTTGTTTTTCAAAATTACAATCTTTTTGCCAATAAAACTGCATTGGAAAATGTGATAGAAGGCCTTGTTACGGCTAGGCATATTCCCAGGGCGGAAGCCATAAAACGGGGGAAGGAAGCTCTTGACTGGGTGGGACTGGGGGAGAAATATCATTGTTATCCCTGCAACCTTTCCGGCGGGCAGCAGCAGCGTGTGGGTATTGCCAGAGCCTTTGTCTTAAATCCGGAAGTGATTCTGTTTGACGAACCAACGTCTGCCCTGGATCCGGAGCTGGTAGGAGAAACCCTTGATATCATTAAGAAAGTGGCGGGAAGAGGAATTACGATGATCGTGGTGACCCATGAAATGTCCTTTGCCCAGGATGTTGCCAATAAAGTGATCTTTATGGATGAAGGGATTGTTGTGGAAGAGGGAAGTCCGGAAGAGATTTTTTCAAATCCGAAAGAAGAGAGGACCAGACAATTTTTATCAAGAATCATTTCCCTGGATTCCAACTATTCGATATAACAGATAAAAGCCTGGGAATCAAAACCATCATTGATTACAGAAATGAAGAGGAGATAAAAAGAAGCCCCAACCGGGAGCTGGGAGAGGGTGTGACCACTTATTTCTGTGACCCCAATGCTCATTTTAATCTATGATTATATGCTTACTAAAAGGGCAAGAGCAGAAAAAAATGTTCGCTATTATCAAAAATATCAGGAGCTGGCCAAGGATAAACAGGTGGCAGATTACCTGTTCTCCCTCTTTGATACAAAGCCGGAGTATATTGAAGCTTCCATCGATAAAATTCTTGAGGAATACGGTACCATCAGAGAATACGCCAAAACTGCTTTATCACTGAATGGCATCATCATAAAACAGCTGGAGGATATTTTTCTGGAATAACAGCTTCATCCAGATTGCAAACAAAAAGATGAGCTTTGAATGGTTTAAACCATTTAAAAGCTCATCTTTTATTCTATAATACTATTTTGAAGACAGTGTTTCTATTGAGCCACCAGCTGATCCAGAGATTTAAACTGATAACCCATTTCCTCCCATTTCGTCAACAATTCATCAAGGATCTGGGCATTGGTGCTGGAAGTGCTGTGCAAGAGCACAACAGCGCCTGGATGGATCCTGCCCAAAAGCTTTTTAAAGGCTTCTTCCTTTGAGGGCTGCTTATCCTGATACCAGTCAACGTAGGCAAGGCTCCAGAAAAAGGTTTTGTACCCAATATCCTTTGCCATTTTTAAATTGGCCTCACTGTATTTCCCCTGCGGCGGACGGTAGTACTGTTTCATGGGCTGTCCGGTAGTCTTTTCAAAAAGGTTCTCTAAATCCTTAATCTCTTTTTCAAATGCTTCTTTTGAAGAAATCTTAGACATATCCGGATGATGATAGGTATGATTTCCTACGATATGGCCTTCCGCAACCATACGCTTTACTAACTCAGGAGCGGTTTCTATGTAATTTCCTACCACAAAAAAGGTAGCCGGGGCATTATGCTTCTTTAATGCATCCAGTATGGCTGCGGTATTTCCGTTTTCGTATCCGGCATCAAAGGTCAGATAAAGAACTTTATCCGGGGTTTTTTCAGCGTAATAGGCATCATACTGTTTTAAATAATCCATGGTAGCATTGGCTACCGGCGGCTGCCCTTCCTGCTGGAAACTTAACCCCCAGTTTCCATCTGCAGCAGTCTCCACTGCCCTGTGTTGTTCCACCATCATGGCTCCAAGGTGGCCGGCCAGAAAGGCGCAGAGGAAAAGCAGGAATACCATAATTGCCTTCTTTCCTTTTTCAGGAGGGATAGAAAGCTTTCTGATTTTTTCTGCAATCTTAAATTTCTGCAAAAATTTCATGAATAAAGCTCCGTTATGTTACATTTGTTTCAATATATGAAACGGACCTCTGTCCATATTCAAAAAGATTGCATTAACGTACCTGCTTTTCCTTCCAGACTTGCTTTCGCTTTGTCGAGAGAGGTGATGATGGCTTTCCGGTTGCTGCCGTTCCGTAAAAAATCCACGGAAGCGTCTATTTTCGGGAGCATGGAGCTCGATTCAAACTGCCCTTCCTGAATGTATCCTTCTGCCTCCTCCAGACTCATCCGGCTGATGGGACGTTCCTCAGGCGTTCCGAAATTCAGGGTAACATTGTCAACATTTGTCAGGATCATGAGCACATCCGCATCGATTTCCTTTGCCAGAAGCCCGGCAGCCCGGTCCTTTTCAATGACTGCGCTGGCGCCCTTTAAACGGTATCCCTGTTCCATAACCGGTATGCCGCCGCCTCCACAGGCGATGACGATCTGATCTGCGTCCATAACAGCTTTTATGATATCAATTTCCACAATGGACACAGGTTTTGGAGAGGCCACAACTCTGCGAAATCCCATGCCAGGCACTTCTTCCACATAATTCCCCTTTTCCTCCTCTGCTTTTGCATCTTCCGCTGACATAAAGCGTCCGACAGGCTTCATAGGGGTGTAAAAAGCCTCGTCATAAGGATTTACCATCATCTGAGTCAAAATGGTGGCTGCAGACTTGCAAATGCCGTGCTTTGCCAATTCCGCCTGGATGCCATTTTGCAGGTCATAACCAATGTAACCCTGGCTCATGGCAGAGCATACGGACATGGGCGCAGAAGTATAACCGTCGTGAAGTTTTCCGAATTCATTCATAGCAGTGTGGATCATACCCACCTGCGGAGCATTGCTGTGAGTAACTGCCACCTGCCAGCCCGCTTCAATAAAATCTGCGATTACTTTGGAGGTTTCAGCAACCGCCTTTTTCTGTTCCGGAAGATTTGTACCCAATGCATGATGTCCCAAAGCCAGTACAATACGTTTTTTTACCATATCAGTTCCCTCTCAATTCCGTATAGTTTGGTCAAAAAGTATAAAGATATTATATTATCAGACAATAAAAAAATCAACAGATTTCAGGAGCTGGGAATCTTTAGAAGAAGCGGAGTGATTCTTTAGAAATAATTATGAAAATTTTGGTAGATATCTTGAGATTGGATGGTATAATGTACACGAAAGCAATGAGCAGTGCGAAATAAGGCAGGCAAAAAATTTCGTTGTGCTTGCACAAAAGAAATTTTTTGCCTGCCTTATTTCCCAGGGCGAATGCCCGTGAGCTTGTAAAACCAACGGTTTTACAAGCTGCACTGCGGATGCATGGTATGCACTGCGGATGCATGGTATGCACTGCGGATGCATGGTATGCACTGCGGATGCATGGTATGCACTGCGGATGCATGGTATGCACTGCG
>Ga0213824_1000216_pt1 | contig 50545 bp, 30 predicted proteins | sample MC6MC0906MG_FD_179892 | JGI IMG/M metagenome (GOLD analysis project Ga0213824, IMG submission 179892) | Enriched soil aggregate microbial communities from Iowa State University, Ames, United States - MC6-MC0906-MG | ecosystem: Environmental > Terrestrial > Soil > Unclassified | place: USA: Iowa...
AAAGCTGCTGCGCCTGTTGTGCTGCTTTCCTCTAAAGAGCCGGTTTCATGTTAAGAGGCCCGGCTGCCAGCAGGTAATAGAGAGAGAACCAGACTTGGGACAGCTGCCGGTTCTGCATTGCTGGCCTCTTGACGGAGGCCGTTTCTTTACACTTCCCCTTGTCTTTACTAAATATCCCAATACAAAGCTTCAAAACATAGGCATGTACCGGATGCAGGTGCTGGATTCTAAAACGACGGCCATGCACTGGCAGAAACACAAGGACGGGGCCGGTATTTACGAAGCATACCGGAAGAAAGGCTGTCCCATGCCCGTATCCGTTGCACTTGGATGTGACCCGGCTGTGACTTATGCTTCCACAGCTCCTCTTCCGCCGAAGCTGGACGAGATGATGCTGGCCGGATTCTTAAGAAAAAGGCCGGTAAAAATGGTGAAATGCATTACCAACGATCTCTACGTGCCGGAGGATGCGGAATTTGTCCTGGAAGGCTATGTGGATCCACAGGAAGAGCTGGTTTGGGAAGGACCTTTCGGAGACCATACCGGATATTATTCCCTGGCAGACTGGTATCCCAAATTTCATATCACCACGATTACCCACAAAAAACATCCGGTCTATCCTGCCACAGTCGTGGGGAAACCTCCCATGGAAGACTGCTATATGGCAAAAGCTACGGAACGCATCTTCCTTCCCGTATTAAAAACAGCGATTCCCGAACTGCGGGATATCCATTTGCCCTTTGAGGGAGTCTTCCATAACTGCGCCGTAGTATCAGTGAAGTCATCCTATCCAGGCGCCGCCAGAACCGTTATGAACGCTATATGGGGCATGGGACAGATGAGAACTGCAAAGATGATTGTGGCAGTCGATGAAACCATAGATCCAAGTGATGCGTCAGCTGTCTGGCAGGAAGTCCTGCGCTATGCTCATCCAGAAGAAGATTTTGTGGTCAGCAAAGGGCCATTAGATGCCCTTGATCACTCTTCTGATTATCCTTTGTATGGCGGGAGGCTTGGCATAGATGCCACCAGCAGAGGAAAAGATGCCTTTACGGAAGGTGCGCTTGAAATCGTACCAATCCGCAAGGAACAGCCCTGGGGTGGCAGACAAAAAGCCCTTGCCATGCTGGAACAAAAAAAGGCTTCCCTCATTTTAGTTGTAGACGAGGATGTAGATCCGACGGATCATTCCACAGTCATGTGGCGGGTCTTCAATAATATAGATGTCACCAGAGATATGTTTACGGATGGCAGGCGGGCGGCTTTCGATGCTACAAGAAAGCGTCTGGAAGAAGGACTTTCCCGTCCCTGGCCGGAAGATATTGTGATGGCGGATGAAATCAAAAAAAAGGTATCAGCGAAATGGAGTGCTTATGGGATCGATCATTGGAAAAATAATAAATAAATTAAATGAATACGGGAAGCTGGTCATGTTCAGCCATACCATCTTTTCCCTGGCCTTTGCCGCAGTATCCTTGCTTGCTGTTTCCGGCGGACGGCCGGACCCTAAGGTGGTATTCTGGGCTGCACTCGCCTTTTTAAGCGCCAGAACAGGTGCCAATGCCTTAAACCGGGTGGTGGATGCCAGGATCGACGCAAAAAACCCCAGAACAGCAAGCCGCCAGATTCCCAAGGGACAGATAGGAAAAAATGAAACTTTGATCCTGGTGGCAGTCTGCTTTCTGGTCATGGTGTTCAGCGCCTCCCGTTTAAACCTGCTATGCCTTATCCTGTCTCCCCTGGCTCTGTTTTTGATGACTATCTACTCTTACACGAAAAGATTCACTTGGACCTGCCATCTGGTTCTGGGCATTACATGCGCCTGTGCACCCGTTGGAGCCTGGCTGGCGGTAACGGGGAAGTTTTCCCTGATACCGCTTTTCTTTGGCGCTGCCAACTGCCTTTGGACTGCAGGATTTGATATTATTTACGGCTCTCAGGATTATGATTTTGATAAGGCAAACGGCCTTCACTCCATTCCGGTGCAATTTGGCGTGAAAGGCGGATTATGGATCAGTACTCTGTTCCATTGTGCCGCACTGCTTTGCCTGTGTATTTCCGGGGTACTGCTCTATCCCCAGTTTGGTTTGCTTTACGGAATTGGCCTGGGAATCATCGCAGTCCTCATGGTAATTCAGCATCGGCTGGTATCATCGGATCGTCTGGAGAATGTCAATATTGCGTCATACAGCATCAGCCAGATCACCAGCATCGTGCTTTTGGTCTTCGGAACTCTGGATGTATACTTATAAAGCAATGGAAAGGGAATGAAGTAGACTATGAAACAATATGTAGTTGGAATAACAGGTGCCAGCGGCAGCATTTACGGTCTACGGATCGTAGAAGCCCTGCTTGAAGGCGGAGCCAGGGTACGGCTCATCCTGACCGGAACAGGAGAAAAGGTCGTGGCCTACGAAACCGGTCGAGAGGCAAGAGAATGGATCGATGATTTTAAGAATCGTTTTACCGGTCAGCTTATCCTGGAAGATAACAACGATCTGTTTTCCGCTGCTGCCAGCGGATCCCATCTGACGGACGGTATGATCATCGCACCATGCTCCATGTCAAAGCTGGCCCACATTGCGGCAGGAATTACACCGGATTTAATGACTCGGGCCGCTGATGTGGCGCTAAAGCAAAGGCGTCCTCTGGTGTTAATGCCAAGGGAGACGCCCCTGTCCCAGATTCATTTGAAAAATATGCTGACTCTGGCAGAGTGCGGGGCATTTATCGTTCCCGCTATGCCGGCCTTCTACCAAAAGCCAAAAAGCCTTGATGATATAGCGGACTTTATGGCCGGCCGGGTACTTGATTGCCTGGGAGTGGAAAACCACCGGTACGCCAGGTGGAAAGAAGAAGAATAAGAAATAAAGGGAATATATAAACCAAAGGAGAGTATATGAAAAAATCAGAAAAAAATCCTAAGAAACATTATTTATTAAGCCGCACAGGAATTCTTACGGCATTGTTTGGCTGTGCAGCGGCGGTTATCCTGGGAGGATGTGCCGGTAAGGCAAAGACTCCGGTTGATACCACCGTTCATTTGGGAGTCATGTATTCTTCCGATATCGTACCTCTTACAATCATAACAGAACAGGGGCTTGACAAAAAGTATGGTTTCCAGCTGGACATGCAGGTATTCTCTTCTGCAAAGGACCGTGATGCGGCTCTTCAGGCAGGGAAATTAGACGGAGTATTTACTGACTTCATCGGCCTTTGCATGTATCAGAATGCAGGGCTGGACGTAAAAGCCACCGGATGCACGGACGGAGATTATGTCCTTCTCGCAGGAAAGGATACAGGAATCACATCCCTGGAGAACGCAGCGGGAAAAAGCATTGCAATCTCAGAAAACACCTTAATCGAGTATTCTCTGGATTATATTTTGAGCAATGCCGGTTTAGATGATACCTATTTAGATAAGCAGGTGGTACCGCGGATCCCTGACAGGCTTGAAATGCTTCGAAACGGTAAGATCGATCTGGTCCTTCTGCCGGAGCCATTCTCCACCCTGGCAATTAAGGATGGCGCAGTAATCCTTGGAAGCGCCAATACCGATGGGCTGTATCCTGCTGTATCTGCATTTACAAAGAAAGCCATTGACGAAAAGTCCGATCCGATTAAAAAGATGTATCAGGCATACGATGAAGCCGTTGATTATCTTAATAACACGCCGCTGACAGAGTACGAAGCAACGGTTATAAAGGCGGCTGGCTATCCTGAGGAACTCACCGGAAATATTGAGCTGCCTGTATACCGGAAAAATGAACTGCCAAAGGCTGCCGACTTACAGGCTGCTGTGGAATGGGCAGCAAAGAAGGGATTATGCAGCCCGGATTTAAAGCCTGAGCAGCTAAACGGTGAATTGAAATAAAACAAAAGAAGAACGGAGGGAGCCAGATGCTGGAACTGAAAGATATCTCTGTCACATATGGGAAAGGCGGGACACATAGGGTAATTGACCAGATGTCCTGGCAACTGGAAACCGGAACGGTTCTGGCTGTCGCAGGTCCCTCCGGCTGCGGTAAATCCACCTTGGTTCACGCCCTGGCAGGCATTCTGCCTTATGGGGGATCCATCACCTTAGACGGAACCGGACTCAACCCCAAAACGTGCTCGATCGGGTTGATCCCCCAGAACTACGGTCTGCTGCCATGGAAGACAGTAAAAGAAAACTGCCTGTTTACGGCCAAAATCCGGGATAATACCAGTAACATAGAAGCACAGCTAACAAGCCTGTGTAAAGAATTGGGGATAGACGGGCTTTTAGAGCGTTATCCGGGTACGTTAAGCGGAGGCCAGGCGCAGCGTGTGGCTCTCGCAAGGGCGTTTCTGATGAATCCGGAACTGCTTTTGATGGATGAGCCTTTCGCTGCTCTGGATATTGCGGCAGCCTTGGCGGCAAGGGAGCTGTTTCTGCGGGTCTGGAAGGAAAAAAAGCCCACCACAATCATTGTCACCCATCGGGTGGAAGACGCCCTTTACCTTGCCCATAAAATCGCAGTTATGAAACGTGGCGGCCACTTCAGCTTTTTAAATGAAAACCCATGGCAAGGCGTGAAGAGTCCCAAAGAAGCAGCCTATCGGTCGCTAGAACAGCAGATTACGGAGAATATCATAAAGGCGGATGAGATATGAGAAAAAAATTGTGGGTCTTTATAAAAGGTTTTTTGCTTGTCAATCTATTCTGGTTCCTTCTGGCCGCCTTTTTGTCCACTCCGGTGCTTCCGGGACCTCTGACAGTATATGGTAAATACAGTCACATGGTAAATGGTAGGCTTTGGCTTCATATAGGAGCCAGCTTAGGCCGTGTGGCGGCAGGCCTCTCCATTGCCCTCCTCATCGGTATTCCTGTTGGGATTTTCATGGCCTCCTCTGCCATTGCAAACCGCATACTTCACCCACTGGTGTACTTTTCCTACCCAGTTCCCAAAACAGCGCTGCTTCCGGTCTGTATGCTTCTTTTAGGGCTTGGCAATGGCTCTAAAATCCTCATCATTGTCCTTACCACGGTATTCCAGATCATTGTAGCTGTCCGCGATGCAGCGGAGCATATTGATCAGGGAATTTATTATGTGGCAAAAAGCGCAGGCGCTCATAAAAAAAGTATTTTAAAGGATATCACCCTGCCTGCGGTATTGCCGGAGCTGTTCACCAGCATACGGATCGGTACAGGAACCTCCTTAGCCATCCTTTTAATTGTAGAAGCCTATGGAACCCGCTGGGGAATGGGCTACTATATTCTGGACGCATGGTCCAGGATTAACTATATTCAGATGTATGGCGGCATTGTCATCATGTCGGTGGTAGGCGCAGCATTATTCTGGATCTTAGATGGAATTCAGTGGGCGATGTGTAAGGGTACGAGGTAACCGCCTAAACCATAAAGCTTCTGAAATTTGCCGCAGGGTATTGCCATATCCTGTGGCTTTTTTATTACTCTGCTCTACGCCAGGATATCTCCTTGACAAATACAAGGAAATGAAGTATATTAGCAATATCTTAATTACTTATTTACGGAGGTATCTATGAACAAAGCAACCAAGATCGCCCGCGTAGGCAGGGAATGCGTAGCCTGCGGATGCTGTGTAACAAACTGCCCCAAAGGAGCCATCAGAATTGATTCAGGGGTTATCGCCCTCATTGACGGTGAAATGTGTATCGGATGCGGCAAATGCTCCAGAATATGCCCTGCTGCCGTCATTACCATTGCGGACCGGAGGACAGCGGTATGAAAAAGAAATGGTATGATTTTCTCTGGGTCGCCGAGCTGCTTTATTTAGTGCTAGGCCTGTTTAATATCCTTTTTGCATGGCTGGGAATGCTGTTTTTTGTGATCCCCCTGTTAATTGCTGTCTTCGGCGGAAACAAAACATATTGCAATCGGTTTTGCGGGCGCGGCCAGCTGCTTGGTATACTTGGAAGTAGGCTGAAGCTTTCCCGCAATGCGCAGCCGCCTAAATTTCTGCGCAGCCGCTGGTTCCGGTACGGATTTCTGGCCTTATTTATGACCATGTTCAGCCTTATGCTTATTAACACTTATAAGGTCTTTCGCGGTGCTCCGCTGCGGGAAACGGTAACTCTCCTGTGGATGTTTAAGCTTCCCTGGCAATGGGCCAATGTCAGTATGGCGGCCCCCTGGATCGCACAGTATGCCTTTGGTTTTTTCGGGGTGATGCTGACCTCCACCGTGCTGGGCCTTGTTACCATGGTTCTGTTTCGTCCCCGCTCCTGGTGTGTATACTGTCCTATGGGGACAATGACTCAGGGAATTTGCCAACTCAAACAAAGAAAGGAGTGTTCCAACTGTGGAAGAACAAGCGAAAAAGATAGCGGAGCTGCTTAAAATACTGGCTAATGAACATCGTCTGCTGGTCCTTTGTGCACTGATACAAGGGCCGCTTACGGTAGGAGAAATCCACAAATTTACTCCAAACATTACAGCATCTGCGCTCTCACAGCATTTGAACCAATTGAAAACATCTGGAATTCTGGCTTCCGAAAAGCTGGGTATGAATGTTGTTTACAGAATTCAGGATCAGCGTGTAATCCCCCTGATCGGTTCAATTAAAGAGCATTATTGCAACGAATAATAGAAGTAATTCCAATAAAAAACCGTTCTGCTGATTTTCCAGTCAGCAGGACGGTTTTATTTGTATTTACATTCTCTTTAAAGTAAACTGATTTGCCAGACCGCTGAGTACCTTTGCCTGCGCAGACAGCTCTTCGCTTGCAGCGGCGCTCTCCTGAGCGGTTGCTGAGTTGGATTGAACCACAGCGGAAATCTTATCCATGCTGTCGGTAATGTGTGAAACAGAAAGGCTCTGCTCTTTCGAGGCCGACTGGATCTCCCCGATGCCTGCTGCTATCTCCCTGGCATCCATTAAAACAGTGTTTAGTATTCCGGCCATGGAATCCGTCAAATCTTTGCCGGCTTCAACCGATCTGACAGAAACGTCAATGAGCTCTGAAGTATTTTTTGCTGCCAGCGCACTCTTTGCCGCCAGATTCCTGACTTCGTCTGCCACCACGGCAAAGCCCTTTCCGGCGTCACCTGCTCTCGCTGCTTCTACGGCTGCATTTAATGCCAGAATATTGGTTTGGAATGCAATGTCCTCAATGGTTTTATTAATTTTTATGATTTCCTCTGAATTTCTCTGAATATCCTCCATTGCCTGAAGCAGGAGCCGCATTTGCTGCTCACTCTCATCAAGGCTCACACCCATTGTTTGTGCCTTAGTGTTAAAAATACTGGCATTTTCCTTTGTATAGTCTATTTTTGTTACAATCGTTTCCACAGCATGAGATAAATTATCAATTGCGCCGTTCTGCTCTGCCGCTCCCACAGCCAGAAGCTGAGAACTTGCCGCAACATGGTCTGCACCTGATGATACCTGTTCAGAGGTCTCATGCAGCTGACCCAGGGTCTCTGATATCTGTTCGGAAAATTTTTCAATAGATTGCCCGATATTGATGAAATCTCCAATATACTGCTGGGATGGCAGGTCAAAATTCCCCTGTTCCATCTGCTTCATGGAATTTCCAATGCGGGAAATATAATCGGACAGCGTGATAATGGACGTCCTCATGCTATTTGCCAGCATCCCCAGTTCATTCTTTGAGTTATAATCAATCTCACTCTGTAAATCTCCCTGTGACAGGCGCTCCATTCCATTTTCCAGGGTTTTTACCGGAATCAGGATCTTTCTGCGTATAATCATCAGAATAAAATAAATGGAGATCAGATTAATTACCAGGGTAATGGCGCTTATCGCCTTAAGCTTTGTAATTCCCTGGGCAGAGTACTTTTCAGCCTGGGAAACAGCGGCATTGCTTTTGTTAAAAAGCTCCTCACTGTTCTCCAACAGCTTTTCATTCTGTCCATCGTTTAAAAGAGGCAGGATTTGCTCTTTCCAATATGTACGAATCTCCTGCATCTGTGTAACCAGTTCTTTGTCTCTTGGCACCGGCAGCCCAAGTTCTTTGTCGCCTGCGATAATTCCATCCATGGCCTTCTCTACCTTGGCGATCTGATCATCCACCGGCTGATCAAGCAAATGCAGCTTCATAATGCGCTGTGTTGCACCTCTGACAACACCGCAATAATTTACAATCTTTCCGTTGCTTTGGTTTTGATCCAAAAACAGAAACATCAGGCCAGTGCTTAAAATGCTTAGTAGAGCGAGGCAGGCCATTGTGTTGTATATCAGTTTCTTAATGCTCACGTTTTTATCTCCTTTAAGAATTTGTGAATGCGTATTTTATCAGACAATAAAATGACACTCTTTTGGGTTTAAAGAATTTGTCATATTCTGTCAATTATGGAGATATCTTACTTTAAAAAATAGAGCAAGTCAATCAATTCTTCCAGATATTTTTGCTTTTATAGAGGCGATACAGGAATCAGCGGTGCCTGACATTGCAGGGCATATTGCGAACCATTATAAAGCGGGCATATTATTACCAACAATCCTACATATGTTGTGTATTTTACACCTTTGTGTGATATTGTCGGATTTACATTTTACCCCCCCACAGCTAAAATATAACTATCAGATAAACCAGTGAAACATCAATAGGGAGGAGAGCATCACATGAAGAAAACAGTTAAAATTTCAGCAGTCTTATTAGCCATGGCACTGGCAGCCACCGGCTGCAGCTCCGGGAAACAGACAGACAATAACACAACGGCAGATCCCGGAAAAACCGAAGCTGCCGCTCAGACACCAGGGGGAGAAGATCCGGTTTTAGTCGTTTATACCGCCCGCGGCGAATCCTTAAATAATGCCGTGATTCCAGAATTTGAAAAAGACACAGGCATTAAAGTCGAGGTGGTTGTCGCCGGCACCGGAGAGCTATTAAAGAGAGCTCAGTCAGAAAAGGCCAATCCCCTTGGCGATATCTTCTGGGTCGCTGACCAGACCATGTTATCCGCATCCAAAGATCTGTTTATGGAATATGTATCACCCGAAGATGGCAGCATGATCGATGCGTTCAAAAATACCACCGGTTATTTTACACCTGCATTTGCAGATCCTACCGTTATGATCGTAAACAAAGACTTAAAAGGTGATATGAAGATCGATGGATTCGAAGATTTATTAAATCCGGAATTAAAAGGGAAAATCGCATTTGGTGATCCTGTGAACTCCAGCTCCGCATTCCAATCATTGTTGGCTATGCTTTACGGCATGGGCAAAGACGGCGATCCTCTTTCAGACGAAGCATGGGCCTATGTAGATAAGTTCATCGCCAATTTAGACGGCAAGATGTGCAACAGCTCCAGCCAGGTATATAAAGGCGTGGCTGAAGGGGAATATGTAGTTGGCTTAACCTGGGAAGATCCTGCTGCCAACTATGTTAAGGAAGGTGCCGCAGTAGAAGTTGTATTCCCGGTAGAAGGAGCCATCTTCCCCGGTGAATCCGTACAGATTCTAAAAGACTGCAAGCATCCGGAAAATGCAAAGAAATTTGTAGATTACATGCTGTCTGAGAAGATTCAGAATGCCGTCGGTTCCACACTGACCGTAAGACCGCTGAGAAAAGACGCCACTCTGGCAGATTATATGAAACCTCAAAGCGAGATTAAATTATTTGATAACTACGATGAAGGATGGGTGGCAGAACACAAATTAGAAATCACCAATCTGTTCAGTGAGCACATGGAAACATCCATGGATTAACAAGCTGCATCGATCCAAACAAAAGACTGCCTGAGACTCAGTCAGGGGCAGTCTTTTTGTACCAAAAAATACGGATTACGTTAGGAGAGAGGAACTATGGGAGTAGCAATCAGTATAGAAAACGCAGTAAAACGATTCGGAAAAGATACCATTATCAATGGATTATCTCTGGATATCAAGCCTGGAGAGTTCTTCACCCTTCTGGGACCATCCGGCTGCGGTAAGACAACCCTGCTTCGAATGATCATCGGCTTTAACAGCATCGAGGGCGGTGAAATCAAGGTAGACCAGAAAGTAATCAACAATATCCCCACCAACAAACGAAACATGGGTATGGTTTTCCAGAACTATGCCATTTTCCCCCACATGTCAGTCAAAGATAATGTGGCGTTCGGACTGAAAAACAGAAAAGTACCAGCATCGCAAATCGAGGCTCAGGTGGATGAAATCTTAAAAATAGTAAAAATCGACCATTTAAAAAATCGTATGCCAGCCAAACTCTCAGGCGGCCAGCAGCAGCGTGTCGCCTTAGCTCGGGCTATCGTCATCCATCCTGAAGTTCTCTTAATGGATGAGCCACTGTCAAACCTGGATGCAAAGCTTCGTGTGGAGATGAGAAATGCTATTAAACGGATTCAGCAGCAAATAGGCATTACCACCGTTTATGTTACTCATGACCAGGAGGAGGCTTTGGCAGTATCAGACCGGATCGCTGTCATGAACGGGGGGGTAATCCAACAGATCGATACGCCTAAAAATATCTATCAGCGCCCCGCTAACCTGTTTGTATCCACCTTTATCGGCTTATCCAATATCTTATCCGGTATAGCATTGGTTAAAAACGGTGAGACTTCCATTCAGATTCAGGATTATTCCGTACCCATGGAGCATGTAAGCCAGGATGTGAAAGACGGGCAAAATATTAAGGTATCCATTCGTCCCGAAGAATTTATTATCAACCAGGCAGACGGCGACGGCATCCCTGCGACAGTAAAAAGCAGTGTGTTTCTTGGCATTACCACCCATTATTTTGTTACCCTGGCAAACGGTCAGGAGATTGAAGTCATCCAAAATTCCGATATTTGGGATATCATCCCGGATGGCTCTAATATCCGTCTTGCCGTGCAGCCTCAAAAGATCAACGTATATACCGAAGACGGCAATAGAAATCTTGTAGTCAGGAGGGATCAGGTATGAGATATGCCGGCGAAAAGAAGTTCAATATCTGGGTAGCTATGGCACTGGGGATTCTCGGTCTCTTTCTTATCTTTGTAGTCTACCCCTTAGTTCTGATCTTATATAAGAGCGTGCTATCCGAGGATGGTTCCTTCAGTCTTGCATATTTTGGTAAATTCTTTGCCAGAAAATATTATTGGAACACCCTGATAAACAGTTTCAAAGTCACCATCGTTTCCACCCTGCTGGCGGCTGTTCTGGGACTGGTTATGGCTTATGTTTTAAGAAGCGTACGAATCAGAGGAAGTAAGTATTTAAATATTCTCATCGTTATGTCCTATCTTTCTCCGCCATTTATCGGAGCTTATGCCTGGATCCAGTTGCTGGGGCGCAATGGCTTTATCACCAAGATCTTAAACAATCTGTTTCATGTGAAGTTAAACGGCATATATGGATTTGCAGGAATTGTCCTGGTCTTCTCTCTGCAATCCTTTCCACTGGTTTATATGTATATCTCAGGAGCTTTAAAAAATCTGGATAATTCCTTAAATGAAGCCGCAGAAAGCCTTGGGTGCAGTGCCATGCAGAGAGTTCTTCAAGTGATCGTGCCTCTGGTCATGCCCACCATGCTTGCCAGCTCCCTGCTGGTATTTATGAGAGTGTTCTCCGATTTTGGTACCCCAATGTTAATCGGTGAAGGTTATAAAACATTTCCGGTTTTAATGTACAGTCAATTTATGGGCGAGGTCAGCACCGATGACCATTTTGCTGCTGCACTCTGCGTCATTATCATCGGCATCACCCTGCTGTTATTCTTCTTCCAGCGCTATCTTGGAAACCGCTATACCTATTCCATGACCGCACTGAAACCTATGGAAGCAGAGAAATGCACTGGTCTTAAGAATGTATTATCCCATTTGTTTGTATACCTGGTCGTCCTCGTGGCAATCCTTCCGCAGCTAACCGTTATCTTCACTTCCTTCCTGGCTACCGGCGGAGGAAGCGTATACACCGGCGGTTTCTCACTTGATAACTACCGAAACACGCTGTTTTCAAAGAATAACAACGGCGCCATTTTTAACACTTATTTATTTGGGTTGTGTGCCATCGCTGTCGTAGTGGTGCTGGGAATTTTAATCTCGTACTTAACTGTCCGAAAAAAATCAATTTTGACTAATATCCTTGATACGGTCACCATGTTCCCATACATCATACCAGGCTCTGTACTGGGTATCTCATTTTTATATGCCTTTAACACAAAACCCTTTCTCCTTAGCGGAACAGCCCTCATTATCATCATCTCACTGTCCATCCGGCGTATGCCCTACACCATCCGTTCCAGTACAGCCATAATCGGTCAGATCAGCCCCAGTGTGGAGGAGGCTGCCATCAGTCTGGGCTGTTCAGAGACAAAGTCATTTGCCAAAATCACAGTTCCCATGATGATGTCTGGTGTACTATCCGGCGCCATTATGAGCTGGATCACTTTAATCAGTGAACTGAGCTCATCTATCATCCTCTACACCAGTAAGACTCAGACACTGACCGTAGCTATTTATGCGGAAGTTATTAGAAGCAACTTCGGCAATGCCGCTGCCTACTCTACTATCTTAACCCTGACCAGTATTTTATCACTGCTTCTGTTTTTCAAACTAACGGGGAGTAATGATATAAGCATATAGCGCAAGCAATGAGCAGTGCGAAATAAGTCATGAAAAGATTTTCGTTGTGCTTGCACATAAGAAAATCTTTTCATGACTTATTTCATAGGGCGAATGCCCGTTAGCTCATAAAACCGCAGGTTTTATGAGCTACACTGCGGACTTATGGTATAATATAATAATAACCACCACCCCCCCCTCACCTATCACCCAAATCCCCCCCGGAGGCCTCCCCCACTATGAAAAATAACCAGTACAAACACTACATCAAAAAATCCTTCATCAAATACGCACTATCCATCATCTCCCTACTATTTGTGCTGGTACTTTTATTTCTCCTAATCAATGTACAATGGATCATCTCCGGCCCAAATAAAAAGAATCATATTCAGTTATCCGGTATCCTGGATCAACAGCTCCTGCTCTATCATCAGGGACTGACCGAGCTTACTCAAAATCCGGTTCTCCTAACCGCACTAAACAGCACCGACTCCACTGCCATCACAGCAAACAACCGGCTTCTCTATCACTTTACCAACGCCCAGACAATCCGGTCAACATTTGTACTCCTGGATCAGAATGGACGCATCGTCAGCAGCAATCTATTTGCCGGTAACCAAGAGATTTTCCATGAAAGTGATATTTTTCGCCGCATGACCAGTCAAATGCAGGAACAGCCCGAGAAGATCTTCACTCTGCCAAGCCGGTTAAACTACGCCCATGATCAAGCCGGAGATCTAATCTTAGGCAAAGCGGTACTAAAAGATGGCACTCTTACCGGCTATCTGTTTTTCGACCTGCTGGATTCCTACCTTTATGAGATCATCCGCGAATATCCTCTGGATGATGTGATCATCACGGACCGGTATGATAATCTTATCTTTTCTATCAGCCGCCAGAAGACTGACCCCATAGACAAATACCCTTCCGGAAAATATCGGATGGACTGGCAGGAAGGAAGTGTGGTAAAGGTCAATGGAAAACATTATCACATTCAAAAAAGCTCCCTTCCCGGGAGTTCTCTGATCTTATATACGCTGGTTTCTACAGAGTATCAGAAAGATCTCCTGTTATACGGCTTTGTATTCATGCTTATCGTAGGAATCCTTCTGGTCATCATTTCACTGCCTGTAACCGAACACATTACCCAGAAAAACCTGCTGGCCATCAATGAGCTCCAGAACTCCATTGAACAGATGGGGAAGGGAAATATGGACTATCAGCTCCGTTCGAAAGTATTTGATGAATTTCAAAAGCTGGATGATGCATACCGCCACATGGTAATACAACGGGAAGAACTACTGAAATACAACAGCGAACTGTCCGAACGAAAGCGGACCATGGAAATCAAGCAATTAGAAGAACAATTTAACCCTCATTTTATTTTCAATGTCATGGAGACCCTCCGGTATGAAATTATGATCGATGCAGCAAAAGCCTCTGATATGGTTCAGTCTTTCGCCAGACTCATGCGCTACAGCATCTATTACGGCAGCACCATTGTCTCCCTCAGAACAGACATTGAATATATCAATGATTATCTCCTATTACAAAAGATGCGCTATAACCGACGCCTGAAATATCATATTGATATTCCGGAAGAACTGCTGGAATACCGGATTCCCAAGCTGCTGCTTCAGCCGGTTGTGGAGAATTCCCTGGTCCACGGCATGAAAAACACCCACTCCATCTCCATTACGATCACTGGTCGTTTGCATGATGATCTCCTGGAGCTGTGCGTGGAGGATGACGGAAGCGGAATTGATGGAGAACGCCTTGCCAGTCTGCGGGCCGGACTGGAGTCGGAGGATGGATATAAGGAGCATATAGGTCTCTATAATTCCCATCGTGTAGTCCGGCTGTTATATGGCCCTGGATATGGAGTAACAATCGAAAGTCAGCCAGGTTCCGGCACACGGGTCACAGTAACCATGCCGGCAGATATGGAGGATTATTATGTATAAGGTTTTACTTGTAGAAGACGAAGATATCATCAGAAAAGGTCTGATGTTCATGGTGAATTGGCAGGAGATCAACTGTATGGTCGTAGGCGAAGCCATAGACGGAGTCGATGGAATTCAAAAGATCAAAGATAATGAACCAGACATCGTAATAGTAGATATCAACATGCCCATTATGAACGGTCTGCAGATGTTGGAAGAAAGCATTAAAGAATACGGTTATGAAGCCATTATCGTATCTGGATACAGTGAATTTGAATTTGCCAAAAAGGCAATTCGCCTTGGGGTCACAGAATATCTGTTAAAACCTGTGGATTTTACAGAGCTTTATGATGCGATTCTAAAGATAACCGAGAAGCTGGAAGCTAACACCCGAATGAAGGGATACATCCGGCAAATCGATATGGAGAAGAAAAAGCTGGGCATATTAGAAACCGATATTTCTGAAACCATCACCTTCAAAAATAAATATGTAAGCTCCATGGTAAAGTATATCGAAGAGCACTATTCTTCCCGCCTATCCTTAACCGATTTAAGCGAAGAATATAATCTTTCCTGTACTTACTTAAATACGAAATTCAAAAGCGAGACCGGCTACACCTTCAATGATTTTTTAAACCGTTACCGGATGCAGAAGGCTGTGGAACTTTTGAAATCCGACCAGTATAAAGTATATGAAATTGCAGAGATGGTGGGATTTTCTGATTATAAGTACTTTATTAAGGTGTTTAAGAAGTATATAGGCTGTTCTCCGGCTAAATTTATGGAGATTGGGGATGGGAACGCAAGAAAAACGCTGTAAAACCTAGGTTTTACAGCGTTTTATCATTACTAACTAATATTTGACAACCGCTCTGTCACTCGATCAGCCCAGCCTTCGAGAAAGCCCGGATTAAATGATCTGATGTCAGAGGCAGGCTGTTAATTCCAACCCCTGTTGCATGTAAAACTGCATTCCGGACTGCCGGAGCCTGGGGAATCAGCGGTGGCTCACCCAGCGCTTTGTTTCCAAATGGCCCGGTTGGCTCATAAGTTTCAATAAAAGCTACTTCAATCGGTGGAATATCCATGGATGTAGGGATTTTATAATCCAATAGGTTATCATTGAGCATCTTCCCGGTCTTTCCATCAAAAAGCATCTGTTCACTTAATGCATAGCCTAATCCCATGGCAACCCCTCCATGCACTTGGGCACTGGCCAGCTGAGGATTTAGAATTGTCCCGCTGTCATGGACGGCAACTACACGGTTTATTTTGATTTTTCCAATGGACACATCCACTTCCAAATCCACAAAACTTGCTCCGAAGGAGAATGCGTTGTTCCGCATGGTATATGTAGATTCGGCAGTAATGTGTTCACTGTCTATCTTAATATCATTAATATACTGTATCTTTAAGGCTACATCAGCGATAGATCCCAGAACTGTACCATCAGCTGCCACTACATGCTCATAAGTCAGATTCAGCTTTTCCTCATCCTCATTATACAACAACGCCGCCCGATTTAAAATCTTCTGCCTTAATATCTCAGCTGTCTGTTTTACAGCACTGCCTGATACATATGTCTGTCTAGAGGCATAAGCACCTGCATCATGTGGAGATGTATCCGTATCCTGTTTGCCTATTACAAAAACTTTATCTTCTGGAATGGTTGTCACTTCTGAGACCATCTGAGCAAATACCGTGTCAGACCCCTGTCCCAACTCCGTTGCACTCACCTGGACCTGGACGCTGCCATCCTCATTTAAAAGAATTCTGCAGGAGGCTGTTTCCAACTGAATCGGATATACACCAGTTTTATAAGCGAACAGGGCCATTCCTACCCCTTTCTTTATGCCGGCAGATTTCTTGTTGAATTCGTCGTAGGCCTTTCTCCGTTCCTTCCAGTCTATCATCTCACAGCCTTTATCTAAACATTCTTCCAACCCATTGCTGGCACAATGGAATCGGTCAAATGGATCCAGGAACCCTTTTTCCATCATGTTCTTTCTCCTGAACTCAACAGGATCCCAGCCATGTTCCATGGCTATATCATCCATCTGACATTCCATGGCAAAGTCCACCTGAGGAATTCCATATCCCCGCATGGCTGCCGCCGATGGCATGGTTGTGTATACAGTAGCAGATTCTCCCACCTGCTTTTCAAGGGCCGGATACAGCTGGAAATAATTAGTTACCGCATAGGCAGTAATCGCATGCCCATTACTTCCATAGGCCCCGCTGTAGGAGTTAATTCTCAATCCTTTTTTTGTAATTCGCCCTTTATCATTTACCGAAACTGCGGACCAGAGATCCATGGCGTGACGTGTCCGGCTATTTACAAAGGTTTCTTCCCTGCTCATCGTAAATGATATACAACGGCCTCCCAACCTCATAGTCAGGAATGCTGCCAACGGTTCATAATATGTATCCTGCTTGTTTCCGAATCCTCCGCCCATATATGGCTTCACGATACGTATATTCCCAATGGGGAGGCCCACAGCCTCCGCTACATTCCTCCGCAGGGTATGAGTTGCCTGGTTTGGTGTTACGATAACGATTTTTCTATCGCTGATATAAGCAAAACAGCAAATATTTTCTATGTGGCAATGCTGTTGAGGCGGCACATAGAATTTGGTTCCTTTTAAATCTTTATGACCTCCGATGTGGGGATCTGTAGAAAATTCTCCTTTATAAAAATCCACCTTACCATCTGGTGTAATCTGGAAGTCCATCCGCGCCAACTCATTTCTGGGGGAAAGGCTATGGAGATCATTACCACTTTCCACTGCCGCTTCCGGAGTCAGCACTGGCTCAAAGACTTTGTATTCCACTTTAATTTTTTCCAGTGCTTTTTGGGCAGCCAGATGGTCTTCCGCCACGACTGCTGCAATCTCATCTCCATAATACCTTACTCTGCTGGTTAAAATAGTCTTGTTCTTCACATCAGCATGGGATGGGTCCAGTGAAAACGGATGTCCGCATGTGGCATACTTATGATTTGGAACATCGAAGCAAGTGACAATATCCACTACTCCAGGTACTTTTAATGCCTCCTCAATATCAATGGCAACTACTTCCCCATTTGCAATTGTACTATGCAGAGTCTTACCCACCAATGCGTTGGCTGGTATCAGATCCTCTGTATATTTTGCAGCTCCTGTCACCTTTTCCACTGCATCTAACCTTATAACATTACTTTTGATTCCCATAGTCTACACCTCCATATTTCCGCTATCTGAATATAATCTCCAATACGAGATATAGCATAAAGATCCCCGATAGTATCCAGGTTGGTAATGATAATTTCTTGGCGTTTCCGGCAAACACCTGTCCGCCTGTATACGCCAGCAGACCAAAGAGGATTCCGTAAGCGATATTAAAGGTAAACGCCATAAAAGCAACACAGATGAACACGGGAAATGCAATCTTTGTATCACTAAGATCTACGTGCATCAATGGCTCAATCATGAAAATACCAACCATGACAAGGGCAGGAGCCGTAGCAATTCCCGGAATCATTAAGAACAGAGGTGTGAAAAGCAGGGACAGAAGGAAAAATATTCCTATGACAATTGCAGTCAGGCCGGTCCTTCCACCTTCTGCAATACCGGTCGTACTCTCCGCTCCGAATACAGTTACAGTCTGCGTTCCGAATATTGCACCGACTGCAGCTCCTGCAGCTGAAACGAACAGCGCCTTGCCTGCTCCCGGCAGTTCCCCTTTCTCATTAACAAAACCAGCTTTAATACCTACCCCTACTAAAACACCGATACTATCAAACATATCTACAAATAAAAAGCTGAATATTGCAAATAGTACACCAATGGTTGTAGCCACACCCCCTCCAAACAGGCCTTTAAAGGTCAACTGACCAAAGGTAGGAGCTAATGCCTTAACAGGGTTTTCAATTGCAATTAATCCCTGCCATTGTGTATAGGCCAGCCCCGTTTCCGGATTTTTAAAGAGAAGTCCCAAAAATGTAATACCAAGGATTCCAATAAGAATAGCCCCCTTCACCCGCTTAATAACCAGCCCTGCAGTCAACAGAATCCCTATCAGTGCCAGAATAACCCCAGGGTCTCTCAAATTTCCAAGCTGTAACAGATTATCCGGATCATATGCAATAATCCCTGCGTTATGCAAACCAGAAAAGGCAATAAAAAATCCAATTGCCGCGGAAATAGCCTGTTTTAAGCATTCCGGAATTCCGTTTACAATCTTATCCTGCACCCCAATTACGCTTAAAATACTGAATGTCACACCCTCAACAAAGACACAAGCCAATGCATTCTGCCAGGACAGTCCAAGAGCCCCACAGACTGTGTAAGCAAAATAAGCATTCAACCCCATAGCCGGTGCCAATGCAAATGGGAAGTTCGTAAGCAGTCCCATTGCAAAACATGCGATTGCCGCTGCGATAGCGGTTGCCCAAAGTACCGCTTTTGAATCCATTCCTGTAGAAGAAAGAATTGCCGGATTAACTGCCAATATGTATGTGCATGTTAAAAATGTTGTCAGACCCGCAATCACCTCTGTTTTCACATTCGTATGGTTCTCCTTCAAATGAAATTGTCTCTCCAGGAATGTGCTCACACTCCCCGCTTGTTTACCCCTCTCCATAATAAACCCCTTTCTTTTTTAGATGATACCTATTTGTATTACCTATTTGTATTATTTTAATAATAGCAAATTTATGAATGATAATCAATGTATTTTCTCATAAAAAAAGAGAGTCGATTTTGTCGAACTCTCACAAGAATTGTTATTAAACAGCCTATATTTTCTTTCTTAATATGGTATGCTTCAAAATTCCATCCGCATAGTGTTCTTTGGAATACAGGATTGGCTGTCCAACAAAATTGTAGCCCACTTCATCAATGTATAATAATGGGCTTCCTGCCTCCACACCAAAATTTTCTGCCATCTCAGCATCCGCAGCTACAGCACTTACTTCAGACAAATCCATGTAAATCTCTGTATCGCAATATTCCTTGATAAATTCAAACACTGGCTTCTTAAGCAGGTTCAAATCATAGTCCCTTACAGCTATGCTGCGCTCTGCAATGTAATCAGAACAATGAATTGCTGGCTTGCCATCTGCTGTTATCAGTCTCTTACTTACTACCACACCCTCGCCACAATTTATACGGAGTTTTTTAGCAACCTGTTCGTCAGCTTTTTCATGTCTCACATGCACAAACGCAATATCTGCTTCATATCCTGCTCCACTGATCATATCCAGGAATTCCTGCTCCAAATCTATCCGTAACTTCACTTTAAGCACATGTTGATTAATAATAGTCCCAACACCATGTTTACGGCTTATAAATCCCTCTCTCTCAAGAATTGACAGACAATCCCTGACCATGGTGCGGCTGATGCCGAATCGCTTCGCAATATCCGGCTCTGATGGCAGTCTGTCCGCATGAGCGTAAATCCCCGCCTGAATTTCATGGAGGATCTCCTGTGTGTATCGATCTGATAACTGCTTTGGTTTTTCCATCTTCCCCCTCCTTATCACCTTCATCGTACTATTTCATTGATAGTATAGCATTTTGAACCGTAATCTGCAACTTAGGAGAACGAATACGTTAAGGCCAACTACCTAAAGCAGCTGACCTTAAATGCATGAATATATAAATAGAATTTTTCTGGCATCCGATATACGGTCCTTAACTTACTATCTTCTTTTACAGCCCGGCTACTTTTTCTACTGCATTTAGAATATTCTCATAACCTGTACAGCGGCACAAATGACCTGAAATCAGCTTTCGAAGTTCATCCCGTGTGTATTTTTTCCCGGATCCCACAATCTCAACGGCCGTCAGGATCAGTCCTGGTGTGCAGAATCCGCATTGGATTGCTGCCTCATCAACAAAAGCCTGCTGAATCGGGTGTAGGTTCCCATTTTCTCCTTTGATACCTTCCACGGTAACAATTTCCCGTCCTTCTGCCCACATAGACAGATATATACAACTGTTGGTAGCTTTTCCGTCTATGAGCACGGTGCACGCACCACACTCACCGGCCTCGCAGCCTTTCTTAACGCTCGTAAGTCCTAGACGGTTGCGAAGGGTATCCGTCAGACATTCCCTGTCATCAACTCCCAACTCCACCTGTTTCCCATTTACTTTCATATGTATGACCTTAATCAATGATAGCACCTCCCGCATTCCTAACAGCACCTTCCGCAGCGCGCTGGCTCAATTCCCTGATTAATTGTGTTCTCAATTGTTGGGATGCTCTCCAACTGTCTCTGGGATTCACTTCTTTTAGAACTTCGTTCCCAATGAATTTTAAAGTTTCCCTTGTTAATGGAAGTCCCTTTACCCGCTCCTCTATCTGCGTGCAACGGATTGGGGTTGGAGCTGCAACTCCAAATGCAATCCTAAAGTCTTCAAAAACATCTTTAGATTCATTAAGAGTTACAAATACAGCACAGCCCAAAGTCGAAATTTCAAGCGCATTACGAGCTCCAAATTTTATATAATAACTCCCACTTCCCTCTGGAACGGCTGGGATTTTAATTGCAGTTAATAATTCTTTCCCCTTCTCTAACACGGTTTTGCCAGGCCCTGTGAAAAACTCCCTGATTGGTACACTCCGCTTGGAATGAGCCATCGTTAATTCCAGTTCTGCATTTAACACCAGAAGTGAAGGTGCGCTATCCGCACTGACAGCCCCATTACAGACATTCCCTCCGATTGTCGCTACGGTCCGTATCTGAGGACTTCCCACTTCATTGGCTGCCTGCCATAGACAGTGGCAATTTTTCTCAACCATTGTATTGCTGTGGATCTCCTCAAAGCAAGTCCCAGGGTAAATAATCATATCATTAAGAGAATCTTTATATGAAATCCCCTGTAATTCTTTAAGCTTATGTATGCTGATTAGCTTACATTCCTTAAGCTTACGTTCCCGCAGCCTGATTAATACATCAGTTCCGCCAGAAATAACAATTCCATCCTGATTACTGGCCATTAAGTTAAGCGTCTCGGATAAATTGGATGGCTGGTAAATTTCCTTAATATCATACATCGTATAATCCTCCCCATATTTATTAATTCCCTAAATAACTTCAGAATCCATGATGTTTGTAATTAACCGATCCGGCATTCATCTTCATAAAACATCGATACAAACATCGCTTCTTTTTAGTTGTATTACCTATTTGTATTACTATAATATCAAACTAAAAACTAGCTGTCTATATGAATTTTATACAGCAATTAACTTAATATTTATGACAAATTGCCAATCATCTGATTTATTATGTATCTAAAAAAATTCCTTATAACATAGGAAAAGGCAACCATATAATCTCTCCTCGGATTACTGGCTACCTTACCATTTATCAGTGCAAAATAAAAAGCCGAAAACCAAGTGATACAAGGCTTTCGGCGAAACTTCTGGCGTTCCTGAGCGGATTCGAACCGCTGGCCTTCCGCTTAGGAGGCGGACGCTCTATCCTGCTGAGCTACAGAAACAGTATGAAATTTTATGTGGGGCGAATCCCCAAAAACGGACGCTCTAATGCGGTCCGACTACTATTATATTCACAATCGCACTTTTCGTCAAGTCATATTTGTACTTATTCTACAGGCTCTGCAAAATTTACGATACCCTGCATCCATATTTGTCCCTTAAATCTACGCCCGATTTCCGGAGTTCCCACCAAATCTTTTTTCGCAATTCCCACGTGGAAAATAAGATCACTGCACTCCAAAGTAAAATCATATACCTCTTCCTTGGTGATCTGATTTTTCATCTCATCTATCTTTATGATCTCTCCTATAATGGAGTATTGGTCACATTCTACACCGCAGGGCATAAAACAGGAATCAATGATGGAATATAAATCCTCTTTCATCACCCTTCTGGATGCCTGGGAATATAAATCAATATCTTCAATAGTAAGAGTCTCCATCGCATCTTCATCGCCGTTCTTTGCCGCTTCTAAAAGCGTATTACGGTCCATTGCCGCAACTCTGGCCTTTTCTCTCTGAATTTCTGTTTTCTGAATGGGAAGAAGGACTTTCCCACTTACCGCAAGGCCGGAAAGACAGACATTCCTGGTTTCCATCGGATGATGATCAATGATCCGTTCCCTGCACTCAAAAGAATTGTCTATATAGAATATGAGGGAAATTCCCACCTTAAATTCATCCAAAAGGCCGGCGTAAGTTTCCCGCTCCGTGTGACGCTGGATGGAACAGGCTACTTCTGATGTCATATCATTGGTTTTCAAATATGGATAATAGTAGCTTCTTTGAAATTTACCTTCCCGGTCCATTTCTCCAAAGATAGCAATCCCCATACCCGGAGCCACTTCCCTGCGAAGTTCACAGAGATTGGATTCCTCATCAATCTGAATCCGTTTCAGGCCGGACAAATCTTCACAGAGCATATCCAATAATTTTTCTATTTCCTTGTCTTTTTGATATTGGCTGAAACCAATGGTTCTCAAGAATTTATGCATAGGATCATCACCTGCTTTCTAATAATCTTAAGGTTGTTCGATTTAAAAAGCTCATCGAACAGCTAATTTACAAAACTCAGGCTGCACTATGCTAACCTTCATTATGTAAATAATTCTGGAAAACAATAAGGCGAAGTATACTCCGCCTCAAGCCTTATCGATTATTATATACTAAAAATGATGAGAAAGCCAGCATAATTTTCTTATTTTAAAAATTGGGACCAGTTCCCTTTTAGGAAAACTGGTCCCTTAATTCTTATACGATTCCCTGTGCCGTCATGGCTTCAACGACTTTTTCAAAACCGGCGATGTTTGCACCTGCCACATAATTTCCCTTCACGCCGTAACGCTCTGCTGCAGAAGCCGCCTTAGCGTAAATATCAATCATAATGTTATGGAGCTTTTCATCCACCTCGTCAAAGGTCCAGGAAAGCCTCTGGCTGTTCTGGCTCATCTCAAGGGCGGAAGTTGCTACGCCGCCTGCGTTTGCTGCCTTGCCCGGCATAAAGAGCATTCCGCTTTCTAAGAAGTACACCGTTGCTTCTATGGTGGATGGCATGTTGGCACCCTCAGCAACTGCAAAGCATCCGTTTGCTTTCAGCATTTTTGCATCATCTAAGTTTAATTCATTCTGTGTTGCACATGGAAGGGCGATGTCACATGGGATGCTCCAGATGCCTTTTCCTTCGGTGTACACAGCTGATTGATGTGCATCCACATATTCTTTGATCCGTCCGCGGCGAACTTCCTTGATTTCCTTAATCAGGTTAAGATCAATGCCGTCCTTATCATAAACATAACCGTTGGAATCGCTTAATGCGATGACCTTGCCACCTAACTGCTGTACCTTTTCCGTAGCATAGATCGCTACATTACCGGAACCGGAAATAACCACATTCTTGCCGGCCAGTTCCTTACTGTTATGCTTTAACATCTCATCCAGGATATATACCAGACCATATCCCGTTGCCTGTGTACGTGCAAGAGAACCGCCATAGGTCAAGCCCTTACCGGTAAGAACTCCTTCATATAAGCCGGTCAGTCGCTTATACTGGCCATATAAAAATCCGATTTCTCTTGCTCCCACTCCGATGTCACCGGCAGGAACATCCTGATCTGCACCGATATATTTGGACAGCTCAGTCATAAAGCTCTGACAAAATGCCATAACTTCTCTATCTGATTTTCCCTTTGGATCAAAATTGGAACCTCCCTTACCGCCGCCGATCGGAAGCCCTGTCAGAGAATTTTTGAATACCTGCTCAAAGCCCAGGAATTTTAAGATTCCCTGATTGACAGAAGGGTGAAGACGCAAGCCTCCTTTATACGGCCCGATGGCGCTGTTAAACTGGACGCGGTATCCTTTATTCACCTGTACCTGACCATTGTCATCTACCCATGGCACACGGAAAGATATGATTCTCTCCGGTTCCACAAGGCGCTCCAAAAGACCCATCTTACGGTATTTTTCTTCATTCGCTTCAATAACAAGCTTTAGGGAATCAAGCACCTCTTTGACCGCCTGATGGAACTCAGCTTCTCCTGGGTTCTGGCTCACTACCCTGTCATAGACTTCATCCACATATGACATATTTTTTTCCTCCTTTGATTGGTTTGTAATACTTAAAATGGCAAAAAGAGGCCAGAACTTTTCTAAGTTCCGGCCCCTTTGCCTTGTTATAACTTCTAAAAAATTATAACAAGTTCATTTAATAAAGTCAATAAACAGATTTCCTTTATTTTTTTAATTTTCTTTTTTCTTTTTGCTAAGTGCTGCATAAAGAGCCATCATGAATCCTGACAAAGCGACCATCACCTTACCGGCGGAATTCTGCCGGTCACCTGTCTTAGGCAGATTGGCAAGGGGTACATTTCCGTCGTCAACAATTAATAGATCCACGGATCCTCCACTGGGTAAGTCTGCAAGTGGCACTGGGTCTGGCACAATCGTTACCGTTTCACCCGGACCACCTGGGTTATCCTTTCCGGAAGGCCCTTCTGATGAGCCTCCGCTGCCTTTGATTTTCACATCCTGAATGGTAATGGTAAAGCTATTGATTCCATCGAATGTCACAGGCGCTATATTATTGTTAACATAATATCCGGCCGGAGCTTTTGTCTCGAGGAAGGTGTAGGTGTCCTTTGGCAGCCTCTTTATCACAAACTGCCCGTCGCTGTCAGTTACAAACCTTCCTGCTGCCGCCTTATCGTCCGTATATCCGGCAAAGGACCCTTGATCCAGCTTCACATATCTTCCGTCAGAAGCTTTTAAGATAAACTCGGCGCCCTTTAACTTCACATCCGCATAGACTGCATTGGTTTTTACCACCGTGATCTTTGACGGCATATTCTCAATCGCACCATTTGTTTTTTCAAACAGCCCTGGTTTGGTATACCTAATTTCCTTATTAGAGTCATTGATGGTAAACTCTACGGTCCATGGAGTCGTTCCCAGAAGGTATCCATTCGGTGCTTTTTTCTCAGTCAGTCGGTAAGTGCCGTATGGCAGGTTCGTAATAACCCCTTTTCCGTTCAGCACAAAGGTTATGGTATTTCCCACCACCTGATCAGCCGTCCAGGAAGCCCCCTCTGATGCCACCTGATTGCGATAACTATCCCATGCTCCCGGAACCAGGGTAGAAAGGTTCGTCAGCACAAATTCTGCTCCCTCAAGCCTCTTTCCGGTATTTTCACTGTCAACCTTTTCCATTTCCAGATTTCCAGTGCTGATCTGATTCGTCACAGCAATGGTCACAAGGGATTCATTTGAAACCGTCACCGCATTGCTGTTATCCTTTAAGATACTTACTTTACCTTCCTTATCAATTCTGATATAGAACGGTTCAATGAAATCATACCGGTCGGAAGAGATTTCCCTGATCCGGTAATCTCCGTGCTTCAGTCCCAGGTAAATGGTCCCGTCCTTGCCGGTCGTAAACAATCCGGTGTCAGCGTCCGCATCAGTCTTAAACCGGTTGGCTCCAAAAATTGATAAGACTCCATTTTCTTCATACCGTCCTGGCCCTAAGATCTCAAACTGGATTCCGCTTATGCTGTTTCCAAGATTATTCGCTTTCTTAAGCTGAAGTTCAAACTGAGCCCGCTCATTGACTACTGCATTGCCGTTTCCAAGATCAGCTGCCCTCTGATTCTCTGTAATAGTAAAATCAAATTCTGCCTTTCCATTAAGGCTCAAGTAGCCCTTTGGTGCCATTTCTTCCTTAAGAGTATACGTTCCATATGGGATTCCCTTCATATCAACATGACCGTTTACCGCCGTAAAGCGGATTTTTCCGTCATCAGTCTCAATGTTGCTCATTCCCATTGCTTCCAGCTCATTCTGGCTCTTATTTTTTAAGCTTTCTGCAAAATGTTCAAAGGCTCCGTCTACCTCTGCTTCCTTCCTTATCAGGAAGAATCTGGCGGATGCAAGCGTTTCACCTGTTAAACTGTCGACCTTATCAAATACCAGCGATCCGGTTCCATAATCATCGGTAACGAAATCATTTCCGTCTGCCTGGACCGTGTAAGCCTCTCTTTCACTGGTAAGTGTCACTTCATATACTCTGTCGCTTAATTCATAACCGGCAGGGGCTTTTTGCTCCTTCACATAATAGGTTCCCAAAGGAAGCATTTCTGATTCCCCAATGCCGCCATCTCCAGTTGTCATGGTGCCTGCAAGTGCTGTTAAGTCTTTGTCGGAGTAAATCTCAAATACCGCTCCGTCAAGTCTCATCTCATGGTTGTGGGATGCAGCCTTGTTGATACGTATTTTGGCCTTATTCCTCACATCATATACCATCACGGTTTCTGTATTGCCGGACTGGAGCACGGTAATCTCCTTGTCAGCAGATACGCCATAGTTTGCAGGCGCTTCGATTTCCTTTAAAACATAATTTCCTGCCGGGAGACGTTTTACAGTAACCGTTCCATCGCTTCCGGTAGTAAATGCAGTACCTTCCGCCTGACTATCCTTTAATCCGGTATAAGAGTTGTTTTCATCCAGAGCCACATACTTTCCGTCTGTGGTCATCAGCACAAACACTGCACCAGGCAGTATTTCTTCTGTCATCTGATCCCGTTTTTCAATGTTCAGCTCATGAGGCATATTGATGATTCCATTGCTTCCTGTCAGGTTGATGCCTTCGGCACTTTCAATGTTAAAATCTTTAGCCCATTCACTTCCGTTGCTGAATAAATATCCTTCCGGCGCCTTGATCTCCTTTAAGGTGTAGCTGCCGTATGGGATCTGTGTCAGAAGACCTTTCATCGAATCTTTGGTTCCATCTACCTGGAATCTGATCCAAGGTCTTCCATCCTCGTTTCCTGTTGATACCATGGATACTCCCAGACCGGTCACATGATTCTGATAAGCGGCAAATGCTCCGTCTATCACAGAGGTTCCGCTTAACTCAAACTGTGCTCCCCTGATGGCCTTACTTGTTTCTCCGTCGATCTTCTCTAAGTCAAGAGATCCGGTTTTGATCACATTCTTAACAATCAGGTTGATCTGGTTCTGTTCTGAGCTGCTTAAAGTGAGCTCGCTTCGTCCCTCCCCATTTAACAGAGAAACGGTTCCATTTACATCAATTCTTACGTAGAATGGTGCTACTGTTTCATAGCCCTCTGCATCAACCTCCTCTATTTTGTAATCTCCATATGGCAGATTCCAGGTGATGAGGCCTTCTTCATTGGTCTGTTTTACTTCATATCCGCTTTCAGACGGATCATTTAACTTAAATGTGTCTTTACTAAACGGGATCCATGAACTGCTTTCATATTTTCCAGGACCGGTAATGGCGAACTTTATTCCGGCTACCTTGTCGTTGCCTGCATTATCCGCCTTCTTAAGGCTTAAGCTGTATTCGGTTCTGGTATTCCTAATAATGTTTCCATCAAGACCAGATAGCACTGCTTTCTGCCCGTTGGTTTCAATCCGGAATTCAATATCAGCCTGCTTCTTTGTGATATCGTATCCATCAGGCACCTGGGTTTCTGACAGAGTATAGGTTCCGTATGGGATTCCGGTAAGTGTTACTTTACCGGTTACCACCTCAAATTCTACTGCACTTTCTGTCTCCTTTACACTTGTCACTCCCATGGATTGCGGATCTGCCTTCATGGCCTCTTTAAATGCCTTCCAGGCATCCTCTACTGCAACATCCTTTTTATCAATCTTAAAGGTTACTCCGCCAAGCTCCTTTTCCGTCAATCCATCCAGCTTTGTAAATTCCAGACTTCCGGACACATATCCGTTTTTAATCGTAATAACGCTTGGTATTGGGTTTCCAGCTGTCTTAAATTCCTTACTGAGGAGCTCCCAGGCCTTTTGACCCTTTACCTGATAGGAATCCATAGGAACCATATCGCCGGACTGTGCATTGTCAATCTCATAGCCCACAGGTGCCCCATCCTCTACAACGATATAATTCCGGTAATAGAGAAGCTCACCTGCACTCCAAATAGCCTCCGCACCGGCCAGAGCCGTACTTCCCTGAGCAACCGGTTTTCCAAGCACTTCCGAATTCTTAATCCCATTTTTCTTAAACGCCGCCATCTCTTCGTTCGTATATGGGCCATATACGCTGAAATGAGCACCCTCTACCGGATTTCCGGCTTCATTTGTCTTCTTAACTGTTACATTTCTAAATGGCACAAAGCCAATATCTTTTGTCTTATCATAATCATCTCCCGTTGACCATAAGAAGAAGTCTTCCGAAGCATAAGAACCCTTAACCTCTTTAAAGTTACTGTCAAGGCTCTCCTCGTAATTACTTCCATCCTTTTCTAAAGTCTCAGGAAGTCTTGATCTTCCGGCCTCCTGATTACTTTGCCCGGAGGAAAGCATGGTTGGTTTCGCCAACTTAAGCACCAGATCTTCATATCCCGTTGGCATATCTTTGGTTTCCACAAAAATCTGGTAATGAGCAGGATCGTCACCCTTTAACTTTGATACGAGTAAGGACTGATTGCTGTACCAGCTGTTTTCCTGTTCCTTGGTAAATTCCGATCCTGTGATGCCAAAAGGCTTTGCAGGATACAAATCGTCAAAAAGGAATCTGGCATCGTTTAATCCTACCGTACCATCCTTATTACTGGAATCGTTTTTGCCGTACTTCAGCAGACTGACCTTAAAATATTGGGATTGAAGCAGCGGAAGCAGATCCGTAAGAAGATGATCATTTTCAATGCTCTCATCCTGGATACCATTATTGTTATCGTCAATCCATATCCGACCTGACACCTTTACTTTTCCAGGAATCAGAACTACCTGAACCGCATTGCTGGTCTGCGCTTGGATGAACTTAATCTCTGATACATCTGATAAGTTTTGCTTATAGCTATAGGCGGTTGCAAAGTCATTGACCGCATATCCGTAGGCCACGTCATCCAGATCCTTTTTTTCAGTATAAGGAACTACCGTTTCATAGGTCACTACCAGATTTTCTCCTGGAGCCAGATAGAATTTGGAATCTTTGATCTTAATGCGGATCGCTGTGGGATCGCTGGAGCCTACGTTCCAGAATCCGTCATGGTTATCGTTAAGCATGGAATCCTTACCTGCTTTTGCTGTAGCCGCATTATTAAATATCCTATCAGAGTAAGTCACTTCATAACTAAAGCCCGAGACCTTCCGTTCTGGATCATTATCCTTTCTGTTTTCAATGTCAATGGACTCGATTCCAACATACTTCAGCCGGTAGTCACTTTTCCGGTCAAAACCGCCGGTACTGTAATCCCCCTGCACCGGAAGAATATCCATGAACTGCAGCTGGGTGATAAAATTGCTGGGTGAATCATTGTTTGCCATGAGTCGATATAATACACTGCCGTTTGAACTTGTTAGATCTGTATCATCCGCACTCTTTTCCACGGTTCCTACTGTCGTACCTGATACGTATCTGGTGTCTAAGTTTCCTTTTACCTCCTTATGGAGGACCAGCCCCGTACCGGTGCTCATGGTGTTTTCCGCAGAATCCGAAGCATAGCCATAGCCGCGGTACTTTTCATCCGGAAGCAGTACACCCTTTGGCAAATCCGGACTGGGCCATTTGCTGCCTGAATCCGTTTTTATCATAAAGGAAGCACCTGTCTGGTTTAATGAAAAAGCAGGCTGCAAAACATCGCTGGTAACATAAAGTTCATTGAGAATGTTCTTTCCGTAATTTATAATGCTCCCCGCAATCTGTGCTTTTACTTCGACGGTAACTGATTCACCTTTTTCCAGGGCTCCGTTTAGTTTAATGAACAGAGTTTCCCGTCCGGTATCATCATCAACCTTTTTAATCGTGCTTTCAATGGCAACCCCCTTGGGAGCATCCTTTAAAGTCACAGCTTTCAGCAAGCGGTTTTCACCTGCAGATTCCCCTGACACCGTAACTCCAAGAGGTACATAGTCAATGAGAATAGGCTTTTGCATCGGTACAATATCAGGATCATTGCTTGTGGTATCATTCTTAACATAAAGTGTGTAAGTCAGGGTATCACTTGGTTGTATACCTTTAATGGGATCAACGCTCTTTTTTACCGAAATAGTCGGCGCCTGGCTCTGAACAACCTGAATATCGCATTCCTTTTCTGCCTGGTTCTTTTCCTGACTCTGAACCAACGTTCCGTTAATATCCCACTTTCTAAAGTCCATAGCCACATCGGCTACGTTGCGGATATATTTGATTTCTTTCTTATAGGTTCCGTCGGGCAGCTTTGCATCCTGTCGGTTCAATTTTACTGTAACCTCTATGCTTCCCGGTACAAAATCATTTCCAAGGACATAATGGTTATCCGTAGAGCCTTTTAAGGTGTCATCCCGGTAGCTGATCTGGAAGGATTTCACCTTTTTACCGCTTACCGGTTTTAACAGACCGATCTCTCCGTCACCGGATACCGCAACACTCTGTACTTCTCCCACCTGGTTTCCGTTAAAATCATAGAAGGTAACATCAGCCATAATGGTGCCTGTTTGTGCGCCCTTGATGCGGTTCTGTTCCGTGGCTTTCCCCGGCTTCACTCCGGTGATCGTATATTTTTCGTAGGTGTAATCAGCCTCCAAAAGCACTGATTTTTCTGCATCTAACATCTTTAAGCCCGTATCCGTTATTACAAACCGGTCTAAAGGTATGCTGTTGACCACATGAGGGGTCAGGGTATAGGTCACTGTCTGCCCCTCATTCCACCATAAATCCTTTAATGTGGTTGTGAGAGATGTTTTATCCAGTGTTACTCCTGTCTTCTGTCTTACATTCGTAAATTCACAAGCCTTTGGAATCATGCCCTTTGTAATTTCTACTTCTTCCCTGTAAATGGTTCTGGTGTCATCCTTATTAATTACATAACCCTGGCTGTTCTGGGTCACTGCCGTTTCTTCAATGACATAGACTCCCGGTAACAGCGGCACCGTAATTCCAGTTTCTCCGTACGGTACGGCAACCAGATCTCCAACCTGTTTTCCTGTTTCCTTTTCCGTTATCTTCATGAATACGGCAACGGAGCCTCCAGGATTATCCGATTTATTTACATCGTTCTTAATGAGTCTTAAAGGCAGTGCTTCCTGGTTATGAGCCTTAAAGCCATATACTCCCGGAGTAACGGTATTATTTCCAGTCAGAACATAAAGATCAAGACCGACTTTCGTTTCACCGTTCTTAACCACATCTGCGGTCGTGGAAAGGATGGTTCCCGCCTCCCCTTCAAAAGAAGCCATGTGGAATGTTTCGAAGCCATTTTCCTTCTTCGTAACCTCATAAACCCCATAGGAATCCCCTGCTGGAAGATCAAGCCCCCGGAAGGAAAGCTTCCCTTGGGAATCAGTAGTTCCTTCTGTAACATAAGTCCAGGTACCCGCTTCAGATTTTCTGTAAAGTTCAAAGCTGATTCCTGATTTAAGAGATTCTGAACCGCCGTTTCCACTGTATTTGGTAATCTGTAAATCAATACCGCCCTGATTTTGCACGGTAATCTCTGTTGTTTTTCCTGTTTCTGCTGCCAGGCCTTCCGCCGGTATAGCCGTTGTGATCGCAATATAGCCTGCAGGAGCATTCACTTCTTTTATATAATAGGTTCCGGGGCTATAAACCTTGGTGGAAAAAATGATTTCGTATACTCCACTTTGCCCTATCTCTGTGAAATCTCCTACCTCTTTTGTCAGCTCCGGATTTGAATAAAGCTTAAAGGCAGCTCCCGTTAGTTTCTTTAACTGATCCACTCCATCCACTTTGTTCAAACGGATCTTTGCCTTAGCATATTGATTGTTCACCGTAATGGATACCGGGTTTTGAGAGGTAAAATCAGACACTCCGCCTACCTTGATATAACCGTCTGCCTGAAGAGTACCGTTATCTTCCACGTTTAATGCCGAAAGCATCCAGTCAGTGTTTTCATGCTCCTTTAAATAATAGGCGCCGCCCACCGGCTTTTGAGGAAGGAGTACCGTTCCCTTTGCCGTGTAATAACCATCCTGAGCCGCAAAACTTTGTATCTTTACCTGAATCGGTTTGCTGTTTTCATCTAACACCTGTTTATAAGCATTATTGGAATAGGTGTAAATATCAAATACGACTTCGGCCGGAAGCTTATCAGCAATATTCTCATCATTTTTGAACCCTTCGCCAAAGAACAGCTTCTTGGTTACAGTCAGCTGTGCTTTCTTTCTGTTTTCAATGGTCACAGAGACCGTGCCTTCGTATCCGCCTGCCATATCTCCCACTACAGCTACGATTATTGGCTGAGTGTCAATGGTATAGCCAAACGGGGCCTTCTGTTCGGTGATCCGATACCAACCAGGTTCACATCCCTTCATGGTATAGGAACCGTCTTTATTATCAGTCAGGATCCCCTTAGCCTTAAAGCCCTGATCTGGTTTCTTATAGCCTTCAGCCGTTACATTCTGCAGAACTCCTTTGATTAAATCCGTACCGGAACGGAACTTCAAGTACTCCACGCTAAAGGAAGCACCTGCCATGCCAGAACCACTTGCATCAGTTTCTGCATCTGTCTTATGAATGATAAGATCAGCCAGACGTGGGTTCTTAACTGCCGCGGTTGCCAGCTTTCCTTTCACGTCGTTTCCTACTGGAACAAGGGTTACCTTTTCTCCATCCGCTTTTGCCTTATATCCCACATTCACTGACGCTTTTTCAAAATATCCGCTGGTCACAACTTTTGCCGCTTCGCTTCCTAAGACTTCCGCATTAATGGTGTAAACGCCGCTGTCCAGATTATGAAAGCCGGCAGTATATTTTCCGTTCTCTAATTTCGTGGTAGCTGCTAACATCTTACCGCTGCCTTGATTTTGTATAGTAAAGGTGATTCCATCAAGGCCTATGAGTGGATTTCCTGCCCAGGTGGTTTTCTCAATTACCAGATTCGGCTTCTCTGGGTTATAAACGTTTACAGTGGAAGGAGTGCTTCCTACTGTAAAGTATCTCCAAAGGTCGTTCTCGCCGGTATACATGGTAAGATAGTTCTTCTGCTGGTCATCTGTAAGGATTTCCTTTAGCCTATACCGCCCTGCTTTTAAGCCGTTGGGTATCTTTACCTGGCCATTGCTTTCCGTGGTATAAGTTCCGATCTCTACATAGCTGTAACTGCCGTTTGACCACTGATACTGCCAAATTTCAAATTGAACGCCGCTTAAAGGTTTTCTGTCAATTTTCAGGGCATCCAATTCCTCATCCGTTTTGCCAAAGGTTCCAGTACTCGGTACGTATCCGTATTTTGCAAGAGTTACCGGATACTGTTCCAGCACTGTGTTTATCAGACGGAAATCCTCAGATTTTCCTTGCTCCCAAAAATACTGGGAATCTATGATATCCTTATTTTTTGGAATCGTCACTTCCAGGTAATGAAGGGTAGGATCCATCTGGATCTTGGAAGGCGCATATACCTCTTCCAGTCCAAAGAGAGCTTTTACATTTTCATTCTCAAGTTTAAGGATCCTTTCTATACTGTTTTTATCATATCCCTTGCTTTCAAGCGCAGCCTCAAGCTCTCCCATGCGGATCATCTTGGAAAGGGCATAGCCTGTTTTGTTCTCACGGTCGGATTCCAGACCAGTTTCAACTACCTCTACAGGAAGCAGCTTTTCTTTACTATCCGGATCCAGAAGCCATATCTGGAATTTGGCTCCGCCTAACAGCGTTGGTTTTTCATTCGGCTTTCCATCATCCTTTAACCATTTGTTTAATGCGATCTGGAAATAGTATGCATCAAGACCTCCCAGACCGTCCCCATGCTGATTTTTTACCACAGCGATTTGTTCATTACGGCCGTTCTCATATAGATGGAGCATTTCATTATATCCTGAATAACCGGAGTCTTTTGGAGCAAATACTGCTACGATCTGACGTCCTCCTGATAGCTGATATCCTGGTGCTGCCTCTTCTTCGACCAGCCAGTATACCTTACCGGTTTCCAAAATTGCGGTGTCAAATTCTCCATCCGCCCTGCTTCCTGTCTTCGGATTGATGCGGGTGCCGCTCTCATAACCATCTACCTTCTCAAACAGGTTTACATTAGCCAAATCATCTAAATGGATTCCCGACAGATCTTTTTCATCCCCCTTCATCTTATAAAGGGTGAATTTAGCTCCATTGACTTTTTCAGCCGTATGGGAAGTTCCATCAAATGCCTTTCCATCACAGGTTTTTAATATATTAAACTGAACCCATGGTTTATGGTTATAAAGTGGATCAGTATTCTGGATTAAAGAATCCGCTGTTTCTGTAAGATCCTTACCCGTATATTTCACTGCATTGTACTTACCTGCTGCTAATTCTGAAACAGAAAGGGTTATTGGCGGTTCTACGTTACCTTCTGCCAAAGGTGTTTTATCTTTCATATTCAGATCAAAATCAAAGCCGGTCTCTTCCTTGGTGGGAACCCTCACCTCAACCACATAGTAGGTATCATTCCGGTTAATATCATAGAAGGTTGCAATTCCATCATAGGTATTGGTGTTTTCTGTCTTCACATAATCTGCGGTGATCCCGTCAGCATTTACCTTATAGAGAGCCAGTTTTACGTTTCCAAGAACATGATCTACTGGATAGAATTGATAATTCCATTCATCCCTCCAATATTTCTGGGTGCGGATGGTCAGCTTGGGTTCGTTCTTGATAACGAGCGGGCTTCCGTTTGTATCCCCATTGACTGTAGTGATGGTTTTGCCTTCCATTAAAGTAGTAGTTAAGACTTCATGAGAAGGAAGATATCCATCCGGCGGTGTAATTTCAGCAATAACATAGGCAATCCTTTTTCCATTGGCATCGAAGATCTTAAGGTTTGTGCTGTCAAAGGTCGCCTGACCGCTTCCACTTGTGGTAACTGTCTGAATCGGATTACTAATGCTCTTTTCCCACTCATCTACATGAAACTCATCCGCTTTGAAAATACCAAATACTGCCCCGTTCACTGTGATATCCCTCAAAGCATCTTTTTTCGTAACCCTAACTTCTCCATGATCCTTATAATTCACTAATGGCTTTTGGGTACCTGCCAGATAGAGATCCAGATTCTTCTCGTTGCTTGTGGTTGCTGCGGTTATGGTGACCGGTCCATAATATACATCGGTTCCTGAAATCACATAACCAGGATTACCTGAATGGGTACCTTCTGCTCTCTCAGATTCAGAAAGCAGGTAATAAGGATTGATATTATCGCTTGGAACAGCTTCCTTAAAGTAATATTCTCCAGGAGCAAGCTGAGTCGGAACACTGGATACCAAACTTCTTACATGTTCAAAGTTACTGTCATTCTTTACATAGACGTCAAACGTTATTTCTGCATTGAGATTTGCCGTTCCGCCTGCGTCGTATTGTGTCTTCTTGATGGAAACGGATTTATATGGTTTATTTTCAATGGTCTGGGTCTTCTTGTTTCCCTCGGAAAACCACTGTTCCAGATCTGCTTTTAAAACAGGCCCATTTGGAGTTTTAAAATTAATGTCTTTTCCTTTTTCAAAATTATCAGGAGCCTTTGTCTCCTCAATGGTATAGTCTGTTCCAGGATCAAGAATTACGTATGTTCCCTTATTGGACACCGTACCATTGAAAACCACTGTCTTATCAGCATCTCTTGTAATTTTAAATTGTGCTGATATCGGGTTATCTTTATTTGTGATATCAAACTTATAAAGCCAGTAAGGAATCTTTTGAGGAATGTTAAAAGCTTTTACAGTAGTATCAGTTTCTCTATTTACCTTATAAGGTCCAATGAAAATCTGATTTCCTGAAATAACCGTTTTAGCAGGATCCTCTGCTTCCAGCCTTTCACTTCCTTTGATCTCAGACCAATAGTATTCCTTGGTTACATCAAGGCCTTTTACCAGAATTTCTCCATTGCGATCAGTCGTATAGTCCCTTGTTGGCAATACTTCAGTAAAGCTATCCCCTTCTTTATAATAAAGCTTAAACTGAAATCCACTTTTGGAAGCATTCTTATCCAACTTCTTGTTGTTAATGGACCATGCTTCCTTTTGAAGCTTTAAGGTACCGCCCTTATTATTTTTCAAATCTACCTGAGTCATCTTTAAAGCTTCAAGGGAAAAGGTCTTATAAATATAAGTCTTATTATCCTTTGTTTCCTGTGAAAAACCGTCTTTGTTTCCATTTCCGTCGGAATATCCATCAGGAACTTCCTCAACGACGCGGTACTCAATTACTTTGTTGCTTCCATCACGAACAGGAAGAGTCGCAGTAAACTGACTCTGATCAAGAGAGTAGGTGGTTTGTGAGCCAATGCTTACCTTTATCCATGCGTCTCCCACCTTCTTCTCAAACCAGAACTTATCATTAAAGTCCCCACTGTAGGCGCTCGGTACTTTTATATAATTACCGTTATCAGCCTGCATCCACTTTGTCACATTTACACTTGCTTTATTTAACGTGTTGACAAGGAAGTTATTCCCGGTCTTTAAGGGTGATGTCTTACCGGCCTCTACGGTCACCTCATACTCATAATCGTCAAGGATATAACCATTGGCACTTTTTTCCTTCACAATGTAATTGCCAGGCGTAACAGGTTTAAATAATACATATCCCGTGTTATCTGATTTTACAGTTTTAACCTCTGTAAGATTTCCAGCTTCGTCTTTCTGGCAAAGAGCAAATTCTGCTCCAGCCAAAGGAGCTAAATCAGCTTCATTAAGATCTGCACTGTTCCAGTCACGGGCCTTTTTGTAAAACTCAATGGCTCCTTTTCCAATGACTTCGTTTATTACCGTGACCTCTGCCTTTTCATCGGCCTTTAAAGTAACCTTAATATCATCTCCTTTGGCAACATCACTTGTTCCCACCTTTGCAGAACTGAATTGGGTTCCAACAGGATTTGACTTCTCTTTGATCACATAGGTTCCCGGATCCACCTGGATCTGGATGTAGCCATCGTCCCCCGTCTTGTAATATCCGATTTCCGTTTCTTCGTTTGAAGGGTTAACTACAATATTTTTATTGTTAATTTTTTGACTATTACTGTCTATGACCGTATAATTGTTATATGGCGTCTGGCTGTTATCTGAATCCAGGGAGTAGATTTCAAAACCAGCCAGCCCAGGATATTCCTTTTCCATGGTCGTTCCATATTTCTGAGTATAGCCCAGACCCTCGTCAATTTCCTTCTTTATCTTAATAACTGCCGGCTTGTTGACTTCATGGACCGCAACATTCACATCAGAATCTTCTGTCACCAGCTGATCTGTTCCCAGCTTTACATATTCCAAATGAGCCTTATTGTTCACTGTAAATACGGTCTTGTTCCCTATACGTTCATCATTGTATTTAAGCAAAAACGGTTCATAAGGGTATCGGGCTGTCACAAGATAGGAGTTGTAGGTAGGTGCCTGGTCTGATACATAAATGTGGTCCGCCCCATTTTGCCCCTGGGTTTTAAATTGATCAATAGTAATAGACCCATCCTCATTGTTAATCACCCGGACATCGGTTCCGTCTCCCCATTTGGCTGTAACGGAAATTGGTTTCATAGCCTCAGGCGCATGTTCCGTGAGGATCTTAAGAGAGTCTGTTATCTTATAAGAATTCTCCTTAAACCCGGTTCGGCCATAGGTCTGGTAAATGGTTCCATTTGGCTGTCTGGATATATCACCGGAGCCGCCGTACATACCCACTTCAATCAAATAGGTAATGTCCACATATTTAGGATTTCCTGCGTTGTCTTTTACCACCGTATAAGAGTTAGCTGAAGGACTTACACTCTTTTTAATATGCCATGCATCATCGGACACAAGAGTCAATGTGGTGTCCGCCGGCTGCTCCGCATAAGTAATTGTTTCAATATTTCCCGGATAAGTCACATGTTCTTTATCTGTCTTATCTGCTACTTTAACGTCAGCATAGAAGGCCACACTGTCCTGAGGCAGTGTAAAATCTTCACCAACCGCTCTTTTTCCGTTTCCGTCAATAAAAGCATTCATAGTTATACTGTCTGATTTGCCTGGACGGATTACATTCTGCTCATCTCCTACGCTAATTTCATAAACCTTTCCCTCACCATCAGAAGATATCAGCTTTATTTTTCCAGGCTGTTCTTCTATGGTAATGCCGTCAGGTACAGTAAAGAGAATTTTTGCATTCTCATAGGAGTCAAACAGGGAGAGCTTTCCTCCTGCAGCATATTCATACAGAGGGGCTGCCTGCATAGTATAGGTGACGGTATAGGTATATAAAATTCCTGCCTTTATGGTACCGGTTTTGCTTTGTGACAGATTTACTTCAACTGCTTCCTTCTTATCCACAGCATCTGGACCATAATAAGTCAAAGCCGTTTCATAAGGACTAAGCTTTCCTTCACTGTCTACCTCTGTACTCAAAAGGGTCATTCCATAGCTGTGAACTACCATGCCAAAGGATGGCTGGCTGAGAAATGAGAATAGATTTATCTTCTTTTCCTCACCATTTAAAGTTGCCACATCCGTTCCCATCAGGGCGGCCCGCTCCTCTTCAGACAGAATCTTTGTATCCCCTACAGAAACAAGATCAGCCTCTTCCTGGCCGGAATCATCAACGTCTGCTTCAGAAGCTGTTGCCCGTGTATTTACAGTACTGAAAAGCACAGGAACTTCATGCCTTGATACTGAAATTCCATTAATATCCAGGCTGCTTACAGAAAAATCTTCTTCGGATCTTTCAGAATTGGAATCTCCGTCTTTGACTGTATCCTCGGACTTCTCTACGGCTTCCCTGGAAAGTTCTTCCGTCTCAGACTCTTTCACACCCTCTGTCTGGATTTGTGTTTCTTCCGTCTCACTGTTTTCCTGAGCCTTGGTCTCCTGGGTCTTAGTTTCTTCCGCAGCGGTCTCCTGAGCCTTGGTCTCTTCCTCTGTTACAGCAGCTGTTTCCTTGGTCCCGGCACTTTCGGAGCTCCCGGAATTTCCGGACTGTTTCCCCTTTGAGGATGGTTGTGCGGAAGTTTTTGAACTCTCCCCTATCACCGCAAATTCTTCCATTTGTGCGTCTGTGATCATTAAGTCATCACCCATGATCCGCAGTCTGAATTCACAGTCCCGGTCCTTATAACCATTTACACCAATAATTTGAATATTCTTAAGGATTGATTCCTGCTTGATCCGTTCGGATTTATCGGCCTCGAAAAACGGTTCTCCCTCCAAGGTATCGGATACCACCACCAAGTACATGGCTTTTCCAACTTTTTTCTGGAGCACCAGAGTCTTTCCCTCCAGCTCTTCATATAATTTTCCTATGATCAAATCCTTTTGATCCCCTTCAAAAGGGATCAGATCTTCCCTTAATTCCGGTCTTCTGTCAAAATCCTTTTTTAGAACTTTTTCAATGGCTGACTGAGTGACTTGGACGTCAATGATCCTTGCCGCTTCGGACGGAGTTGCTTCCGACGGAGATGCTTTCCCTGCATTGGACGAAGTTATACTTCTTCGTTCTGCAGTCTCTGAGGCATATGCGGTAGTAACTGTAAGCTGCGATATATTTCCTGAAACAATCGCAGCTGTCAGCAACCAGGCAATTACCCTTTTTAGGCGATGCACTTTCTTCACTGCACCTTTCATACTTTATCCTCCTATTCATTTCTATCTTAAGTTAAAATCTATTGATAAGCCAGAAGCTGTATTTTCTATTTATTCAGTATATCTTCCGTTGGTTACAGTTTGGTTATATTTTCCTGGATTTAAAAAAATTTCTTTGTAACCATTTCGCATTGTTAACCAGTTATTATTTTAGGTTGACAATAGACCTAACATATGTTACCATTCCAATAGAATTTTATACTATATAAGGGAGTCTGATCTCATGAATACAGTAAAATCATTTCAAACAAAGAACTCATCCGCAAGCCGGATAACGACAAAAGAACTGGTCTTGACTGGGATGTTTGCGGCTGTCCTTGCCGTAATTTCCCAATTATCTATCCCAATGCCAACAGGGGTTCCCATTACCATCCAAATTTTTGGAGTGGCACTTATAGGAACTGTGTTAGGATGGAGGCTTGGCTTTTTATCAACTCTTATTTACATCCTCTTAGGTGCTGTGGGCCTGCCGGTCTTTTCAAACTTTCGTGGAGGCATTCAATTCTTGCTGGATCTTACCGGCGGTTACAAATGGGGCTGGCTTATTATGGTGCTCCTCTGCGGCATCAGGCCGAAAACCGGCAGTAAACTTTTAAACACGATCCTTATATTTCTGCTCCCAATTCTTGGTACCCTCTTAGATGAAGCCATAGGAGGCCTTCAATGGGCGGCATTATCTGGAGATATGTCGGTATCAGCCGTATTTTCCTATTCCATAGTGGCATTTGTTCCCAAGGACATTATCCTTACGGTGATTGCTGTTATCACCGGAATTCCTATTCGAAAGGCCGTTTCACAGCAATAATAAAGATTCTTGACCGGTCGGTGCCCATAAAAGCGCCGGCTTTTTGTCGTTAACATTTTCTTATGTCTTGACAGGAAACATTTTGAAACTTAAAATAGTTACAATGCTCCAATACAAATAATCAGAAAGGAAGTTCAGTTACCCTTCGGATCACTGAACGGTGTTACTTACAGATGATTCAGGATATTTTTCCCCATGTTTTCCATAACGAATTTCATATAAAAACACCTGGCATAGACAGCTATTTTCTTTACTTCAAGGATGGCCGTCTCCTCCTTGACCATAAGAATACTAAAAAAATCCCTCAATTTGCAAACTTAAAAAGCCAGAGCAAGGAAGCTATGTCCTGCTCTGACTATCTTTTTTCTATTGACCAGATGGATTTTTTTCTTATAGATGAAACCGTAGTCACCCTGACAGAAACAGATTCTCTTATCTTTTACGAAACAAGCATCATAAGGGATCTTAAGCCCATGTGGGTGTCTTTTGCAGCTATTTCTGCAGGACAGCTCCACCGCTTTTACGGCTCCAACCGGTTCTGCGGCTGCTGTGGTTCTCCAATGATGAAAAGCAAGAAGGAAAGGTCCATGGTCTGTTCCTCATGCGGTAATACCGTTTATCCAAAGATTGCTCCAGCAGTCATTGTGGCTGTCACTTATAACGGAAAGCTTCTGCTGACTAAGTATGCCGGAAGGGAATATACCCGGTATGCCCTGATCGCAGGCTATACAGAATTCGGGGAGACCCTGGAAGAAACAGTGAACCGGGAAGTAATGGAGGAAGTAGGACTTCGGGTCAAAAACATCCGCTATTACAAAAACCAGCCATGGGGATTCAGCGATTCCATTTTAGTCGGATACTGGGCCGAGCTGGATGGTTCTCCACAGGTTCACCTGGATGAAACAGAATTATCCACAGCAGTCTGGATGGCCCCTGAGGATATCCCTGATGATTTTACCAATTTAAGTCTGACTCATGAAATGATCCTTCTCTTCAAAAACGGAAAGGTGATATAAAATAAAAAAACAAAAGGCCGACCCGGGATTCGGGTACGGCCTTTTTCCACTTATTTATACTTATTTACCATAGTAAGCCTTTAAATACATTTCCTTGATCTCACTCATAAGAGGATATCTTGGGTTTGCACCTGTACACTGGTCATCAAATGCATTTTCAACCATTTCATCCAGAGTCTCCAGGAAGTGTTTCTCATCTACTCCATATTCCTTAATGGTTGCCTTGATACCAACAGTCTTCTTTAATTCCTCAATCTTAGCAATGAATTTCTTAAGCAGATCTGCATCATCCTTGCCTTCGATGCCGCAGAAACGTGCACACTCTGCATATCTTGCGAGGGTATGAGGATACTCATACTGTGGGAAGGTTCCCATCTTTGTCGGAACTTCACAAGCATTGAAATCCATAACCAAGGTGATCAGCAAGGCATTTGCAACACCGTGTGGAAGGTGATGATAAGCTCCTAATTTATGAGCCATGGAATGGCATACACCTAAAAATGCGTTATTAAATGCCATACCAGCCATGCAGGAAGCATCTGCCATTTTACATCTAGCTTCTACATTCGTTCCGTCATTGTATGCGATAGGCAGATAGTTAAATACATTTTTCATTGCCTTAAGTGCAAGACCATCTGTATAATCAGAAGCCATTATGGAAGCATAAGCCTCTAATGCATGAGTCATAACGTCAATACCGGAAGCGCTTGTAAGTCCCTTAGGCTGACTCATCATGTTGTCTGCATCAATGATAGCCATATCCGGCATTAATTCATAGTCTGCAAGAGGATATTTTACCCCTGTTTCCTGGTCAGTAATAACCGCAAATGAGGTTACCTCAGAACCGGTACCAGAAGAAGTTGGGATTGCCACAAAGTAAGCCTTTTCACCCATTTTAGGGAATGTATAGACTCTCTTACGGATATCCATAAAGCGCATAGCCATATCCTGGAAATCTACCTCTGGATGCTCATACATCACCCACATGATTTTGGCTGCGTCCATAGCGGAACCGCCGCCTAAGGCGATAATGGTATCCGGCTGGAATGCCTTCATAGCCGCTGCTCCTGCCTGGGCATTTGCTAGGGTCGGGTCTGGCTGGACATCAGAGAATACGGTATATACAATACCCATTTCATCTAATTTATCTGTAATTGGTTTGGTATAGCCGTTCATGTAAAGGAAGGAGTCCGTTACTACAAATGCTCTCTTTTTGTTATATACATCCTTTAATTCGCTAAGTGCGACTGGCATACAACCCTTTTTAAAGTAAACCTTTTCCGGATTTCTGAACCACAGCATGTTCTCTCTCCTCTCAGCAACGGTCTTAATATTCAGCAAATGCTTTACCCCAACGTTTTCGGAAACTGAGTTTCCACCCCAGGAACCACAGCCTAAAGTCAGGGATGGCTGAAGCTTGAAGTTATAAATATCGCCGATTCCGCCGTGAGAAGATGGAGTATTCACCAGGATACGGCAGGTCTTCATTGCCGCTGCATGCTTATCCATTTTCTCCTTTTCATTTACATTTACATAGAGTGAAGAGGTATGTCCGTAACCGCCGTCAGCAACCAGCTGTTCTGCCTTCTCAATAGCCTCATCAAAGGTTTTAGCTTTATACATAGCCAGAACCGGTGACAGCTTCTCATGTGCGAATTCTTCTTCAATATTAACGCTCTCAACTTCACCGATCAGGATCTTTGCGGATTCAGGAACATCCACGCCAGCAAGCTTAGCAATGGTGTGGGCTTTCTGGCCTACGATCTTGGCATTTAATGCTCCGTTGATAATAATGGTCTTACGAACCTTATTCAGTTCATCTTCTTTCAGGAAATAGCATCCTCTTGCTGCGAACTCTTTTTTAACCGCATCATATATAGGTTCAAGTACTGTTACAGATTGCTCGGAAGCACAGATCATACCATTATCAAAGGTCTTGGAATGAATGATGGAGCTGACTGCCATCTTAATATCTGCCGTATCATCAATGATTACAGGGGTATTGCCTGCACCAACGCCAAGGGCTGGTTTACCGGAAGAATACGCAGCCTTCACCATTCCAGGGCCGCCGGTTGCCAAGATGATATCCGCGCTTCTCATGACCTCATTGGTCAGTTCCAAAGAAGGAACGTCGATCCAGCCGATGATTCCTTCCGGTGCGCCGGCTTTGACAGCGGCATCAAGAACCACCTTTGCAGCCGCAATGGTAGAATTCTTTGCACGGGGATGAGGGGAAATCATGATAGCATTTCTGGTCTTTAAGCTGATCAGTGTCTTGAAAATAGCAGTTGAAGTCGGGTTTGTGGTTGGAATAACTGCCGCAATCAGACCAATTGGCTCTGCAATTTTCTTAATGCCATATGCTTTATCTTCTTCGATCACACCGCAGGTCTTGGTATCTTTATATGTGTTATAAATATATTCTGCAGCATAGTTGTTCTTAATGACCTTATCTTCTACAACACCCATACCGGTTTCTTCTACGGCCATCTTTGCCAGAGGAATTCTTAACTTGTTGGCAGCACTAGCTGCTTCATAAAAGATCTTATCCACCTGTTCTTGGGTGAAGGAAGCAAATACTTTCTGAGCCTCTCTCATGGCTTCCATCTTTGCGATCAGGGCATCTACACTATCAATGATCTCAGGTACTCTTACCTGTTCTTCTTTCTTTGCCATCATGACTTTCCTCCATTTTTTAAATATGTTAAATAGTTAAATAGATATTTTTATATCGATATTTTTTTAACGATGTATCGTAATCTCATTATATGTTATTGTTATTTTTTTGTCAATGTTATATTTTACAAAAAAAAACATAGTTCAAGCTATTTTTTATTCAAATCTTATATTATAAATTTAACCTGATATTTCTTCTGAGTGCTCAGCTCTTTTCAAAAAACCTTTTCAATAACCGGATAGACGGGCTAGAAAACAGCCTTTTTAGCTTTACTTTCGCTACAAGTTCAGATAAGTAATATTCTGAGCACCTATTTCCTTGTTTATTCTAAGAAAAAAGTATGATATAGGAACTTTGGACGGATTTAAAAACTTGGCAATGCGCATCATGTATGATATAGTAAGCCTTGTAACCGCAAGATTATTTGTGGGGGAATATAATTATGTTACCTTAAATATGATTCTCTAACAGGTACGATTATATTGTTTTATATATAAGAATAAGAGGATTTTAAAATTATGAAAATTACAATTGGAATTGATCTTGGAGGAAGTACCACTAAAATTGTAGGATTTCAAGATAATAAATTAAAAATTCCTACCTTTGTTAAAGCTGATAACCCAATTGCATCTCTGTTTGGAGCGCTTGGAAAATTCATCTATGAAAACAACATCCAGTTGAATGAAATTGAAAAGATTATGATCACAGGGGTTGGCAGTGCATACGTAGACCAGCCTTTATATGGAATTCCTACTTATAAGGTAGATGAATTCACCTGCAACGGCCTGGGAGGACAATACTTTACAGGACTTAACGACTTAATCGTCGTGAGCATGGGAACAGGAACCTCTCTTGTCCAGGTAAACGGAGATAAGATTATCCATACCGGAGGAATCGGCATCGGAGGCGGAACCATCCTCGGCCTTTCAAGTCTTCTTCTAAAAACCCAGGATATCTCCCAGATCATGGAACTGGCAAGCAGGGGAGATATAAGCAACATTGATTTGCAGATACAGGACATTTCAAAAACGGCCCTTCCAGGCCTTCCTCTTTCTGCCACAGCCTCTAACTTCGGCAAGGTACGCAACCTTGTATCCGACGAAGACATTGCTGCCGGAATCATTAATATGGTGCTTCAGGTTATTGGAAAATCCGCTATTTTATCTTCCCTTAACAGCAATATATCCAATTTTGTCATGACCGGGAATCTTGCAAAATTCCCTCAGTGCAAAGGCATTTTTCAATCTCTTGAGACTATGTTTCATGTCCATTTCATTTTACCGGATCAGGCCGAATACGGTACTGCCATCGGAGCTGCCCTTACAGAGGAACGTCATATGGAAATGAGACAGATCGTATATCCTTCCGATAAAATGCCTTTATAATATTATTGTAAACTAAAATTAATTTTACTATTGTAAAAAAACCAGGTACAGCTTTTGCCGTACCTGGTTTTTTATGAATGATATCCTAATGCCTGCTCCAAAGCATCCTTCTCTTCGCTTCCAAGCAAAACATCCGTTTCTCCTCTTTCCACTTCCTTGATGTAAACATAGCATCCTTCCCGGCTATGAACGGAATTCAAAACAAAACCGGAATTTGTATAATCGAGGATAGCCATTGCAAAGCTTAAGTTTCCGCCCATCCCTTTAAACGCATTGTATTTTATAAGTCCGAATTTCTGGAGAGCACTTCTGTAATTCTTATTGGTATTTCGAAGAGAATCTTTATTTGAGCGGTCTTCTGCTTTTAATTCCGCAATATCTTCCATCTGCTCCATAATAATCTCTTCCAGGGTTTCTGCATCCTTCCCCCTCATAAAATAGTCGTATCTGCGATAAAGCTTTCTCATCTGAACCAGACATATGATTACAACGATCAGTAATATCATGGTAATTACAGCTAATCCGATGATTAAAAAAGCAGGGTCAACCGGCAACTGATTCAAAATACTGTTGTCCATTCTTTCGTCCTCGCTTCCATGATGTTATCTTATGGATTCTATTAACTCTACTATTCTTTCCAATTCTGCCTCAGAATAGTACTCTATTTCCACTCTTCCTTTATTACTATCTTTCCGATTGATGCTTACTTTCGTTCCCATAGCAGTTTTCATCCGGTCTTCCAATTCTCTGAAAATCAGGAAAATACTTTCATCCTCTTCCTTTTTTTCCTTTGGTTCCTTTTTCTTTGACAAGGACTTAACCAGCTTTTCCACTTCACGGACGCTGAGATTTTCAGCGACGATCCTTCCTGCAATTTGAAATTGCAATTCCGGATCATCAACAGCCAGAAGTGCCCTGGCATGTCCTCCTGTAATTTGGTTCTGAATAAGCATATCCTGGACTCTATTCTCCAGCTTTAATAAACGCATGCTGTTGGTTATGGTTACCCTATTTTTAGCCACCCGCGTTGCGATTTCTTCCTGCTTTAATCCAAATTCCTGCATCAGCTTTTGGTAAGCCTTAGCTTCTTCAATGGGATTCAAATCTTCTCTCTGAACATTTTCAATCAATGCAATCTCCATTGATTGTTGCTTTGTATATTCCCGGATCACCACAGGTACTTCTTTTAAACCTGCCAGTTTCGCTGCTCTCCATCTGCGCTCACCGGCGATAATTTCGTAGAAATCCCCTTTTTTCTGTACTAAAAGTGGCTGTAAAACACCATATTCCTTCATAGATTCCGCCAATTCCATGAGGGATTCCTCCCGGAACTCCATTCTCGGCTGATTATGGTTCGGTTCAATGGAGGATAATTTAAGGAACATCTCTCTTCCGACTTCCGGTTCCTCTTCTTTTTTTTCTGCTTTTACCTTTACCTGCTCCGGTTTTGGATGGTTTTTCTTTTCCTGTTCCTCTGCCGCAGATTCCATTACTTCATCTCCGAAAATTGCTCCAAGACCTTTTCCTAAACCCGTTCTCTTTGCCATAGTTATATCTCTTCTCCTCTGCTTATTACTTCTGCCGCCAGCAACCGGTAGCTCTCCGCTCCCGCTGATCTGGAATCATATAAATTAATCGGCATTCCATGGCTGGGAGCCTCTGCCAGTCTGACATTTCTGGGTATAATGGTTTTATAGATATTCTGGTTTAAATTGTTTTTAACGCTCTCAACAACCTCCAGAGATAAATTTGTTCTGGCATCATACATGGTAAAAACCACACCTTCCATCTCAAGTGCAGGATTCAGTTTCTTTTTTACCAAATTTACCGTTTTCAATACCTGGCTCAATCCCTCTAATGCATAATATTCACATTGTATTGGCACCAATACGGTATTTGCAGCTGTTAAGGCATTAATTGTCAATAGATTCAATGACGGAGGACAATCTATGATAATAAAATCATAGTGATTCTTGATTTTTTCAAGATATGTTTTGAGGAGTGTTTCCTTGTTTTCAATTTCCAATAATTCGATCTCTGCACCTGCTAAATCCACATTAGAAGGTAGCAAATCCAGGTTTTCCTGAACATTAGTGATCAAACATTCTTCAATTTCACACTCTCCTACCAGCAGATCGTATACGGTTCGCTCAATGGAACTCTTTTCGATTCCCAGTCCGCTGGTCTCATTTCCCTGTGGATCAAAATCCACAGCCAATACCCGCTGTCTTGATTCAGCCAGACAAGCAGATAAATTGATTGCGGTAGTCGTTTTACCAACTCCGCCCTTCTGGTTTGCTATCGCAATGATTCTTCCCATTTTTAATTTTGCCTCCTAATGAATCCATCGGATATGCTTGCTTATCCAGTTGATTCATAAATTCAAGGTTGAAAAATGTTCTTTTTCAACCTTTCCCTGTAACAACATCCGGAAATTGCAGTTCAAAGTAGAGTATAGCATACTTTATTTTTTTTTCCTATGGTTTCCTGTAAAAAAAATCTATAAAATATAAAAAATGTTTCACGTGAAACATTTTACCAGGTTTCTATTGTAATTCTGTCAGGTTTTTCCAAGTTTTAAGAATAAATTAATATGTTAGACGTTGTAAGTCCATATTGATTATATTATAATAAGAAAAGACTAACCTATTTCAGGAGGTATTGTATGAAGACAAAGAACAAATTATTGACCTTGCTAATTCTATCAGCCAGTACAGCTGTCACCACTGCTATCATTAATAAATGTATTAAATATTCCGCCACCTCCAAGAACGTATTATCTGATTCTAAAGCCCTTTGCTATAAGTGGCGATTCGGTAACATTCACTATACAAAAGCAGGAACTGGTAAGCCACTGTTACTCATACATGACTTAACAACCTGCTCCAGCGGACATGAATGGAATCAGATGGTAAACTATTTAAAAGAACAGTATACCGTATACACCATAGATCTTCTGGGATGCGGACGCTCTGAAAAACCGGATCTGACTTATACAAATTATCTTTATGTTCAGATGATCTCTGACTTTGTAAAATCAGAAATTGGACATCGTACCAATGTCATCGCATCCGGCTCTTCATCTCCCCTTGCTGTCATGGCCTGCAATCAGTCACCAGAATTGTTTGATCAGATCATGCTGATTAATCCCGATTCCTTACTGACATGCAGTCAGATTCCGAACAAACATGGGAGAGCTTATAAATTTATTTTGGACTTGCCTATTTTGGGAACACTGCTCTATCACATTGCTACCAGTAAACAAACAATTATGGAAGAACTTTCCAATAATTATTTTAACCCCTATTCAGTTAATACCTCACTGGTTGATGCTTATTATGAATCAGCTCATTTGGGAGATTCCCCAAAATCCTTATATGCAAGCGTGAGATGTAATTATACTAAGTGTAACATTGTAAATGCCTTAAAGAAAATCAATAACAGTATTTATATCATTGGGGGATGTGAAATGGAAAATATTGATGAATTGATTCGGGAATACCAGATATATAATCCGGCTATTGAAAGTTCTTTGGTTAATAACTCCAAATACCTTCCTCAATTAGAAAATCCTTTTGAACTATATCGCGCTATTCAAATGTTCTTCGTTTAATTAATAACACAAAAAATGTTTCACGTGAAACATCCACTTCGTCAATGCAGAATAACTGCTCAAGGATGTTTCACGTGAAACATTTTACTTTAAGGGTTCTTTAGATGGTAAACCTGCTTTTCTTGGATACTTCTTAGAGATACCATTATTCTTAGCTATCTTAACCAATGAACGTTCTGCATCTGTTCCTGGCAATAAAAAGGTCTTTACTTCTTTTACCCCTCCGCCTAATAAGAATATGGCATGTTTTGCCGCTCCCAGCTCTTCCTCAATCTTTCCAGATTTATATGGAATAAAATAACCTCCAACCTTTACAAAAGGCATACAATATTCAGATAACGTGCTAAGATTAGCAACTGCTCTGGAAACACAAAGATCATACTGCTCCCGATGAAGAGGATCTCTTCCCAGGTCTTCTGCTCTCCCGTGGATGGCCTCTATTTTTTCAAGACCCAAACGACTGATGACTTCATTTAAAAAGTTTATCCTTTTATTCAAAGAATCCATCAATGTTATCTTTAAATCAGGAAATGCAATCTTTAATGGTATTCCAGGGAATCCAGCCCCTGTTCCCACATCAATGATTCTATAATTCATTGTTCCGATCTCATCTACTGCTTTTATCAGAGATAAACTGTCAACAAAATGCTTTGTGATCACTTCATCCATTTCTGTAATTGCAGTCAAATTCATGAATTTATTCCATTCTACTAATAATTGAAAATATTCATAAAATTGATTTATTTGATTTTCTTTTAATTCAATGGATAATAAGTTCAATTCTTCTCGGAGACTCTCTTCAAATGATCCTGTCATATAAAATTCCTCATTCTTTCTTTTCCAGGCTCTTCTGATAACGAAGCTGCTCCAGAAAAACGAGCAAAACAGATATATCTGCCGGTGACACACCGGATATTCTGGATGCCTGTCCAATAGACATGGGTTTATACAGATTCAGCTTCTGGATGGCCTCTCTTCTAAGTCCCTTAACGGTCGAATAATCAAATTCCACATCCAGCTTCTTATTCTCCAACTTTTTATACTGAGTTACCTGTTG
>Ga0213824_1000218_pt1 | contig 50400 bp, 48 predicted proteins | sample MC6MC0906MG_FD_179892 | JGI IMG/M metagenome (GOLD analysis project Ga0213824, IMG submission 179892) | Enriched soil aggregate microbial communities from Iowa State University, Ames, United States - MC6-MC0906-MG | ecosystem: Environmental > Terrestrial > Soil > Unclassified | place: USA: Iowa...
CATTTCTTCGATGAAGGTGATGTCCAGCTCGCGGTCGATAGCGAAGCGCACCAGGTCGACCAGTTCGTGGTCGTTGCGCCCCTTGAGCACCACGCAGTTCAGCTTGATACGCTGAAACCCCGCGCGGCGGGCCGCGTCGATGCCGGCGATCACCTGGGTGAGGTCGCCGGTGCGGGTCAGTTGCTTGAAACGCTCGGTATCCAGGCTGTCCAGGCTGATGTTCAGGCGTGACAGCCCGGCGTCGAAGAGGGGTTGGGCCAGGCGGCCGAGTTGCGAGCCGTTGCTGGTCATGCACAGTTCGCGCAGGCCGGGCAGGGCAGCGATGCGCCCGCACAAGTCGACGATGCCCTGGCGCACCAGGGGCTCGCCACCGGTCAGGCGGATTTTGCGGGTGCCCAGGGCAACAAAACGTTCGGCGACCTGGAACAGCTCTTCGAGGCTGAGGATTTGCTGGCGCGGGAGGAACTGCATGTCTTCGGCCATGCAATAGACGCAACGGAAGTCGCAGCGGTCCGTGACCGACATCCGCAGGTAGTCGATTTTCCGATTGAAGCCGTCGATCAGGGCCCGGCTGTTCTGTTCCACGTTCGCGCTCGGCAGGGAAGGGGGTTCAGGACCAAGCTATAACCTGCGGTGCGCCCCGTCAAATTGCTTTCCCCGACTGCTTGATCAATCTCCTCTATGACGGCCGCAGGCCGCGTATTCAAAGGGGCTACAGCGCCTGGTCCAGCCATCATCGAAACGGCCTATCACCCCGTAAGACATTTCGATTGGACGGCCCTATGCCGGCATCCATAGGCTGGAAGCAAGCACCGGACGACACGATCCGCTGCACCTTTTCGATGCCCGCGTGAGGATTGACCGCATGAGCCAGGACGAACACATCAGGGACTACAAGGGGCCTGCCGCCGGCTGGGGCGCGCTGAAGAGCGTGACCAAGAGCTGGCTGGGCAGCGACAATGCCTTCAAGAACCTGCGGGCCATGCTCAAGACCAATCAGAACGGCGGGTTTGACTGCCCGGGCTGCGCCTGGGGCGAGTCGCCGGAAAGCGACATGGTCAAGTTCTGCGAAAATGGCGCCAAGGCGGTCAACTGGGAAGCCACCGGCCGCTCCGTCGACCCGGCGTTCTTCGCAAAATACAGCGTCAGCGCCCTGGCCGAACAGACCGATTACTGGCTCGAGTTCCAGGGCCGCCTGACTCACCCGATGCGCTATGACGCGGCCACCGACCACTACGTCGAAACGTCCTGGGAAGAGGCCTTCGCTCTGGTCGCCAAGCACCTGCGGGCGCTCGAATCGCCCGATCAGGCCGAATTCTACACCTCGGGCCGGGCCAGCAACGAAGCGGCGTTCCTCTACCAGCTGTTCGTTCGCGCCTATGGCACCAACAACTTCCCCGACTGCTCGAACATGTGCCACGAGGCCAGCGGCGTGGGCATGTCGGAAACCCTCGGGGTGGGCAAGGGCACGGTGGTGTTCCATGACCTGGAGCTGGCCGACGCGATCTTCGTCATCGGCCAGAACCCCGGCACCAACCACCCGCGCATGCTCGAACCGCTGCGCGAAGCGGTCAAGCGCGGCGCCCAGGTGGTGTGCTTCAACCCGCTCAAGGAGCGTGGCCTGGAGCGCTTCCAACACCCGCAGCACCCGTTCGAGATGCTCAGCAACGGCTCCGAACCGACCACCAGCGCCTACTTCCGCCCGGCATTGGGCGGCGACATGGCGGCCATGCGCGGCATGGCCAAGTACCTGCTGCAGTGGGAGCGCGAAGCCCAGGCCAAGGGTGAGCCCGCGGTGTTCGACCACGCGTTCATCGCCGAGCAGACCAGCGGCGTCGACGATTACCTGGCGGCAGTGGATGCCACGTCGTGGGAGCACATCGTCGAGCAGTCCGGGCTGACCCTGGCCGAGATCGAGCTGGCGGCGCGCATGTACCGCAAAGCCGAGCGGGTGATCATGTGCTGGGCCATGGGCGTCACCCAGCACCGCCACTCAGTGCCGACCGTGCAGGAAATCGTCAACCTGCAGCTGCTGCGCGGCAACGTCGGCAAGCCCGGCGCCGGCCTGTCGCCAGTGCGCGGCCACAGCAACGTGCAAGGCGACCGCACCATGGGCATCGACGAAAAGCCCAAGGCGGCGCTGCTCGACGCGCTGGAAAAACGCTTCCACTTCCGCGTGCCGCGTGCTCATGGGCACAACGCGGTGCTGGCGATCCAGGCCATGGAAGAGCAGCGTGCCAAAGTGTTCATCGCCCTGGGCGGCAACTTCGCCCAGGCCACCCCGGACACCCCTCGTACCCACGCGGCGCTGCGCAACTGCGCGCTGACTGTGCAGATTTCCACCAAACTCAACCGCTCGCACCTGGTCACTGGGCGCGATGCGCTGATCCTGCCGTGCCTGGGCCGTACCGAAATCGACCTGCAGGCCGAAGGGCCGCAAGGCGTGACCGTGGAAGACACCTTTAGCATGGTGCACATCTCCCACGGCCAGCTGCGCCCGCGCTCGCCGCACATGCGTTCGGAGCCGTGGATCGTCGCCGGCATGGCCAAGGCCACCCTGGGTAATCAGCCTATCGACTGGGAATACGCCGTGGCCGACTACAGCCGTATTCGCAGCATGATCGCCGATGTCATACCGGGCTTCGCCAACTTCAACGAGCGCCTGCAGCACCCGGGCGGCTTCCACCTGGGCAACAGCGCTGCCGAGCGCAACTGGCGCACCGCCACCGGCAAGGCACGTTTCAGTGCCAGCCAGTTGCCCGAGCAACTGGTCAACGCCAAGGTGCTGGCACGGGGCGACAAGCCGGACCTGATCCTGCAGACCATGCGCTCGCACGACCAGTACAACACCACCCTCTACGGGCTTGATGACCGTTACCGCGGGGTATTCGGGTTGCGAGAGGTAGTGTTCGTCAGCGAGGCGGATATCCGTCGGCTCGGCTTCGAGCCGGGCGAGCATGTGGACTTGGTGTCGCTGTGGGAAGACGGTGTGGAGCGGCGTGTGTCGGGGTTCCGTCTGGTGCCGTATGACATCCCGGATGGGCAGGCAGCGGCTTACTACCCGGAGACCAACCCGCTGGTGCCGCTGGAGAGCTACGGCGAGGGGACTTACACGCCGACGTCGAAGTTCGTGGCGATTCGGTTGGAGAAGGCCATGGCCGGCAATCGGATCGAGGCGGTGCTGGCGGCGGATTGATCGGTTGCCTGTGCTGGCTCCTCGCGGGCAAGCCCGCCCCCACAGGATTGATGCAACCCTAAAGGCCTGTGCCATACATGTGGGAGCCGGCTTGCCGGCGATGAGGCCGGTACAGGCAGCCCAAATCAGCTTCTGTGCACCGGATAAGCCGTGGTGTATTTCATCTGCTCCATGGCAAAACTGGAGGTGATATTGGAGAGCCCGTCGGTGCTGGTAATCAGCTTCTTGTAGAACCGGTCGTAGGCCGCAATGTCACCCACCACCACCCGCAGCATGTAGTCCCAATCCCCCGACATGCGATAGAACTCCATCACTTCCTCGAAGCCCTTCACCGTCGTGGCAAACCGTTCCAGCCAGGCACTATCGTGGCGCTGGGTCTTGAGCTGGACGAACACCGTCAGCCCCAGGCCCAGGCGCTCGGGGTCGAGCAGGGCGACGCGGCCGAGGATGTAGCCGTCTTCTTCCAGGCGCTTGACCCGCTTCCAGCAGGGTGTGGTAGACAGGTTGACGGCCTCGGCCAGGTCTTTCAGCGAGATCGACGCGTCGCGCTGGAGCAGGGTGAGGATGTGCTGGTCGAAGCTGTCCATATCGGTTACAGGCCGGTCAGAAAAATATTCCCCAGATTACTCCAACAATAGAAAAAATTCCTGCAAGCACAGGCGTTGTCGTCCCTCGGGATTGTGCGATAGTTGCGCACTTACATCTGCCAATGGGCCCGACCATGTCCGACAAGCCGCGCAATTTCGCCACCCGTACCATCCACGCCGGCGAGCAGTTCAGCGTCGCCGACAACGCGATCTTTCCGCCAATCTACACGGCCAGCTCGTACACCAAGCGCAGCCTCGACGACAACCCGGAGTACGCCTACAGCCGCGTCGGCAACCCCACCCGGCATGCGTATGAAAGCTGCGTCGCGGCGCTGGAAGAAGGCGTCGGCGCGGTAGCCTGTGCCTCAGGTGTCAACGCCACCGCCACCGTGCTGGAGTTGCTGCCCAAGGACGCCCACGTAGTGGTGATGAACGGGGTCTACGGCGGTACTTTCCGTATCCTCGAAGACTATCGCGCGCACACTTCGGGCCTGACCACGACCTACGTCGACCTCAATGATGTCGAGGCCGTGGCTGCAGCGATCAAACCTGAAACCCAGCTGATCTGGATCGAGTCGCCGACCAACCCGTTGCTGCACCTGGTCGACATCAAGGCGGTCTGCGACCTGGCGCGGGCGCGCGGTATCCTCACCTGCATCGACAATACCTTCTGTTCGCCCTGGAACCAGCGGCCGATCACACTTGGGGTGGACCTGGTGATGCACTCGGCCAGCAAGTACATCGGCGGCCATTCGGACCTGACTGGCGGCGTGGTGGTGGCCGCCAACGACGCGCTGCTGGCACGCCTGCGCAAAATCAGTATGGCCATTGGCGCCATCCAGGGGCCGTTCGACTGCTACCTGGCCCTGCGCGGCCTCAAGACCCTCGACGTGCGCATGGAGCGCCAGTGCGCCAATGCCCTGCAGGTGGCGCGTTTTCTCGAACGCCACCCGCAGGTCGAGCAGGTGTATTACCCAGGGCTGGAAAGCCACCCGCAGCATGCCCTGTGCAAGCGTCAGATGAGGGCGGGCGGGGCAGTGGTGGCGATGAAAATCAAGGGTGGCGACCGCGCAGCGCTCAACCGCCTGGTCGAAGCCTTGCGGATCTTCGTGCTGGCCGATTCGCTGGGGGGCGTGGAGAGCATGATCAACCACTCCTGGAGCATGTCGCACAACTCCCTGAGCCCTGAGCAGAAGGGTGTGATGGGGATCAGTGAAAGTTTGCTGCGGCTGTCGATCGGGATCGAGGACTACCGCGATCTGATCGAGGATCTGGATGCAGCGCTGAAGGCTTCGGCTGCGGTGTAAATGCTGCAGGCCTCTTCGCGGGGCAAGTCGGATCGCCGCACCGCCGCTCCCACAAGATCAGCAGAGTCTTCGAGACGTGTGAGATGCCTGTGGGAGCGGCGGTGCGGCGATCCGACTTGCCCCGCGAAGAGGCCGGTCGTGTCAGCAGAAACCCATCAGGATTTCGGCGGATGAATAATTCGCTCGATCTTGTCCTTGATCAGCAGGCGCTCCTTGCGCAGGCGGTTGACGGCGTCATCGTTGGTGCCGTTGCCCTCGGCGGCGACCACCTCCTTGTCTTTGGCGTTGTATTCCTTGTGCAACGCATGCAGCGTGTGGTCCTTGTCTATCAGTGCCTGGAATGCATCAGCGGTAACGTGCAAGTCAGCGAGCAGATCATGCGGAACTGGCATTTCTTCACCTCTGTCAGGGTTGTCGTTAAGGTCCTGACCTTTGAGGATAGCCGCCTTTGCGCGGGTAGGGGACTGGGGGTAGGCTGTCGATCTCCCCAACGCCTGGAACCTGTGCCATGCCTCACCTGAACCTGGAATACAGCGACAACCTGCGCGAACTCAACGTCGACGTGCTGCTGCTGCGCCTGAACCACGCCCTGTTTGGCAGCGGCCAGTTTGGCGACGAGGCGGACATCAAAAGCCGCGCCCAGGCATTCAGCCATTACCGGGTTGGCACCGGCCTGGGTGAGCGGGCGTTTGCCCATGTGCGCCTGGCCATCCTCAGCGGGCGCTCGCACGAGGTGAAGCAACAATTGTCAGCTAGCTTGCTTGAAGTGTTGCGTGAAGCCGTCCCGCAGCAGGAGGGCGTGGACCTGCAGCTGTGCGTGGAAGTCCTCGATATCGACCGCGAGCCCTATGCCAAGGCAAGAAACGGCTCGGGCCGAGCTTGACGAGTGCCGGGGGCAACAACCGCCCCCGACCCTTCAGTAACTGCCGCGCAGGGTCAGCATGAAGTTGCGTGGTTCGCCGTAGTAGTTGCCATAGGTCGAAGTGCCCACAGTCTCGTAGTACTTCTTGTCGAACAGGTTATTGCCGTTGAGCGTCACGTCCCAGTGGTCGTCGATGCGGTACTCCACCAGGCCATTCCAGATCGCATAGCCGGCCTGGGCATAGTCGAACGGTACCGAGGCGGCGATCACCTTGCCGGTGCTGTCGACGCTGCTGGCGGTGCCGCTGACATACGTGGCGCTCTGCACCTGCACGCCGCCACCAACCTTGAAGTCGTTCAGCACGCCTGGCAGGCGATAGGTGGTGTAGAGCTTGAACAGGTGCTTGGGCATGACCGTGTTCAGCGCCGAGCCCGAGGTGCGGTTGCGGTTGAGGTTGAAGGTGTAGCCGCCGATCAGCATCCAGTCCGGCAGCAGCTCGCCGGAGACTTCCAGGTCGACACCCTTGCTCACTACCTTGCCGCTGGCCTGGTAGCAGCAGCTGCCGGAGAACAGCGCACTCTGTTGCGGGTAGGCGAGGTCCTGCACGGCCTCGTTTTCACGGGTGGTGTAGTACAGCGCGAGGTTGGTGCTCAGCGCGCCGTCGAACAGTTCGCCCTTCAGGCCCGTCTCGTAGGTCTTGCCGGTCATCGGTTCGAGGGTGTTACTGCTGCTCTGCGGGCCGGCCAGGCGGTTGGACTGCGGCTTGAAGATTTCCGAGTAGCTGGCGTAAGCCGACCATTGCTCGTTCACGTCATAGACCAGGCCACCGAACGGCGTGACCTTGGTGCCGATGCGCTGCTCAGGGTTGGAAACGGTGTTCCAGTTGCCATTGCTGAGTGTGCGGTAGGTCTGCCAGAAGTGGTAGCGCTGGGCGCGGCCGCCGACGACCAAGTGCAACGGCTCGGCCAACTGCAGGCGCAAGCTGGCATACAGACCGTATTGGCGCTGGGAGTTGGGGCTGTAGTCGCGGGTGTAGTTGCGCGCACTGGACTGGTCGGGGAACGGGGTGCTGTCGGGGTCGAACACATTCGCCGGGCTGCCTGCGTCGGCGTGCGCCGCAGTGCCCAGCCAGCGGCTGTCGATTTTCTGGTAGTCGGCGCCCAGCGTCAGCTCGTGGTCCAGGCCAAAGGCCTGGAAGTGCCCGGCCAGGTTGCCGTCCCACAGGTGCTGTTCATTCTCCTGGCGGCTGAGGGTGCCGTACCAGGTCGCGCCGGTGCCGGTCACCGGGTTGACCGCGTTCAGCGTGGAGGCGGTCTTGAACAGGCCCAGGTCCCAGATGTTGGTGTAGCTGAGGTTGAGCTTCCAGTCATCGTTGAAACGGTGGTCGAGCTTGGCGAAGTACTCGCGCGCCGTCACGTCGATGTATGACCAGTTCTGGGTCAGGCCGGTATGCCGTGGCAGGCCCAGGTCGGCGCCGTTGGCGTAGCGCGGCACAGAACTCTGGGTGCCGGTTTCGTGGGCCTTGTTGTAGCGCACGCCGAAGGTGAGCATGGTGTCGTCGGTCACATCGGCTTCGAACACGCCATACACCAGCGGCTTTTCGCTGGCGCGGTTGTCGATGAAGTACTGGCGGTCGGTGTTGGCCACCACCAGGCGTCCGCGCAAGCGGCCATCCCAGCCCAGCGGGCCGGACAGGTCGATCTCCTGGCGGTAGTTGTCCCAGCTGCCGGCGGACAGGGTGAACTTGAACTGGTTGTAGGCGGTAGGGCGCTTGCGCACCAGGTTGATCATGCCGCCCGGGTCGCCGGTGCCGCCGAACAGCGCGCCAGCACCGCGCAGCACCTCGACGTGGTCGAACTCGGCCAGGTCGAAGATGTTCGAGGAGTAGAACGAGCCCATCGACGTGCCCAAAGACTGCGGCGCGGCGCCGTCGATCTGCAGGTTCTGGATTGAGAAGCCGCGCGAGATGAAGTCCTGGGTGCGCACGGTGGTGCTCTGGGTGATGATCCCCGGGGTCACCTTCATCGCCTGGTTGATGTCGGTGAGCTGCTGGTCTTCGATCAGCTGGCGGGTCACCACCGACACCGATTGCGGCGTCTCGCGCACGCTGATGGGGGTCTTGGAGCCGACGCTGATCAGCCCCGGGGCGTAGGAGCGAGTGTTCTCGGTGCTCTCGCCCATGCCCTGGCCGGCCACCGTGGTCGCGGTCAGCTCCATTACCCTGGCCTCTGCCGCCTGCGGCTCGGCCACCAAGCGGTAACCGTTGGCGCTGCGCGCGCTGCGGTAGCCACTGCCGGCCAGCAGCACGGCGAAACCGCTGTCCACCGAATACAGGCCGTGCAGGCCTTCGCTGCGGCGACCCGCCAGGTCCTGGGGTTGCAACACCACGGCCACGCCGGATTGCTGGGCGAAGCGATTCAAGGCTTCGGCCAGGTTGCCGGCGGGCACGTCGTAATGCTGGCGGGCTTCGTCCTGGGCCAGGGCAGGGGCAACCAGCACTGGCGCGGCCAGCCCTGCGCAAGCGAGGCGCAGGCACAGCGGTAGCGGGCTGAGGAGGGGGCGGCCAGGGAATCGGCGCATGGTGGTGTGGCTCCTTTCTTGATCTGTTGGCCTGTTGATTGACGGGCCACGCGCAAGAAGCGGAACCACGGCGATTCAATGTGTGCTGTGTACGCGCTCGACCGTGGTCCACCAGGGGCCGAGCCGCTTGATGCGAATCGGCAGGGCCTCGGCCAGCAGTTGCAGTGCACGCTGGCTGTCATCCAGCGGCAGCACGGCCGACACCGTGATGCCGTGCAGTGTCTGGCGGTCGTAGCGCAGCAACCCACTGCGCTGCGCGGCCAGGGCATCGAGCACCTGGTCCAGGGGCATGCCATCGGCCACTAGCTGGTGTCGCTGCCAGGCCAGTTCGATGCGTTGTGGGTCGATGGCCGGCAGCGGCCCGACCCGTTCGCGCTCGACCCAGGCCCGCTCGCCGGGGCCGGCTACCAGATACCCGCCAGCCTGGGCGCTGCGTGCTTCGACCTGGGATGCGAGCATGGTCAGTTCGCTGCGTCCGCTGCCCTGGCTGACCACGAAACGCGTGCCCAGCGCACGGAAGCTGCCTTCGTCGGTCTGCACCACGAACGGCCGTGCCGTGTCGTGGGCGACATCCACCAACACCTGGCCACGCAACAGGCGCAGGCGCCGCTCGCCGGCGGTGAAGTGCACGTCGATCGACGAATTGCCGGCCAGGGTAAGGCGAGAACCGTCCTCGAGGGTTTCACTGCGCCATTGCGCGGGCGCGGTGTGCAGGTCTGCCAGCCAGTCCCCGGGTTGCCAGCCATCGACACGCAGGCCCCCGAGCAGCAGCCCGGCCAGGGCCAAGCCCAACAGCGTGCGCCTTGCCATTGCTGTGCGCCGCACCGTCGGCCTGCCCGTGGCCAGCGCTGCAGCCGCCGGGCCGCGCTGTTCGCGCAGGCCCTGCAGCTGGCTGATGACACTTTGCATGCGCTGCAAGGTAGCGCGGTGGCGGGGGTCGGCCAGCAGCCAAATGTCCAGCTCGCGCTGCTCGTCTGCGCTCAGTGGCTCCTCGCCCAGGCGCAGTACCCACTCCGCTGCCTGCTCCTCGATCGAGGCCATGCTCAACCCTCGCCGAGGTCCAGCGCCTGGTGGCAATGCACCAGTGCCTGGGCGAGGTGCTTGCGCACCATGCGTGGCGAGATGCCCAGGCGTTCAGCGATCTGCGGCTGGCTGAGTTCGTCCAGGTAGTAGCCGACGAAGGCCTGGCGGGTATTGTGGTGCAGGCCTTCGAGCAGGAAGGCGATCTGCTCAAGCGCTTCGAGGGTGACCAGGATACGTTCTGGCGACTGATGCCCTTCGAGGGCATCGACGGTCAAGGCAAGCTCCGCCAGGTAAGCGCTCTCGATCTGCTGGCGACGCGCCTGGTCGATCATCAGCCGTCGCGCCGTGGTGCTCAGGTAGGCTCGCGGCTCGCGCATGCCCAGCAGGGCGTCGCGCGAAGCGAGAATGCGCACGAAGGTGTCCTGCATCAGGTCCGCCGCGCGGTGCGAACAGCGCAACTTGCGCCGCAGCCAGCCGAACAGCCAGCCATGGTGCTCGTTGTACAGCTGTTCTAGCGGGTACGGGCTGGGTGAGTCGGCGGAGTGCATGGGATACCGGCGCGTAAGTGAGAATCGTTACCGGATGTTAGCCAGTCGGGATACCGTTGCGCAACTGGCGGTTTATTCGTCGGTTTCCTGAATGGCCGCTGAACTGATTGCAATCCGTTCATGAAAATGGTCGTTTCGGACTAATTGTCACCTAATTTTTCACAAAAATTTGAGGAGCCGGTTTCTACAGTTGCGCCAACTTTCCCACGGTGCCAAACGGCCGGGGGTTGATAAACACTCTGGATTAAACACCCATGTTGAACTTCAAATCCCTGCGGACTGAATGGGTCACGCTGCTGGCCAGTGTTTACCTGCTGATTGGCTTCAACCTGTTTTTGTGGGAGCACCTGCAGCAGGTGGTGCCGGCCGGTTTGCCTGGGCTGTGGCTGAGCCTGGCGTTCGCCGCGTTGATGTTGTTCGCGTTCAATCTGGTGTTGACGCTGTTTGCTTTTCGTTATGTATTGAAACCGCTATTGATCGTGTTGTTCATGAGCGGTGCCGGTGTCGCTTACTTCATGAATCAATACGGCGTACTTATCGATGCCGGCATGTTCCGTAATCTGGCCGAAACCAATGTAACGGAAGTGCGCGATCTGCTCGCTTTCAAGTTTGCCGCTTATATAGTATTGCTCGGTGTACTGCCGTCACTGTTACTGTGGAAAGCCCCCATCGCCTACCGGGCCTGGCACCGTGAAGTGCTCGGCAAGCTGGTGGTCAGCGGTGCCTGTGTGGTGGCATTGGGCTCGGTGGCGCTGGTCAACTACCAGGGGCTGTCTTCGCTGTTTCGCAATCACCATGAACTGCGCCTGATGCTCACGCCGAGCAATATCGTGGGGGCTTCCATCGGTTATGTCGGTGAGCGGGTGGGTACTGCAGCCAGGCCGTTCCAGAGTTACGGTACCGATGCCCGGCGTGATGCCGCCTGGCAGCATCATGAGCGCAAGTCGCTGACGGTGCTGGTCGTGGGTGAAAGTGCACGGGCGGACCATTTCGGCGTGCTCGGGTATGGCCGTGAAACCACCCCCAACCTGGCCAGGCAACAGGGCTTGCTGGCGTTCTCCGATGTGCGGTCCTGCGGGACTGAAACAGCGGTTTCGGTGCCGTGCATGTTCTCCGGCATGCCGCGCAAGGACTACGATGCCCGCGTGGCGAAGAACCGCGAAGGCCTGCTGGATATCCTTCAGCGCGCCGGCCTGGCCGTAGAGTGGCGTGACAACCAGTCAGGCTGCAAGGGCACCTGTGACCGCGTGCAGTTCGTCGATGTCAGCAACCTCAAGGACCCGGCGCTGTGCGCCAACAGTGAGTGCCACGACGAAATCCTCCTGCAGGGCCTGGGCGAGCTGATCGACAACCTCGACAAGGACACTGTGCTGGTGCTGCACCAGATGGGCAGCCACGGCCCGGAGTACTTCAAGCGCTACCCCAGCGGCAGCGAACGCTTCACCCCGGTGTGCCAGAGCAACGCCCTGAACCAGTGCAGCGAACAGGAAATCATCAACGGCTACGACAACACGCTGGCCTATACCGACAAGGTGCTGGCTTCGTTGATCGACACCCTGCGCAGCAAACAGGACAAGGTCGACACGGCGATGATCTACCTCTCCGACCACGGCGAGTCGCTGGGGGAGTACAACCTGTTCCTGCACGGCACTCCGTACGCCATTGCCCCCGACCAGCAGAAACACGTGCCGCTGCTGACCTGGTTCTCCGACAGCTACAAGGAAGACTTCGGCCTGGACACCGATTGCCTGGCCAAGCTCAGCGATGCGCCGCTGTCGCAGGACAACTTGTTCCACTCCATGCTGGGCCTGCTGCAAGTGCATACCCAGGTCTACCAGCAGTCGCTGGACATATTTGCCAGCTGCCGCCCGTGGCTGGCGGCCAAGCGCTGATCGATTACGCTTTCAATATCCGCGAGGGCACGGCGGTCGCCAGGTTTCACCCGCAGTGCCCGCGCCGTATATACTGCGCGCCAATGTTTGTGGGAGAGCCTCGTGGCCATCGAAATACACTGGATCCGTGACGACCAGACCCTGGCCGAACTCTGCCAGAAGTGGCGCAAGCTGCCCTTCGTGGCGCTCGACACCGAATTCATGCGGGTCGACACGTTTTACCCGAAAGCCGGCCTGATCCAGATCGGCGACGGCGAGCGGGCTTTCCTCATCGACCCGTTGCTGATCGGCGACTGGCGGCCGCTGGGCGAATTGCTCGACGACGCTGGCGTGGTCAAGGTGCTGCACGCCTGCAGCGAAGACCTCGAGGTACTGCTGCGCCTGACCGGCAAGCTGCCGCAGCCGCTGTTCGATACGCAGCTTGCCGCGGGCTACCTGAACCTGGGCTTCTCCATGGGCTATTCGCGCCTGGTGCAGGAAGTGCTGGGCCTGGAGCTGCCCAAGGGCGAGACCCGCTCGGACTGGCTGCAGCGTCCGCTGTCGGACACCCAGGTCAGCTATGCCGCCGAAGATGCCGTGCACCTGGCCGAGCTGTTCGAGGCCCTTCGCCCACGGCTGTCCGACGACAAGTACGCCTGGGTGCTGGAAGACGGCGCCGAGCTGGTCGCGGCCCTGCGCCGTGAAGTCGAGCCCGAGAGCCTGTACCGCGATGTCAAGCTGGCCTGGAAGCTGCGCCCCCAGCAACTGGCGGTGCTGCGCGAACTGTGCGCCTGGCGCGAGCGTGAAGCCCGTAGCCGCGATGTGCCGCGCAACCGCATCCTCAAGGAGCACTCGCTGTGGCCCATGGCCAAGGGTCAACCGGACAACCTGTCGGCGCTGGCCAAGATCGAGGAAATGCACCCGCGCACCATCCGTCAGGACGGCGCCGTGCTGATCGAGCTGATCAAGCGTGCGGCCAGCCTGGCGCCTGAACAATGGCCGGCCACGCTGCCCGAGCCGCTGCCGATCGAAGCCGCCGGCATTCTCAAGCGCCTGCGCGCCATCGGCCAGGCCGAAGGCGAGCGCCTTGGCATCGCCCCGGAGCTGATGCTGCGCAAGAAAGCCCTGGAAGCCCTGCTGAAAAGTGGCTACCCCAACGGCCCCTATCAACTGCCCGATTCGCTGCGCGGCTGGCGCCGTGAGCGGATGGGCCAGGCCCTGCTGGACGACCTGGCAGGCGCCGGAGAGACCCGATGAAACGTATCTGCTCGATCTACAAGAGCCCCCGCAAAAACGAAATGTACCTCTACGTGCTCAAGGCCGAAGGCCTGGAGCGCGTGCCTGAGGCGCTGCTGCCGTTCTTCGGCAAGCCCGTGCACGCCTTCGACCTGGTACTGACCCCCGAGCGCACGCTGGCCCGCGAAGACATCGTCAAAGTGCTGGATAACCTGGAAACGCAGGGCTATCACCTGCAGATGCCGCCGGCCGAAGACGAGTACATCGAGCACCTGCCCGAAGAGCTGCTGCGCCGCAACGACCCGGTCTGACCCAGGCCAGGTCCCCTCATATACCCAGGTGGCCCGCATGGCGGGCTGCTTTCGTTGTCTGCCAAGGTTGTCACTTTGATGCGCGTTCTGATCGCTGAACAGGATCATGCCACCTACGCCCGGCTGTTGGGCGAAGCTGCCCCGGAGTTGGAAATCCTGACCAGCGGCGACTCCGCCGAACTGGCCCGGCAGGCCCCGCAGTGCCAGGTCTGGCTGGGCCAGCCGGACCTGCTGGCGAGCCTGCTGCGCCAAGGCCACCAGCCGGCCTGGATGCAATCGACCTGGGCCGGCATCACGCCGTTGCTGGCCGAGGGGTTGCCCAGGGATTATCGGCTGACCCGTGCGGTTGGCATCTTCGGCCAGGTGATGGCCGAGTACATGCTCACCTACATGCTGGGGCACGAGCGGGAAGTGCTGTCGCGGCTGGTCAGCCAGGTCGAGCGCCGTTGGGACGACCGCCCGGGGCGCACGCTTGAAGGGCGCAAGGTGCTGATCGTCGGCACCGGTGATATTGGCCAGTGCGTGGCCGAGTTCCTGCAGCCGTTTGGCGTAACCCTGTATGGCATCGCCAGCACGGCCCGTGAGCAGGCGCCGTTTGTGGAAGTGGCCGGGTTGGCGGAGTTGCCGCGCATGGTGGGGCAGGCTGACTACGTGCTCAACCTGCTCCCGGATACGCCCGCCACCCATGACCTGTACGACGCCGCGTTGTTCAAGTGCTTCCAGCCCAGCGCACTGTTCATCAATGCCGGGCGCGGGGTGGCGGTGGTCGATGCCGACCTGGTCGAGGCCCTGAAAGAGGGGCACCTGGCAGGCGCGGTGATCGATGTGTGTCGGCAGGAGCCGCTGCCGCAGCGCCACCCGTTCTGGACGGCCTGGGGCTTGCTGCTGACCGGGCACAGCTCGGCGCCCACCTCGCCGGCAGCGATGGTGCGGTTGTTTGTCGAGAATGTGCGCGAGTATCAGGCCGGGCAGGGGTTGCGTGGGGAAGTGGATTTCGCTCGGGGTTATTGATTAAAAGGTGGCTGTGCTGGCCTCTTCACGGGGCAAGCCCGCTCCCACAGAGGCCAGGGTATACAACACTGTTTACAGGCTGAAATCCCCCTCAGCTGCCAGCTCGCTCAGCGGCCGGCGCGGGCTTGGCACTTCGCGCGCCTGCAGGCCTTCGTCCAGGCTCGCCTTGTCGCCCAACTTGCCGATCGCCACCATGGCATGCAGCACGTACCCATCAGGAATCTTCAATTCCTTGCGTGCCAGCTCCTGATCGAACCCGGCCATGCCATGGGTATGCCAGCCGCTGATGCTCGCCTGCAGCGCCAGGTGGCCCCAGGCGGAACCGGTGTCGAAGGTGTGCCACAGGGCCGGCTTTTCTTCGCTGGCGCCCGGGGCGGCGAAGGTGGTTTTGGAGATGATCAGCACCAGCGCCGAGGCCTGCTGCGCCCAGCTGCGATTGAACGGCACCAGCAAGCTCAGGTAACGCTCCCAGCTCGGCGTGTCGCGGCGCGCGTAGAGGAAGCGCCACGGTTGCGAGTTGTAGGCCGACGGCGCCCAGCGGGCGGCTTCGAGGAAGCTCAGCAGGGTTTCTTCGCTGATCGGCTCGGCGGTAAAGGCACGTGGCGACCAGCGATTGATGAACTGTTCGTTGATGGCGTAATCGGCGATGCGGGGGTTGGCGCTCATGGCTGTTCCTGCAACTGAGGGGAAAGAGCGCACGCTACTGCGTCCGCTCGGTACTGACAAGCGGTCTGGCGTTGCCGAAGGCCAGGCTCTAGACTGGCGCCGCCGCGCGCCGCGGCCTCAAGATGACTGCAGGAAACCCGTGTGATGATCGCTGAAAGTGCGCCGTTCTGGCGGCGCAAGACCCTCGAACAACTCGACCCGCAAGAGTGGGAGTCGCTGTGTGACGGCTGTGGCCTGTGCTGCCTGCAAAAACTCGAGGACGAGGACGACAACAGCGTCTATTACACGCGCATCGCCTGCAAGCTGCTGGACCTGAACACCTGCCAGTGCAGCGACTACCCCAATCGCTTCGCCGAAGTGCCCGACTGCATCCAGCTCACCCCGGGCAAGGCCGACCAGTTCAAGTGGTTGCCGAGCACCTGCGGTTATCGCCTGGTCAGCGAGGGCAAGGACCTGCCGGCCTGGCACCACCTGGTCTGTGGCGATCGCCAACAGGTGCATGAACAGCGCATTTCCCAGTCGGGGCGTATGCTCAGGGAGCAGGATGTGGACGAAGACGACTGGGAAGACCACCTGATCTTTCGCGCCAGCTGAGCGGCGCGGGCCGTCGCCTCTGGGGAACAAGGAGTTTCTGTATGCGTTGCCAGTTGTTGCTGCTCCTGGGCCTCATGGCCAGTTCGCCGGCCTGGGCGAAAAAAGTCGACCTCGACTACCAGGTCCGCCTGCTGCCCGCCAATGGCCAGGCCGAAGTACGCTTGACCCTGGCCGAAGGCAGCGCCGTGCGCAGCCTCGACTTCGACCTGGGCAAGGTGGGCGCCTACAGCGGCTTCCAGGCTGACGGCCAGTGGCAGGTGCAGGGCGAACGCGGTGTGTGGCACCCGGCGGCGGGCAAGACCAGCCTCAGCTACCGGGTGAAGCTGGACCAGAAGCTGCGCAGCGGCGCCTATTCCTCGCGCATTACGCCGCATTGGGCGTTGTTCCTTGGCGACCAGCTGGTACCACCGGCACGGCTTGACCAGCAAGACGGCACCGAGCTGGTGGCGCGCCTGTCGGTCGACCTCCCCGAAGGCTGGAAGAGCATCGAAACCTCCTGGCCGCGGGTTGGCAAGGACAAGTTCCGCATCGACAACGTCTCGCGCCTGTTTGATCGCCCGACAGGCTGGATGCTCGCGGGTGACCTGGGCAGCCGCCGCGCCCGCCTGGGCGAAACCGATGTGACGGTGGCGGCACCGGTGGGGCAGGGCATGCGGCGGATGGACAACCTGACCTTGCTGACCTTCGTCTGGCCGCACTTGCAGGCCGTGTTCCCGCGCAACCCGCCCAAACTGCTGCTGATCGGTGCCCGGGATGGCATGTGGCGCGGAGCGATGTCGGCACGCGGTTCGCTGTACGTGCACAGTACACGGCCCATGGTTAGCGAAAAAGGCAGCAGCCCGTTGCTGCGCGAACTGGTGCAGCTCTTTGCGCAGATCCGCGTGAGTGCCGACAGTGAGTGGCTGGGCCAGAGCCTCACCGATTATTACGCCAATGAACTGCTGCGTCGGGCCGGGGGCGTGAGCGATGACCGTTACCAGGTGTGGCAGGCGCGTTTGCAGAAGCAGGGCGCTAAGGTCACCCAACTGCGCGGCGAGCATGCAAGCCCGGCCCAGGTGGCGCGTGGGGTGTTGCTGTTGCAGGCGCTGGACAAGGAAATCCGCATCCACACCCAGGCCAAGCGGTCGTTGGACGATGTGACGCAGGCATTGATGCGCTTGCCCAAGGTCAGTACCGAGGAGTTCGTGCAGATCAGCGAGAACGTGCTGGGGCGGCGGTCCGAGGTGTTGCAGAGCAAGGCACTTCGCTAGTGCCCCTGGTGCCAGTACTGGCCTCTTCGCGGGCGGGTGCCGCGAAAGGGCCAGTACAGGCAACCCCTCAACTACCGGTGAGCGGATCTTTCCCCGTCACCGTCACCCCGCGCGTCGCCGCATCGGCACTGCGCTTGAGTGCCTGCAACTCTTCTGCGCTGCGCTCGATGTCCGAACGCAAGCGGTGATATTCCTGACGATGCTGCTGCCACCAGGTCTTGGTCGCGCAATGCCCGCTGACGCCGCGCGCCACCGCGATGCCGCCCACCACCATCTGCAGCAGCCCGATCAGGCCGCCGTGGCGCAGGCCCTTGCTGAACATCAGCGCGCCGCCGGCCAGTGAACCGACCCGCTCCAGGCCCTGGACATTGTGTTCCGGTGATGCCGATGTGGAATGAATATCGAGCATGGCAAGCCCTCCCTGTGAAGTGTAAGCAGCTGACTCGCCCGCAGCCCGCGCCGTTCAGTCGATGTGCCGAGCGGTAGCGCGATAGGCGGTGAAGGCTGCGCAGCGCGACGTCTTTGCCTCGGCCAATGTCAGGTCTGGTCAAATGCGTGGCGGATTGGGGCAACATCGTGTTCGCCCGGGGCCCCTGTTCGTGATGCCGCAGCATCGCATGGAGGTGTAGCTGACCCTGGCGTTGGCGCGCGCTTCGTGCGCAAGTGTCTTGTCTGGATAATTACCTGTCCGGTTTGGCAATGCAGCTTCAAGGGTGTTTAATCTCACCTTAAATCTCGCTCAAGCCCTTTAAATCAGAGGCTTCCAGCAATTTCACCGTTCATCGAAAATGCTGTAGACACATTGTCTAACAGTGCCCTATAGTCGTTATACAAATAGTAGACACAGCGCTATGACAACAAAGAAGGCCGCCATGAATGCCACCGTTCAACCGATCAGTGCAGAGGTGCCGCAGGACCGCAAGGCCGTCCTCGCCGAAGCGCTGCGCCGCCGAATCCTCAGCATGGAACTGGCCCCTGGCGCGGTAGTGGACGAACTGGCGCTGTGCGACGAGTTCGGCCTGTCGCGTCCCCCGGTGCGTGAGCTGCTGCGCCAGATTGCCGCTGAAGGCTACATCGAGCTGGAAGCCAACCGCGCACCGCGGGTTGCCGCGATGAACCACGACTCGCTGCACAGCTTCTTTGTTGCCGCCCCTCTCATTTACATCGCTACTACCCAACTGGCCGCCACTTACGCCAGCGAAGCCGAAATCGAAGTGCTCAAGGCCATCCAGGCGCAGTTCCGCCAGGCTATCGAAGAGCGCGATGTGGAAAACCGCGTGCTCTACAACGACGCCTTTCACCTGGAAATTGGCAAGATGGCGCACAACGACTACCTGATGCCGAGCCTGCGTCGCCTGCTGATCGACCATACCCGGCTGGGCAAGATCTTCTATCGCCACCCGACCACCGATGACATGCAGCGCGACCTCGAGGCCGCCTGCGATCAGCACGACCAGATGATCCAGGCCATCGAGCGCCGCGACCCGCAGGCCGCCGGGCAACTGGTGCGCGAGCACTTCGAGCTGTCGCGTCGGCGCATGGCCGAATACGCCGCCCCGCAAGGGCTGGATGTACCTCTTCAACTATGAGTTCACCAGGTCTCGCCGCTGGCGCTGACCGCTCGTCAACAACACGATCCAGGTTAGTGACATGACAAGAATAAGTTCGTTACCTGCCGATGATGCCACCTGTGGCTGGTATCACCTGAGCGAACCGCGCACACCGCGCCCGGCCCACAATGGCCATAGCCAGGCGCGCTGGGTGGTGGTCGGCGCCGGCTTCACTGGTCTGGCTGCGGCGCGCCAGCTGGCAACGAACTTCCCGCATGACGAGATCATACTGATCGAGGCCCAGGAGGTCGGTTTCGGCACTTCCGGGCGCAATGCCGGTTTTGCCATCGACCTGCCCCATGACATCGGTGCCGAGGACTACATTGGCGACATCGGTATTGCCAAGACTGTGCTCAAGCTCAACCTGGGCGGGCAGTCCTACCTCAAAGAGCTGATCGAGCGCCATGACATCGAGTGCCAGTTCCGCCACTGCGGCAAATACCAGGCAGCCATCGAAGACCGCGGCATCGCCGTGCTGGATGCCTACCGCCGCGGCCTGGACAAGCTCGGCCAGCCTTACGAGGTAATTGAAGGGCGCGACCTGCCGGAGCACATCGGCACGCACTTCTACCGCAAGGGCCTGTTCACCCCCGGCACAGCGCTGCTGCAGCCCTCGGCGCTGGTGAAGGGCCTGGCCGACAGTTTGCCGAGCAACGTCTCCCTCTATGAAAACACCCCGATCACCGACGTCGAGTACGGTGACAAGGTGGTGCTGCGCCACGCCAACGGTTCGATCACGGCCGACAAGCTGGTGCTTACCACCAACGCCTTCGGCATGAGCTTCGGGTTCCTCAAAGGCCGCATGCTGCCGGTGTTCACCTACGCCAGCATCACCCGCCCGCTGACCGAGGAAGAACAGGCTCGCCTGGGAGGCAAGGCGCACTGGGGCGTGATCCCGGCAGACCCGTTCGGCACCACCCTGCGCCGCACCGTCGACAATCGCCTGCTGATCCGCAACAGCTTCAGCTACAACCCCGATGGGCGCAGCAACCGCAAATACCTTGCACGCTTCGTCGAGCGTCATCGCGATTCGTTTGCCCGACGCTTTCCGATGTTGCCCGAGGTGAACGTCGAATATACCTGGGGCGGTGCGCTGGCACTGTCGCGCAACCACATGGGCTTCTTCGGCAAGTTGGCGCCGAATGTAGTGGGCGCACTGTGCTGCAATGGCCTGGGTGTTACACGTGGCACGGTCACCGGTAAGTTGCTGGCCGATTGGCTGGCGGGGGACAAGCACGAACTTATCGAATTTCTGCTCAATGCCCCCGGACCTTGCGCGAATCCGCCGCAGCCTTTGGTTTCCTTGGGTTTGAACGCCAACCTGATGTGGGGGCAAATGCGCGCGGGCAAAGAAAGCTGATCGTTTATATACGTTAGGCCATTGAATATTTGACGTCGGTCGTATTTGACCGATACGGGCTCCCTTTGCCCGAAATTGATGATCGAGATGCGCAGTCCGGTCACCCGAAGTTGAAGAAGTTTTCAGTTTCGCGGGCGCGCTCGCCTTGAAAACGTGCAGGCAAATGATGGGTAGGAACAATAATGACAAGTCCGAATATTTCGATTGAAGATGTACCGATCAACCGCTTTCACCAGTTGCTGACGCTGCGGTCCGGCGGTGGTTCGTTCGTCGATGGCTATGTGTTGAGCATCATCGGCGTGGCCATGGTGCAGATGTCTGCCGGCCTCAACCTGACCAGCTTCTGGCAGGGCATGATTGCCGCCTCGGCGCTGATCGGCATTTTCTTTGGCGGCTTCTTCGGCGGTTGGCTCACCGACCGCTTCGGCCGCAAACGCGTGTTCTTCGTCGGGCCGACCCTGTTCATTCTGTCCTCGGTCGCGCAATTCTGGGTGGAGTCGGCGCTGGCGCTGTTCATGCTGCGCTTTGCCATCGGCATCGCCGTGGGCATCGAATACCCGGTGGCGACTTCGTTGCTGGTGGAGTTCCTGCCCAAGAAGAACCGCGGCCCACGCCTGGCCACCCTGACCGTGCTGTGGTTCGCCGGCGCGGCTACCGCCTATGTCATTGGTCAGGCCATCCTGTTGCACGGCGGTGACGATGCCTGGCGGCTGGTGCTGGCCAGTGCCGCCGTGATCGGTGCGTTGCTGTTCGCCATCCGCCTGGGCACCCCGGAGTCGCCGCGTTGGCTGATCAGCAAGGGCCGTTCGGCCGAAGCCGAGCAGGTGATCAAACGGGTCTACGGCAACGACTTCTGCTTGGGCAACCTGCCGGAGGAGCCGAAGGCCCGCAAACTGTCGTTCTTCAGCCTGCTGCACTCCGGCTACGGCAAACGCATGTTGTTCGTCACCATGTTCTGGACCTGCTCGGTGATCCCGGTGTTTGCCGTCTATGCCTTTGCCCCGAGGGTGCTGGGCGCGCTCAACCTCAAGGGCGACTGGGCGTCGATCGGTTCGGTCGCCATCACATTCCTGTTCGTGGTCGGCTGCATCATCGGTACTCGCCTGCTCAATACCATTGGCCGGCGTACCACGCTGCTGCACAGCTTCTTCTGGTCGGGGCTGGCGCTGCTTGGGCTGGGGGCCTTCAGCAGTGGCAACGAGATGCTCATCCTGGTGCTGTTCGGTGCCTATGCGCTGTTCATCGGCGGTGCCCAGGTGCTGCAACTCGTCTACCCCAACGAACTGTTCCCCACCGAAATTCGTGCCGGCGCCGTGGGCGTGGGCACCTCCATGTCGCGGGTCGGTGCAGCGGTCGGTACCTGGCTGGTGCCCATCGCCCTCGACAACTATGGCATCAGCGCAACCATGTATGCCGCCGCTGCCGTGACCTTCGTCGGCCTGGCCTTTTCCATCGCCCTGGCCCCGGAAACCCGCTCGCTGAACCTGCAACAGGCCGCTTCGCTGGGCTGAACCCATGACACCCGCCGCCGCGTCGATCCGCGGCGGCCTCTACTGATCAAAGCACTGGAGAACCCACCGTGAAATTCGAAGGCATCTACACCCCGGCAATCACTCCGCTGGCTGCGGACGGCTCGATCGACAAGGCAGCGTTTGCCGAGGTCCTCGAATACCTGGTCGAATCGAAAATCCACGGCGTCATCATCGGTGGGTCCACCGGTGAGTACTACGCGCACACCACCCAGGAGCGCATCGAGCTGGCCGCCCAGGCCAAGGACGTGCTCAACGGCCGCCTGCCACTGATCGTCGGCACCGGTGGCATCCGCACCGAAGATGCCGTGGCCTTCGCCCAGCACGCCAAGGAAATCAAAGCCGACGCGCTGCTGGTCGGCACCCCGCCTTACGCACTGCCGACCCAGCAGGAAATCGCCCTGCACGTCAAAGCCGTCGACGCCGCCGCTGGCCTGCCGATCATGCTCTACAACTACCCAGGCCGCATGAGCGTGAGCATGGGTGAGGAGTTTTTCGATGCCGTGGCTGATGTGAAGAACATCGTCGCCATCAAGGAAAGCTCCGGTGACATGGCCCAGCTGCACCGCCTTGCCATCCACCGCCCGAACATCCAGCTGTCGTGCGGCTGGGACGACCAGGCCCTGGAGTTCTTCGCCTGGGGCGCACAGAGCTGGGTGTGCGCCGGCTCCAACTTCATCCCGCGCGAGCACGTGGCCCTGTATGAAGCCTGCGTGATCGAAAAAGACTTCGACAAAGGCCGCAAGATCATGGCCGCCATGATGCCGCTGATGGACTTCCTTGAAGGTGGCAAGTTCGTCCAGGCCATCAAGAACGGCGTAGCCCTCAACGGCCTGAGCACCGGTGGCGTGCGCAAGCCGCTGTACGACCTGGATGCCGCCGAGAAGCAAGCGCTGGCGCGGGTCGTCAGCGAACTCAAGCGCACCATCGCACAGATCACAGGAGGTGCCTGAAAATGGCTGAATTGCTGAGCAAGGAACAATACGCGGCCATCGCCGCCGACCTGCAACTGCGCACCCAGGCGTTCATCGACGGTGAATTCCACGATGCCATCTCGGGGCGTACCTTCGTCACCACCAACCCGGCCACCGGCAAGCAACTGGCCGAGGTGGCCGCTTGCGACGTGCAAGACGTCGATGTTGCCGTGGCGGCCGCCAAGCGCGTGTTCGAAGACGGCGCGTGGTCCAAGTTGCAGCCCGGCGAGCGCAAGCACATCCTGCTGAAGTTCGCCCAGCTGCTGGAAGACAACAGCCACGAACTGGCGGTGCTGGAAGCGCTGGACAGCGGCAAGCCGGTCAGCGAATGCCAGAACGTCGATGTGCCGGAAACCATCCATACCCTCCGCTGGCACGCCGAGCTGATCGACAAGATCTACGACAACACTGCCCCCACCGGCAACGCGGCCGTCACCATGGTGGTGCGCGAAGCCATTGGCGTGGTCGGCCTGGTGCTGCCGTGGAACTTCCCGCTGCTGATGCTGGCCTGGAAGATCGCCCCGTCGCTGGCCGCCGGTTGCTCGATCGTGGTCAAGCCCGCCAAGGAAACCACCCTCAGCGCCCTGCGGGTGGCCGAACTGGCCCACCAAGCGGGCGTGCCTGCCGGCGTGTTCAACCTGGTGCCTGGCGGTGGCCGTGAAGTGGGCGAAGCCATCGGCCGCCACATGGACATCCCGATGGTCAGCTTCACCGGTTCCACCGACACCGGCCGCCTGTTCCTGAAGTACTCCGCCGAGTCCAACCTCAAGCGCATTGTCCTGGAGCTGGGTGGCAAGAACCCGGCCGTGGTCATGAACGACTGCGAAGACCTCGACGAGGTGGCCCAGTTCGTCACCGCCGGTGCGTTCTGGAACATGGGCGAGAACTGCTCGGCGTCCTCGCGCCTGATCGTGCACAAGGACGTCAAGGATGAGCTGCTGACGCTCATCGGCAAGCACCTGAAAGACTGGAAGCTGGGTGACCCGCTGGACCCGGAAAACCGCCTGGGCGCGATGGTCAGCAAATCGCACTTCGAGAAGGTCAGGTCGTACCTGGAATATGCTGGCGAGCAGAAACTCAACGTGGTGCACGGGGGAGAGACCGAGCAGGGCGTGTTCGTGCAGCCGACCATCGTCGATGGCGTGGCCCGCGACAACAAATTGTTCGTCGAGGAAATCTTCGGGCCGGTGCTGAGCGTGACCAGCTTCGAGACGATCGACGAAGCGATCGAGTTGGCCAACGACACTATCTATGGCCTGGCCGCCTCGGCCTACACCGGCAGCCTGCGCAATGCCTTGCGCCTGTCGCGGGAAATCCGCGCGGGCGTGGTGACGGTCAACTGCTTCGGCGAGGGCGATGCCTCGACGCCGTTCGGTGGCTATAAAGAGTCCGGCTTTGGTGGGCGTGACAAGTCCATCTGGGCCCATGACCAGTACACGGAGCTAAAGACCATCTGGATCAACGCTTCGTGAGCTGACTGCAGGGCGGTGCTGTTCTGACGGAGCTCAGCACCCGGCCGCCTTTGTGGTGTCAGGGCCGGCGATGAGGCCGGTTCAGACGCCCCAACGGCGGCTTTTCTGTTACTTGAACTTGGGCCCCGAACGGGTGTTCAAGCCCTTGGCCATGCGGTCATACAGCACCACATTCACCGTAGCCGCCAGGTTCATGCAGCCCTCGGTGGGGATGTAGATGGTCTCTTCACACCACCCACGCACATCGGCATCCAGGCTGCCATCTTCCGGCCCGAAGATGTAGATGGCGCGATCAGGGTGGGTGTATTCAGGTAGCGGTCGCGCGCCTTCTACCAGTTCCACGGCAACCGGCGTGCAACCCAGCGGGATGATGCGCTGCAGGTCGTCGATGCCGATCAGCGGGATGTCGTAGTGCACACGCTTGGTGTCGGTGACGAAATCACGCGCGCGTTCATAGCGCTTGCCGGTGTAGAACACCGAGTTGACGCCGTAGCAACCCGCTGCGCGCATCACCGAACCGACGTTCTCCGCAGACTTGGGGTTGAACAGGCCGATGCAGCTGTACCGTTTGTTTGCCACGTGCCGGGGCCCTTCGCAAAAAAAGCGCGATTATACGGGCTTGCCGGCAGCAGCGGTGGCTGTATCGACGGTCAGTCTTTTTTCAGCAGGCCAGCCAGCCCGGCGAACGGGTTGTGGGTGGCCTTGGCGATGCTCGGGGTGCTGGTGGAGCCTTCGCTGAAGTACTGCTGGTCGGTGTAGCGCGAGTGCTCGTTGTCGTGGCAGTACAGGCACAGCAGCTCCCAGTTGGAGCCGTCCTGCGGGTTGTTGTCATGGTTGTGGTCGCGGTGGTGCACGGTCAGCTCGCTCAGGCGCTTGCCGGCGAATTCACGGGCGCAGCGGCCGCACACGTGCGGGTACATTCTCAGGGCCTTGTCGCGGTAGCCCATCTCCTTGTCGCGCTTGGCGTCGGCGAGGATGCGGTCGAGGCGGGCGGTGGCGGCGGAAGTGGAAGCCGAACTCATGGTGTTTCCTTTGTTCTGATCAGGCAGATAACGGTTATGCCCATGAGTCTAGCGCGCCTGTGGGGCAGGCGGACAGGCGAAAACTTTCATAACGGCGTAGCCTGTAGGAATGTTCAGACAGGAGGTTGCTGATGTTGCATGCGATCCTCGCCGCGCTGTTGCTGGCCGGCCTGCCCGTGGCCCAGGCTGCCGGCACGCCGCCACGTATCAGCACGCCGGTGCCCGGGGCGCCCGGCACCGCGACGCCCACGCCGTACCCGCAGATCACCCCGAGCACCCCGCCCAAGGCTTATGACAGCCAGCCCAGCGCACCGCTGCTGCCGCCGATGCCGGTGCCCGGCCCGCCGAAGGACCAGCCTTTGCCCGGCTTGCGCACCGAGCCTGCCAAGCCGGCGGCGGATGACGACTAAAGCGCCAGGCGCTGGCCGTCCTGCATGCGCAGGCGTTTCGACAGGGCCACGGCCAGCGCGCGGATGATCCGTGCGGCGATGCGTGGCGCTTCGTTGAGCATCTTTTCCAGGGAGTCTTTGCCTAAGGTCAGCAGTTGGCAGTCGCTGGCGGCGACGCAACTGGCCGAGCGGCGTTCGCCGTCGAGCACGGCCATTTCGCCAAAGGCGCGGCCGCTGCGCAGGGTGGCGATTTCCAGCTGATTGCCTGTGGCGTCGGTCTTGCGTACAGAAACCACGCCACGGTGCAGGATGCACATGAACGTACCGGCGTCGCCTTCGTTGAAGATGGTTTCGCCCTCAGCCATGGCGGCCAGGCTGAAATAGCCCGCGGCGGTCAGGCAGTCGCTGGGTTGCAGGGTATCGAACAGGCCGCAGTCCATGAGCATGTCGCGGATCTCGGCGCTGAGGTGGGTCTGGTCGGGCATGTGTTGTTCTTCTTGGCGGGTGTTGTCCGAAAGCGTGTGGGCAGCTGATGGCGCTATCGCCGGCAAGCCGGGCCCCTACAGGTTTCGCACCGCCCTCGACCTGTGGGAGCCGGCTTGCCGGCGATGGGGCCATCAGCCCTTGCGAACCTATGACAGCAGAAAACGTGATTTACACCACGCCCAGCTCGTTGAAGACAAACGCGTATTCCAGCGCCACATCTTTCAGCCCCTGATACCGCCCGCTCATGCCGCCATGCCCTGCACCCATCTCGGTCTTGAGCAGCAGCAGGTTGTCGTCGGTCTTGCACGTGCGCAGGCGCGCCACCCACTTGGCCGCTTCCCAGTACTGCACGCGGCTGTCGTTGTAGCCGGCGACCACCAGCATGGCCGGGTAGGCCTGGGCGCGGACGTTCTCGTACGGCGCGTAAGCCTTGATGCGCTCGTACACCTCTGGCTCTTCGGGGTTACCCCATTCGTCGTACTCGGTGACGGTCAGCGGCAGCTCGGGGTCGAGCATGGTGTTGAGCACATCGACGAACGGCACTTCGGCGATCGCGCAGCGGAACAGCTCGGGGCGCAGGTTGAGCACCGCACCCATCAGCAGGCCACCGGCGCTGCCGCCGCTGATGGCCAGGCGGTCGGAGGCCGTCACGCCCTGGGCGATCAGGTGCTCGGCGCAGGCGATGAAGTCGCTGAAGCTGTTGTGCTTGTGCTCTTGCTTGCCGGCGCGATACCAGGCTTCACCCAGCTCGCCGCCACCGCGCACATGGGCGATTGCAAAGCCGACGCCGCGTTGCAGCAGGCTCAGGCGGGCATGCGAGAACCACGGGTCGAGGCTTTCGCCATAGGCGCCGTAGCCGTAGAGGTACAGGGGCACGGTCTTGCCCAGGTCCTGCTTGCGGCGCACCAGGCTGATTGGCACCTGGGTGCCGTCTGCGGCAGTGGCCCACAGGCGCTCGCTCACAAAGTCGTCGGCATCGAACTCGCCCAGCACCGGGGTCTGTTTGAGCACCACCTGTGCGCCGGTGGCCAGGTCCAGCTGGCGTACCTGGGCTGGGCGGTTGAGCGCCTCGTAGCGCAGGCGCACGCGGGTGCTGGCGAACTCCAGGCTGTCCTGCACGTACAGGCTGTAGGCCGCATCCGGCAGTTCGACGCGGTAGGCCGGCAGACCTTGCGGGCGCACTTCGATGATCGGCAGGCCGCCTTCGCGCAGGCTCAGGGTCAGCGCGTCGGCATTCAGGCTGAGGCCCTCGAGCATGATGTCGTCGCGGTGCGGCACCAGCACCTGCCATTGCGCGCGGGTGGGCGCCTGGTCTGCAGGGGCGTGGAAAAGGGCGAAGTTGATGCCGTCCTGGTTGCTGCGGATGAACCAGCGCCACTGGCCATCGAGCTGACCGTGGTCGGGGAAGTATTCATGGCCTTCGACACGGGGCGCCAGGCATGAGAATGCGGCCTGTGGCGTTTCGGCATCGAGCACCCAGGCCTCGCTGGTGGTCTTGCTGTTGAGCAGGAGCACCAGTTGTTTTTCCGAGCTTGAGCGGTAGCAGTGCAGGAAGAAGCGGCCATCGTCTTCTTCGAAAACGGTCTGTGCGCCCTCGATGCCCAGGGTATGGCGGCGCAGGCGGCACGGCCGGTGGGTGTCGTCCAGCTCGGCAAAAAACAATGTCTGGCTGTCGTTGGCCCAGGTCAGGCTGCCGTCGCAATCGTCGAAGGGCAGGGCGGTGACACTGCCGTTGGCCAGGTCCTTGACGTACAGGGTGTAGACCTCGTCGCCACTGGTGTCGAGGCTGTAGGCCAGCAAGCAGTGGTCCGGGCTGACGTTGAACGCCCCCAGGGACAGAAAACCGCCGTTGGCCAGGGCATTGGGGTCGAGCAGCAGTTGTTCCTGGCTTTCGTCGACGGTGTTGGAGTCATCCGCCGGGCGTGGGCAGCGGTAGTGGCGCGGGTATTCGTCACCGGCGGTGGTGCGGGTGTAGTAGAGGTAAGGGCCCCAGGGCGAAGGCAGCGACAGGTCGGTTTCGAGGATGCGGGCTTTGATCTCTTCGAACAATTGCTCGCGCAGGGGCGCCTGGTCGGCCAGGCAGGCCTCCTGGTAGGCGTTCTCGGCCTGCAGGTACTCGAGCACTTCAGGGGTGTCGCGCTGTTGCAGCCAGGCGTAGGGGTCGGTGGCCTGGTCCGGGCGGGCAATGGGAGGCTGGAGCGCGTTGGGCATTGGGGATCTCTTGGCTAGGGGGCGCCTGCGCCCGGAAAAGTGTTTATCATAGGCAACTCTTTGCCTGGCTTGCACGATCACCATGACCGAGAACGACTATACCCTCGCCTGGGGCCTCTACGCCGTTGCTGCCCTGGGCTGCATCTGGGTGGGTTTCAAACTCACCGGCTGGATGTGGCGCTGGCTGCGTGAGCCGCTGCGGGTGATCCTCGCGGTCCTGCTGCTGACCCCGACCGTGGTCGACCCCGGTAAGGACGCCATGGCCCCGGCCGTGGCCATCACGGCCCTGGACGTCGCCTTCAAGGTCGGCAACAACGCCTGGCGCGCCGTTTCCGACTTCGCCATGTATGGCTTGATCGCCTTTGCCCTTTACATTGCCTTCGTGCTGCTGCGCTGGCCGTTGGAAAAACGCGCCCGCGAGCGTCGCGAACAGGCTGACGCCGCCGCCAAGCGCCAGGCGGCCGAGGACGACGCCTTGGCGGTAGATGCCCCGCTGGCCGGCGAACGTCGCGACCGTTACCGCAATGACCCGCCGCCTGCCGCATCTGCCGGCGGCCGGGTCGAGCCACGTCTGTAAGCCCGGAGACCACCATGTGCGAACTGCTGGGCATGAGTGCCAACGTCCCCACCGACATCGTCTTCAGCTTCACCGGCCTGATGCAGCGCGGCGGGCGCACCGGCCCGCACCGCGACGGCTGGGGCATCGGCTTCTACGAAGGCCGCGGCCTGCGCCTGTTCCAGGACCCGGCGGCGAGCAGCGAGTCGGAAGTGGCCAACCTGGTGCAGCGTTACCCGATCAAGAGCGAAGTGGTCATTGGCCACATCCGTCAGGCCAACGTCGGCCGCGTGTGCCTGTCCAATACCCACCCGTTCGTCCGTGAAATGTGGGGCCGCAACTGGTGCTTTGCGCACAACGGCCAGCTGGGTGAGTTCAAAGGCGAGGCGACCTTCTACCGGCCCATCGGCGATACCGACAGCGAAGCCGCCTTCTGCGACCTGCTCAACCGCATCCGCGCCGCCTTCCCCGAGCCGGTCGAGGTGGAACAGCTGCTGCCGGTGCTGGTCGAAGCCTGTGCCGAATATCGCGGCAAGGGCGTGTTCAACTGCCTGCTCAGCGATGGCGACTGGCTGTTCTGCTTCTGCTCGACCAAGCTGGTGCACATTACCCGTCGCGCGCCGTTTGGTGCGGCACGCTTGAAGGATGTCGACCTGATCGTCGATTTTCACACCGAAACTACCCCCAATGACGTGGTCACGGTGATTGCCACCGAGGCGTTGACCGAGAACGAGACCTGGCGGCGCTACGAGCCCGGCCAATGGGCCCTGTGGCGGCACGGAGAGTGCGTTTCGCAAGGCCAGAGCTAAGGAAGCTGCATGTTCAGAAGTTACCTGCGGTTGCTGCTGTTCACCTTCGGCCTGTTGGCCGGTATCCAGGTGCCTGGGCTGGTCAAGGACTACAGCCAGCGGGTCGAGGCGCACCTGTTCGAGTCGCGCCAGGCCCTCGATGGCTTCAAGCAGACTGCCGAGCGCTTCTTCAACGGCGACCTGCAGGCGCTGCTGCGGCATTACCGCAGCAGTGACGACCCGGTATTCAACAGCGATGCCAACAGCATCGAGAGCCTGATGATCCGCAACCAGTTGCTGGAGAACGAGTGGCAGGCGCTGCAGGGCTCGTGGGTCACCACGACCTGGCATGTGCTGGTGCAGCCGGACCCGCAGCTGCGCGAAGAGACGCTGAAGGGGTATAGCTACCAGATTTTGCTGGTGCCGGAGGCGATTGGCTGGGGTGTTGGCGCAGGCTTTGTGCTGGCGTTCGTGGTCGAGAGCCTGTTGCTGGGGATTGGCTGGGTAATCCTCGGGGGGCGCCGCAAGGCGGTCAAAGAAAGCTGGCGCTGAGCTTCTGCGCCAGCTGTGCCGGCCTCTTTGCGGGTTTACCCGAAGAGGCCGGCACATGCACTGCAAAACGATCAGACTAAAACAATCCGCTGGCCACCCACATCCCGCGCATACCGCTCCAGGACCTGCCGGCACACGCCGACCACCTCGTCCACCAGCGCCACCCCGGTCTGCCAGGCGACCACCAGCTCCAGGCTCGGCGGTGGCTGCAGGCCTTGCAGCAACACCAGTTCCCCCCGGCTCAACTCGGCATCCACCAATGCCGGCGGCAGTGCGCCGATGCCGAAGCCATCGCGCAGCAGGCGGGTGATTGCCGCCACCGAGTTCACGCAGTTCAGCCGGGGGCTTTCGACCCCCGCGCCTTGCAACAGGCTGAGCACTTCCTGGTGCGGCCGCGAGTTCTTCGAAAACGTCACGATACGCTCACGGGCAAGTTCGGCCAGCGAAGCGTAATCGCGGTGCTGGGCGCCACCTGCGGCCACCACCCAGCCCATGGGGTAGCGTGCCAGGTCCAGGCTGCGGATCGACTGCTCGCGCAGCAGGTCGGTCTGCAAAATGACATCGAGAAAGCCTTTTTGCAGCTGTTCGCGCAGGTTCAGCGCCGTATCGGCGACCAGCTCGATTTCCATTTGCGGGTAGCGTTCGGCCAGCTCGGCGACCAGTGCGCTCATCCAGGTGTGGATCACCGTGTCCATCACCCCCAAGCGAATACGCCCGACCTTGGCCCGGTCGCTGTCCAGCGACTGCTTCATGGCCTTGGCGGTATCGAGCATGCGTTCGGCGTACTCCAGCACCTTGCTGCCCTCCGGGGTCAGGCTGACGCCGCGTGAGTCGCGCAGCAGCAGCTTGACGCCAAGGTCGGCTTCCAGCGCGGCGATGCGGCTGGAGACCGACGCCTGGGTGGTGAACAGCTTTTCGGCGGTGAGGCGGAAGCTCTTGAGCCGGGCGACCCAGACGAAGGTTTCGAGGAAACGAAGGTTCATGATCAGTTTTTCTTGTTCCAGACCGGCGGTTTTTCTCGTTGGACGCAGAGGGCGTGGGCTCTGAACATGACGCACAGGCCGCGACGCCAGACGTCGCCCATAAAACAATACCAACAAGCCGAGGCAAGCATGAACCCAAGCGGCGTGCAGCAACAGGTGCAATCCCCACCTTCGACCGGGCCGTTCGCCTGGTACCGCGACATCGACTCCCAGCAACGGCGCACCTTCTGGAGCTGCAAGATCGGCTATGGCCTGGACGGCATGGACACGCAGATGCTCAGCTTCGTCATCCCCACGCTGATCATGCTGTGGGGCATCAGCACCACCGAGGCCGGGCTCATCCACACCAGCACGTTGATCGCCTCGGCCGTCGGCGGCTGGGTCGCCGGCATCCTCTCCGACCGCATCGGCCGGGTGCGCACCCTGCAGCTGACGGTGCTCTGGTTCGCCTTCTTCACCTTCCTGTGCGGCTTTGCGCAGAACTATGAACAGCTGCTGATTGCTCGCACCCTGATGGGCTTCGGTTTCGGCGGTGAATGGACCGCTGGCGCGGTGCTGATCGGCGAAGTGATCCGTGCCCAGGACCGTGGCAAGGCGGTGGGCATGGTGCAGTCGGGCTGGGCGCTCGGCTGGGGCCTGACGGCGATACTCTACGCGCTGCTGTTCTCCTGGCTGCCGGCGGAGCAGGCCTGGCGCGCGTTGTTCCTGCTGGGGCTGGTGCCGGCGATTTTCGTGATCTTCGTTCGCCGCCTGGTCAAGGACCCCGAGGTGTATCGCCAGGCCAAGGCCGTGGAAAAGGCCGAGGCGCCTGCGCAGTTCTACGAGATCTTTGCCCCTGGCATGCTCTGGACTACGGTGCGTGCTTCGTTGCTGACCACCGGTGCGCTCGGCGGCTACTACGCCATCACCTCGTGGCTGCCGACCTTCCTCAAGACCGAGCGCGGCCTGAGCGTGCTGGGTACCGGCGGGTACCTGGCGATGGTGATTGTCGGCTCCTACGTGGGCTACGTGGTCAGCGCATACCTGTCCGACATCCTGGGGCGCAAGAAGAACTTCATCCTGTTCGCCGTGGGTTCGTTCATCATCGTGCTGCTGTACACGCAGATGCCGGTCAGCGATGGCGTGATGCTGTGGTTGGGCTTCCCGCTGGGCTTCTTTGCCTCGGGCATTTTCAGCGGCATGGGCGCTTTTCTCACCGAACTGTTCCCCACCCGCATTCGTGGCTCGGGGCAGGGCTTCTGCTACAACATCGGCAAGGTCTTCGCGGCGATGTTCCCGTTGTTGATCGGCCTGCTCGGGCAGACGATACCGCTGGGGCTGAGCATTGGTGGCTTTGCCGCAGTGTCCTACGGCGTGGTGATCCTGGCGGCCTTGAGCCTGCCGGAGACCCGCGGCAAACACCTCCAGGCGCGCTAAGGTAGGCACATGAACATCGACACAGGAGCACGCCAGGTGAAACGCCTGCTACTCAATTGCGACATGGGCGAAAGTTTTGGCAGCTGGCGCATGGGCCTGGATGCCGAGGTAATGCCCTATATCGACTGCGCCAACATCGCCTGCGGCTACCATGCCGGCGACCCTGGCACCATGCGCCGCACGGTGGCCCTGGCGCTGCAGCACGGGGTGACCATCGGCGCCCACCCGGCATACCCCGACCTGGTCGGCTTCGGCCGACGTTCCATGGCCTGCAGCAGCGAGGAGATCCGTGACCTGCTGCACTACCAGATCGGCGCCCTCGATGGCATCTGCAAGGTGCTTGGCAGCCGCGTGGCCTACGTCAAACCCCATGGCGCGCTGTACAACGACATGATGGCCGACCCGCTCAAGCTGCGCGCCGTGCTCGAAGCCGTGGCAGCCTACGACAGCGGCCTGCCGCTGATGCTCATGGCCACGGCCGACGACAGCGCCGCCCAGGCCCTGGGCGATGAAATCGGCGTGCCGCTGTGGTTCGAAGCCTTCGCCGACCGTGCCTACACCGCCAGCGGCCACCTGGTGTCGCGGCGCCTGCCCGGTGCGGTGCACCATGACCCGGCGCTGGTCATTGAACAGGCCCTGCGCCTGGCCCGTGCCGAAACGCTGGTGGCCGATGACGGCAGTGCGCTGCGCCTGCAGGCCAGTACCTTGTGCGTGCACGGTGACAACGACAGTTCGGTGGCGGCAGTGCGGCAGATCCGTCAGGCCCTCGATGCGCTGGAGCAGGCATGAAGTTGCGCATCGAAGCAGTCGCCATCGACAGCTTGATGGTGCGCCTGTTCGACGCCATCGACGAAGCCAACATGCCGTGGGTGCTCGCTGCTGGCCAGCGCCTGGGCGCCGTGTTCGGCGAGCACCTGGTGGACCTGGTGCCGTCCTACACCACGCTGATGGTGCAATTCGATCTGCCACCAGGGCAGGCGAGGGCGCTGATTACCCAGGCGCTGGAGGGGCTGCAGCCGGATACCGGCAGCGGCGGGCACCGGCATGAGATTGCCGTGTGGTACGACGCCAGTGTCGGCCCTGAACTGCCTGTACTGGCCGCGCGCAGCGGCTTGAGCGAGCAAGAGGTGATCCGCCTGCACAGCGAACGTGAGTACCCGGTGTTCGCACTTGGCTTTGCCCCAGGCTTCGGCTTCATGGGGCTGGTGGACGAACGCCTGGCGTCCCCGCGCCTGAGCACGCCGCGCAAGCGCGTGGCGGCCGGCAGCGTCGGCATTGCCGAGCGCCAGACAGCAGCCTATCCCGCCGTATCGCCGGGTGGCTGGAACCTGATCGGGCGAACCCCGGTGCGCCTGTTCGACCGCGACCGCGAAGGCTACAGCTTGCTGCAACCGGGCGACCGGGTGCGCTTTGTGGCGGTGACCCATGCCGAGTTCATGGCGCTGGGTGGAGATGACAGCCCGCTGGAGGCACTGGCATGACGCAGTTGAGGATCGAAGCCAGCAGCGCCTTGTGCCAGCTGCAGGACGCCGGGCGCTTTGGTGTGCGCCACCTGGGCGTGACCCAGGGCGGGGCGCTGGATTGGGTGGCGATGCAGTGGGCCAACTGGCTGCTGGGCAACCCACTGGGTGCGCCCGTGGTGGAGGTGGCGTTGGGCGGTTTCACGGTCGTGGCTGAGCAGAACTGCGTGCTGGCCCTGGCCGGCGCCGACCTGGACGCGCGGGTCGACGACCAGCCGCAGGCACCCTGGCGCAGCTTCGTCTTGGCCAAGGGCCAGCGGCTGACGTTGAAGCAGCCCAAGCAGGGGGTGCGCGCTTATCTTGCGGCACCGGGTGGGTTCCAGGGTGAGGTTGTGCTCGGCAGTTGCGCAACTGTTGTGCGTGAAGCGTTGGGCGGCGTCGATGGGCGCGGGTCTGCACTGGGCAAAGGGCACATGTTGGCCTTTGCCGGCACGTTATCGCCTCTGCGTGAGGTGCCTGAGGCACTGCGTCCACGTTATCCGCAAAAACCTGTACTCGACCTGGTGATGGGCGCACAGATCGGTGATTTCAGTGGCATGAGCCTCTTCGAGGCGTTCAACAGCGACTGGACGCTGGACAGCCGTGCCGACCGCATGGGCATCCGTTTGCTTGGGCCACAGCTGGTTTACCAGGGCACGCCGATGATTTCCGAAGGCATTCCATTGGGTGCGGTGCAGGTGCCGCCGGACGGGCAACCGATCGTGCTGCTCAACGACCGGCAGACCATTGGCGGGTATCCGCGGCTGGGGGCGTTGACGCCGTTGGCATTGGCGCAGCTGGCGCAGTGCATGCCGGGGGCGGCGCTGCGGTTCAGAGCGGTGGTGCAGGATGAGGCGTGGCGGGAGCAGCAGTCTTACCTCGACCGCTGGCGGTGAAGCTACCGGCCCCCACAGTTACTCCACAGGGCTCAAGTACAGTGGAGTAACTGTGGGAGCCGGCTTGCCGGCAAAGGGACGGTGCAAGCGATATCACTTGGACAGGTACCGCATCCCATCCTCCAACCCCTGCAAGGTCAGCGGATACATCTTGTCCTCGATCAGGTCACGCACCAGGTGCGTCGACGCCGTGTAATCCCAGGCCTGCTTCGGGTACGGGTTGATCCAGATGACCTTCTTGAATTTCTCCATGAAGCGCTGAATCCACACATACCCAGCCTCTTCGTTCCAGTGTTCCACGCTGCCACCCGGCTGGGTGATCTCGTAGGGCGCCATGGCCGCGTCACCGACGAATACCACCTTGTAGTCATCGCCGTACTTGTGCAACAGGTCGAAAGTGGAGAACCGTTCCGAGGTACGCCGCAGGTTGTTTTTCCACACCGATTCATAAACGCAGTTGTGGAAGTAGTAATACTCCAGGTGCTTGAACTCGGTCTTGCAGGCCGAGAACAGCTCTTCGCACACCTTGACGTGGGCATCCATCGAACCGCCGATGTCGAACAGCAACAACAGCTTCACGGTGTTGCGGCGTTCCGGGCGCATCTGGATATTAAGCAAACCGGCGTCACGCGCGGTGTGGTCGATGGTGCCGTCGATGTCCAGCTCTTCGGCGGCGCCTTCGCGGGCGAACTTGCGCAGCCGGCGCAGGGCCAGCTTGATGTTGCGGGTGCCCAGTTCGACCTGGTCGTCGAGGTTCTTGTACTCGCGCTGGTCCCAGACTTTTACCGCCTTGCCCTGGCGTTTGCCCGCCTCACCGACGCGGATGCCTTCGGGGTTGAAGCCGCCCGAGCCGAACGGGCTGGTGCCGCCGGTGCCGATCCACTTGTTGCCGCCGGCGTGGCGTTCCTTCTGCTCTTCGAGGCGTTTCTTGAACTCCTCGATCAGCTTGTCCAGGCCGCCAAGTGACTGGATCTGTGCACGCTCCTCATCCGTCAGCGAGCGTTCGAACTCCTTGCGCAGCCAGTCTTCGGGGATCAGCGCCTCAAGGTGCCGGTCGAGGTTTTCCAGGCCCTTGAAATAGGCGGAGAAGGCCCGGTCGAACTTGTCGAAATGGCGCTCGTCCTTCACCAGGATGGCCCGGGCCAGGTAGTAGAACTCGTCCATGTCGGCGAACACCACGCGCTGCTGCAGGGCGTTGAGCAAGTCGAGCAGTTCGCGTACCGACACCGGCACCTTGGCCGCGCGCATTTCATTGAACAGGTTGAGCAGCATGACCGGCCCCCGTCAGCGGTTGCCGCGCCGGCTCATGAAGGCCAGTCGCTCCAGCAGCTGCACGTCCTGTTCGTTCTTCACCAGGGCGCCGGCCAGCGGTGGGATGGCCTTGGTCGGGTCGCGCTCGCGCAGCACCGCTTCACCGATGTTGTCGGCCATCAGCAGCTTGAGCCAGTCGACCAGCTCGGAAGTGGAGGGCTTTTTCTTCAGGCCCGGCACCTTGCGCACGTCGAAGAACACGTCCAGCGCCTCGCTGACCAGCGATTGCTTGATGTTCGGGTAGTGCACGTCGACGATCTGTTGCAGGGTGTCGCGGTCGGGGAAGGCGATGTAGTGGAAGAAGCAGCGGCGCAGGAAGGCGTCGGGCAGCTCCTTTTCGTTGTTGGAGGTGATGATGATGATCGGGCGTTGCTTGGCCTTGATGGTCTCGTCGATTTCGTAGACGTAGAACTCCATCTTGTCGAGTTCCTGCAGCAGGTCGTTGGGGAACTCGATGTCGGCCTTGTCGATCTCGTCGATCAGCAGGATGACCCGCTCGTCGGCCTCGAAGGCTTCCCAGAGCTTGCCCTTTTTCAGGTAGTTGCGCACGTCGTGGACTTTTTCGGTGCCCAGCTGCGAATCGCGCAGGCGGCTGACCGCGTCGTACTCATACAGGCCCTGGTGGGCCTTGGTGGTGGACTTGATGTGCCAGGTGATCAGGCGTGCGCCGAAGGAGGCCGCGAGCTGCTCGGCGAGCATGGTCTTGCCGGTGCCGGGCTCGCCCTTGACCAGCAGCGGGCGTTCGAGGGTGATGGCCGCGTTGACCGCCAGTTTCAGGTCGTCTGTGGCGACGTAGTCGCGGGTGCCTTCGAACTTCATCGGGAATGTCCTCTGCGCGGTGCCTGTTCCGGCCTATCGCCGGCAAGCCGGCTCCCACAGGTACCCCACTGAACTCAAGGGCTGTGGAGTACTGTGGGAGCCGGCTTGCCGGCGATAGGGCCCGTTCAGGCACTGTAGGTTTGTCGTTTGTCAGCGACTATACCCCGGCCCTGGGCCGCTGCAAACGCAGACCGGGTATTCAGTCCCTGAATGGCCCGTCACGCACGTTCAGTCGGAATCAGGCTTGGGCTGCTCGTAGCGTGCATTGAAAGCCTGAATAAACCCGTTACGCAAAATCTGCAAAAACGCCTCGATGGCGCTGATGTCCTGCTGGTGCACGCTGCCGCTGAGTTCCACGCGGGTGGCAAACTGGTTTTTTGGCTGGTTCTTCAGCACCGTCTCGCTTGCTCCGACCAATGCTTCCCATACCGAGCGGAAAAAGCCCTTGTTCTTGTTCTCGACATCCTGCTGCCAGTTGAACACGTCGACATCGCGCAGCAGCGGCTTGATGTAGCCGTTGAGCCGGCCGTTTTGCGCCTGCGCCTCGATCACCACATCGCCGTGGCCGGCATTGAAGTCGAACTTGCCGTAGGCGCTGGCGAAGTCGTTGAGTCGGCGCAGTTCGATGCCAGTGGCGCGCAGACGGAATTCGAAGTCATCGAAGTCGCTGAACGGGTCGAAGGTGGCGCGGCTTTCGACCTTGGCGTCGCCCAGCAGCAGCGCGTTGGCGTCGAAGCTGGCATCGCGCCGGCCTTTTTCGTCGCGCACGTTGGTCAGGTTGCGAATGTTGGCATCCAGTTGCGTGGCCTTGAGGTCGACCGGTGGTTTGGAGTTGAAGTTGCGGAAGGTCAACGTGCCATCCTCGATGCGCACGTCGTTGAGGGTGATCGGCAGCAGTTTTTCCAGCTGCTGGCGCCAGTCGGTACCGCGACCGGTCTGCGAAGCCTGTTTGCTGCCGCCGTCGACGAAGTTCAGTTCGGGGCGCACGAAGGTCACTTCGGCCACCACAGCCTGATCGTACCACAGTGAATGCCAGCTCACCGACAGCTCGATCAGCGGCGCATCAAGCAGTGGCACGGGCACCTTGCCAGTGGTCTTGACGATCTTCAGCCCGTTGATCTGGTAAGCACCGCGCCACCAGGCCAGGTCCACATCGGCGACCTGGCCACGGTACTCGCCCATGTTCGCCAGCTTGTCGTTGAGGTAATCGCGCACCAGGTATGGCAGCGCCAGGTGCAGGGCCACCAGCAGCACGACCAGGCTGGCCAGGCCGACCAGCGGCCAGCGATAACGGGCTTTCATCGCGGCGTTCTCCAAGGCGGGTTGTGCGGTTGACCGCAGGCCGCCTGGGCGAGTTCGAACGGGCTTTACGGGCCACCGGGGCAGGCTTACCCTTTAAGTCTTTCCCTGCTATTTCATGCCAAGGACCCTGCCATGAGCCGTATCTACGCAGACAACGCCCATTCCATCGGCAACACGCCGCTGGTACAGATCAACCGTATCGCCCCTCGCGGCGTGACCATCCTGGCCAAGATCGAGGGGCGCAACCCGGGTTACTCGGTCAAATGCCGGATCGGCGCGAACATGGTCTGGGATGCCGAAAGCAGCGGCAAGCTCAAGCCCGGCATGACCATCGTCGAGCCGACCTCTGGCAACACCGGTATCGGCCTGGCCTTCGTCGCCGCCGCCCGTGGCTACAAGCTGATCCTGACCATGCCGGCCTCCATGAGCCTGGAGCGGCGCAAGGTGCTCAAGGCCCTGGGTGCCGAGCTGGTGCTCACCGAGCCTGCCAAGGGCATGAAGGGCGCGATCGAGAAGGCCAACGAGATCGTTGCCTGCGACCCTGCGCAGTACTTCCTGCCGGGCCAGTTCGACAACCCGGCCAACCCGGCCATCCATGAACAGACCACCGGCCCGGAAATCTGGAACGACACCGACGGCGCGGTCGACGTGCTGGTGGCCGGCGTCGGCACTGGCGGCACCATCACCGGCGTGTCGCGCTACATCAAGCACACCCAGGGCAAGTCGATCCTCTCGGTGGCGGTGGAGCCGGTGTCCTCGCCGCTGATCAGCCAGACCCTGGCTGGCGAAGCGCTCAAGCCTAGCCCGCACAAGATCCAGGGCATCGGCGCAGGCTTCGTACCGAAAAACCTCGACCTGTCGATCGTCGACCAGGTCGAGACCGTGACCGACGAAGAATCCAAGGCCATGGCCATTCGCCTGATGCAGGAGGAGGGCATCCTCTGCGGTATTTCCTGTGGCGCGGCCATGGCGGCAGCGGTGCGCCTGGCGGAAAAACCGGAAATGCAGGGTAAGACCATCGTCGTAATCCTGCCTGACTCTGGCGAACGCTACCTGTCTAGCATGCTGTTCAGCGACTTGTTCAGCGAGCAGGAAAACCAGCAGTAATCAGCCCTGCCGCTGATCCGGCGCAACGTTCGGCGGCCTGGTTTATTGCAAAATCTTCATGAGTGAGATCCCGCCCAGGTTGTTTTTACATGGGCGGGATGGGTTTATGATGGCCGGATGATTTTTCTGGAGGCAGGCAGCGCTGGCCTGCTTCCATTCCAAGGAGTGTTGCATGACCTTTTCCTTCGTCGCCAAGGCGGGTGTCCTGCTGGTGTTTTTCGGCAGCGTGCTGTACGTGCACCTGCGCGGCAAGGCGCGCCTGCCGGTGCTGCGCCAGTTCGTCAACCATTCGGCGCTGTTCGCCCCGTATAACAGCCTGATGTACCTGTTCTCGGGCGTGCCGTCCAAGCCTTACCTGGACCGCCAGCGCTTCCCTGAACTGGATGTGCTGAAGGACAACTGGCAGGTGATCCGCGAAGAGGCCATGCGCCTGTTCGACGAGGGTTACATCCGTGCGGCCGAGAAGGACAATGACGCAGGCTTCGGTTCGTTCTTCAAGAAGGGCTGGAAGCGTTTCTACCTGAAGTGGTACGACAAACCGCTGCCGTCGGCCGAGGCGCTGTGCCCCAAGACCGTGGAACTGGTCAGCAGTATCCCTAACGTGAAAGGTGCGATGTTCGCCCTGTTGCCCGGTGGCAGCCACCTCAACCCGCACCGCGACCCGTTTGCCGGCTCCCTGCGCTACCACCTGGGCCTGTCGACGCCGAACTCCGACGACTGCCGCATCTATGTCGACGGCCAGGTCTACGCCTGGCGTGATGGCGAGGATGTGATGTTCGACGAAACCTACGTGCACTGGGTGAAGAACGAAACCGATGTTACCCGGGTAATCCTGTTCTGCGACATCGAGCGCCCGCTGAGCAGCCCGCTGATGACCCGTATCAACCGCCAGGTCAGCGCCTTCCTCGGCCGCGCCACCGCACCGCAGAACACCGATGACGAGCGCGTGGGCGGGATCAACCAGGCGTATGCCTGGAGCAAGCGCTTCAGCAACAAGATCAGCACCCGCGTGAAGCAGTTCAAGCGCGCCAACCCCAAGGCCTACCGCATCCTGCGGCCGGTGCTGGCGGTGGTGGTGGCGTACCTGCTGTATCACTGGTTGTTCTGAGGTATCGGTGCCTGTTCGGGCCCCATCGCCGGCAAGCCGGCTCCCAGAGGTACTGCACAGGACTCCAAAGCTGTGGCGTACCTGGGGGAGCCTGCTTTCAGGCGATGGGGCCCGATCGGTATCACAGAAGGCCAGCTATTGCCCAGCCTCTGAATCACCGCTATATTCCGGTGCATCCACTTCCCCGAAGACCCTGTTCATGCCAGCCATCCCTTCCACCACACGCTTTGCCATCGCGCCAGTCGCGGGCATGGTCGTGCGTGGCAGCCAGCAGCCGGTCATGATCAGTCATTACCCACCACCTGTCAGTGGCGTCGTCGGCGGCGTAGCTCCGCCTCGCTGCGTGGTCGTGCTGGGCTGATCGGCTTCTGGCCGCATCCCGTCACACGCGCAACCTACTGAACACGGTCGGCTACTTCCCCTACTGAAGGTCACGCCCACCGTTCGGCTTATTTGCCCGAATACAGGTGCAACCATGTCTGTTTTTTGCAAAGCTTCCGTGGCCTCGGCGGCCACTACCAGCCTGTTCGTCCTGCTATGGAGCAGCGGCGCCATCGTTTCCAAACTCGGCCTGGCGCAGGCCAGCCCGTTCGCCTTCCTGCTGCTACGCTCGGCGCTGGCGCTGACCGGGTTGCTGCTGATCGGCCCGTTGCTGGGATTGCGCTGGCCGCGCACACGGGGGGCGATGCTGCGCGCCCTGTGCACCGGCTGCGTGCTGCTCGGTGCCTACCAGATCTTCTACCTGCTGGCGCTCAATACCCATGTCACCCCCGGTGTGATGGCCACGGTGATGGGCGTGCAACCGATCCTCACTGTGATGCTGATGGAGCGCCAGCACGCCTGGAGCCGGCTGTTTGGCCTGGGCCTTGGGCTTGGCGGGCTGGTGATGGTGGTCTACCAGGGCATCAATCTCGGTGGCGTGTCGCTGGCCGGCATGCTGTTTGCCTTGCTGGCACTGGCCAGCATGACCATCGGCTCGATCCTGCAAAAGCGCATCACCGACAACCCGATGGGCACACTGCCGCTGCAGTACCTGGCAGGGTTTGCCCTGTGCGCGGTGTTCGCGCCGCTGCAACCGCTGCACGTCGAGTGGAGCGCCAGCTTTATCGGCGCGCTGCTGTGGATGGGGCTGGTGGTTTCGCTGGTGGCGACCTTGCTGCTGTACCGGCTGATCGCCAAGGGCAACCTGGTCAATGTCACCAGCCTGTTCTACTTGGTGCCGGCGGTGACCGCGGTGATGGATTTCCTGATCTTCGGTAACCGCCTGGCACCGCTCAGCCTGCTGGGGATGGGCCTGATCGTGGTCGGTTTGCTGTTCGTGTTCCGCAAGCCGGCGGCGCGGTTGGCCGAGGCGTAGGCGCTTAGCGGAACTCTTCGGGGATGGCGTGGCGCAGTACGCCTTCCTCGAAGTCCAGGGTGCCGGCTTCACGCTGAGTCAGCAGGTAGTAGAGCAGGGTGTCGAGTGCACGCATTGGCGGCACTTCGACGGCCAGCATCCTTACCGCCTGTTCGACTTCGCAGGGGCATCCGAAATCTTCCAGTGCAGCGCGGACCTGTTCCAGGTCGCCCGCAGCTTTTACCCGTATGCGGAACACCGAAGCACCACCGCTTTGCTGCAGGGCTTCGAACCAGGACTGCTCGCCGTCTTCACGGATGCTGATGGTGTCACCGGGTGCGATCCCGTAGGCATAGAAGGGGATGCTGTCGACCTGGTAGCCAGCTGCGGTCGGCTTTGCCCAGAGGCCTTCGACCGACGCAGGTGGGTAACCTTGGGCATCCTGCTCCAGGCGCCAGAGCACGATCTTGTAGGCTGGGGTTTGCTCGGGGGGCATGGGCGTTACGCGTCAGGAGGGCTGCCTATCGTAATGCGGTTTGGTTGTGTTGTCTGTACCGGCCTCATCGCCGGCAAGCCGGCGATGAGGCCGGTACAGACAGAATCAAAATTTCAGAAGTAATAGCCGATGTTGATATTGGTCCGGTAATACCAGTCATTGCTGCCGACCGAACCGGTGCTTGTCCACCCCGTGCCATTTTCCGCCCCACCAAACGGGTTGGCATTGCGCGCCCAGGTCAGGTCGACCCAGGCCATGATCGGCATGGCCAAAAACTGCGCGCCGACGGTGAACATCTGCGAATCGTCCCAGCCATGCTCATCCTTCATCATCCGGCTGTAATCGGTGTAGAGCTTGATCTTCTTCAACTGCCCAAGCTTTGGGGTGAACACGTCATAACCAACGTTGACTGCAGCGATGGTCGCCTTGGCGGCGATCAGGTAGGCCGGGGTCAGGCCGTTGCCGCCCATCAGCACCGTATTGTCGCTGACGCCGGCCGGGTTTTTCGGGTCGTATTCATAGCGGATCGCCTGGCCGGTGACCGTCCATGGGCCCTGGTTGAACAGCGCGTGCACCCCGCCTGCCCAGTAGCTGCCATCGTCATGGGTAGTGGCGTTATACAGCCCGGCAGCGGCAAGCGAAGCACCCAGCTCGGTCTTCCAGCCATCGCCGCTGAAGGTACGGGCTACGCGGGCGTTGACCTGGTTGCGTTTCTCGTTGTCCTGGCGCGACTGGGTGACCGGCACGGCATTGTCGTTTAGATCGGCATACCGCCCGACTTCCGGCGAATAGCGCAGGCTCGACGGCAGCATGCGCGGGAAGTAGCCCAGTTGCAGGTCCCACTGCGCATCCTTGTAGCTGTACTTCAGCCCCGTGCCGGCGCTGACGCCGTAACCCATGAAGAACGGGATGTGATAACTCCAGCCGAACTGTGGGTAGGGCTCCAGGCCGAAAGGCTTGAACGGGGCACCGAGCTGCAGGTTGGCTTGCGGGCTGAAGCGGTAGCCGAGGTAGCCGCGGTCGATGGAGCGCTTGCCGTCGTCCTGGAACCAGTAGCCGACATCGCTGAACAGCTGGCGATGGCTGGCTTGCACATCGATGCGGAAGGTGTCGAAGAGGAAACGGCCGTTGTTTTCGGTGGTGTCCCAGTGTTCGTCGCGGTAGTTGACGCGCAGGGCGCCGCCGATGTCCAGGCTGCTCTGGCCGTCGTCGCTGCGCCAGGCGATATGCGGGAACGGCTTTTTCGCGGTGTGTGGCTGGTCTGGGGCGGCCGGGCCGGGTTCGGAGGCGATGCTTGCGCAACTGCCGAGAATCAGACCGAGGCTTATCACATATCTATTCATGCCATGCCCTGCAAGGTTGGGTGATTTTCTGCAGGCAAAGGGGGAGCGTCGCCCGTTGCTGCGGGATTTTTGTTTTATGGGTGATATGTTGTTTAACGCAGGGAATGGAGCAGGTTCTGTGCCAAACTTTCTATTAAATAAAATGTTCAACTAAAACAATTATTTATATTTGAAACGGCTGGATTTGTGCCGTATCTGGAACAGGCTGGAAGTTTGGTTACTGTTATGCCCAGTCACTGTGCAGCGGTGCACTATTTTGCCTTTGGTGTATCAGTTCGGGCCTCATCGCCGGCAAGCCGGCGATGAGGCCCGACTGAAGAGGACAAATCCAGGCTGAAAAAAACCGGCCTCTGGGGCCGGTCAACATTACGCGTGAGCCAATTATTCACTTCACAGATCAAGCACCAACCGCCGGCTCTTGCACCCGGAAACACACACCATCATCGATGTGTTCGCCGCCCGCTCAGCCTTGGTCAGCACCCCATCGCGGTGGTCCACATCCCCTTCCAGTACCCGAGTCTCACACGAGCCGCACACCCCCTCGCGGCAGCTGTACTCGATATCGCAACCCGCTTCGAGCAGCACATCCAGCAGGTTCAACCCAGGCTCGACACTGACCGTCCTGCCCGACTTGCTCAGCTCGACGCTGTAACTGTCCTGGGCGTCTTCCGACGGTGCCACTTCGGCAGCGGTGAACCGCTCGATATGCGCGTGCGGGTAGCCCAGGCGTTCGCAGGCCTGCTCGAAGGCATCGAGCATCGGCGTTGGCCCGCAGCAGTAGAAGTGCGTGTCGGCAGGGCGCCCGGCCAGGTAACCGGCCAGGTCCGGCAGGCCGCCTTTCTCGTCGTTGAAGTGGTACAGCACCTTCGCACCCAGCCCGCCGATCTCTTCAACCAAGGCCGCCTCGGCGCGCGAGCGGGCACAGTAGATCAGCTCGGCCGAACGCCCCAGTGCCAGCAGCTGGCGGAACATGCAGTAGATCGGCGTGATGCCGATGCCGCCCGCCACCAGCACGCTGTGGCCGGCGCGGGTGTCGAGGGCGAAGTTGTTGCGCGGCTGGGAGATCTGCAGCTGCGTGCCCACCCGCAGTTGCTCGTGAACATAGCGCGAGCCCCCGCGGCTGGCGCGGTCACGCAGGATGCCGACCACATAACGGCCCTGGTCGCTCGGCGCGTTCAGCAGCGAGTAGCTGCGCACCAGGCCGTTGGGCAGGTGCAGGTCGATGTGCGAGCCGGCCTCGAACGGCGTGAACACCGTATCGCCCCACGGGCGCAGCTCGACGCTGATGATGCCTTCGGCTTCATGGCGCAGGGTGTGCACCCGCGCACTGATGGTGGAGGAGTTGGACATCGGTCACCTCAGTTCAGGCCAGTTGCCGGGTTTCGATCAAAGCCAGCTGTTCCTTGGCCTTGCCCTTCAGGTAGCGGCGCAGGCGCACCACGCCCAGGTCGTGCTGGTAGAGGTTTTCGCGTTGGTTGGCGTCGAATTCCATGAATTCCAGCAACACCCGGTCCTGCTCCAGCACCGCCCAGTGGCGCGCTTCCAGGCGGTTCTTGTAGAGGAAGCGCCAGGTGTCGCGCTGCCAGCCGCTCAGCCGCCGGGTGCGCCAGTGAAAGACTGCGGACAGGGCGCGGCTGCTAGGGGTGTAGCTGGCGACGATCGAGAAGTTGCCGCCCGGGCCACCGGTCTTCGGGTAGGGGATTTCCAGGCGCAGCCAATGGCAGCCGTTGTCGAGGAATTCGGTCCAGTCGAAGTTGACCCCGCGCTGGCCTTCCTTCTCGAAGAAGAAGCCCTGGTCGGTATCGCGGGTGACGAACTTGGCAGTGGCTTCGCCCTCGCTCATGGAGTGCGACATCTTGTGCAGGTAGGTGCCGTGCATCGGGTCCATGACGTTGTCGAGCACGTAGCGGTAATCGCCTTTCCACTCGGTGTAGCAGAGGAAGCTGCTCCACTCGGGCGAGCTCAGCTGTTCGGGCAGCACCAGCTCGGGCGGTGTGTCCAGGTTCGGTTCGGTGGCGTTGAACAGGAAGATTGCGCCGGCGGCTTCGCGGGTGTGGAACATCCGCGTCGGGCGGCTGCCTTCGAGCTTGCAGCCGGGGCTGCCGGGCACTTTGGTCACGGTGCCGTCACAGCGCACTTCGACGCCGTGGTACGGGCACTGCAGGCGGTCACCCAGCACCGGCCCCTGGGACAGCGGCGCACCGCGGTGCGGGCAGTGGTCTTCGAGGGCGTGGACGCTACCGTCGTTATCGCGCCACAGGGCGATTTTGTAGCCCAGGCGGCGAATCGAGACGGGTTTTTCGCCGAGCAGCTGCGACGGTAAAACCGGGAACCAGAGGTCTTTCAGGCCGTTGGCCAGGTGGTTTTCAACAGGGTCGACGGTGATCTGCATGTTCATCTTGTTCTACCTCCGGCGGGTCATTCGCCCAGCCGTGCCATCAGGGTTTTGAAAGTGTCTTCGGTCCATTCACCGCTGTTCAGCGGGCAGGGCGGGCCGGCCAGGTTCAGGTGCGCGATCAATTCGCCCAGTTCGCTCACACCATTGCCGTAGGCGCGTTCGATCGAGTCGCCGAGCAGGTCCTCAAACGGCGTATTGGGGCGTTTGCGGGCCTGGTGCGGCTGCAGGTAAACCTCGGATGTGCTCATGGAGTCGGCCTCAGTTGTTCTTGGGTTTGTCGGTGAGAAATTTGCCTTGCGGCGCTTCGGCGTGCTGCTGGCGCCGGGTGTTGCCGTCGATGCCGCCGGCGATCGCCCATTCGGCGAATACCGTGGGGCCGGGCTCGAACTCGCGAGGCTGCCAGTCGCCGGTCAGCTGGTCTTCGTCGGCGTAGTACTCGACCAGGGCGCCAGCAGGGTTCTTGAAGTACCAGAAGAACGCCGACGACACCGGGTGGCGGCCCGGGCCGATTTCGGTGGCCCAGCCGCAGCGGGAGATGTGCATGCCGCCGCCGAACACTTCGTGCAGGTCACGTACGGTGAAGGCCACGTGGTTGAGCCCGGCGCGTGGGGCCGGCAGCTGCAGCATGAACAGGTCGTGGTGGCCGCCTTCCTCGGCGGTGCGCAGGAAGGCGCCGCGGTTGGGGTAGCGGTCGGAGGCCTGGAAGCCGAAACGCTCGTGGTAGAAGGCTTCGCAGGCATTCACATCCTTGACGAAGAACACCACGTGGCCCACTTCGATGGGGGTGGCGCGCTCGTAGACCGGCGCGGGCTTGTTGATCCGGCCTTTGGTCTGCCAGGTGTTGTGGCCGCTGCACTCGATCTCCAGCGCACGCTTGCGGGTGACCTGCAGGCGGATCGCCAGGCCGTTGGGGTCGGTGCAACCGATGCGGCCGTTGCCTTCGAAAAAACCCGGGTCGTTGGCGATGCGCTGGCTGTACAGCGCCAGGTCCGCCTGGCTTTCGACGCCCCACACCACTTCGCGCACGGTCGAGCCGGGTTCGATGGCCGGCGGCAGGCCGGGTTTGTCGATGGCGGCCAGCACCACGCGGCAGCCGTTGAGGGTTTCGAAGACCACCTCGTCGGCCTGCTCGCTGACGTTGTTCAGCCCCCAGTCGGCGAAGAAGCGCGCGCAGGTGGCGAGGTCCTCCACGCCATAGGTGACTTCGTCGATGCCCAGTACGCTCATTGCCCTGCCTCCACGCCGGCCCAGGCCAGCGGTTGTTGGTTCATGCCCCAGTAGAGGCTCTTCTGTTCCATGTACTGCAGGATGCCCAGGCGGCCTTTTTCGCGGCCCAGGCCACTGTCACGCCAGCCGCCGAAGGGCGTCGAGATGGAAAACTGTTTGTAGGTGTTGATCCACACCGTGCCGGCCTGCAGCTTGCGGCCCAGCGCCCAGGCGCGTTTGTAGTCGCGGCTCCAGATGCCGGCGGCCAGCGCGTAGAGGCTGTCGTTGGCCTGGGCCAGCAACGCGTCCTCGCTGTCGAACGGCATGGCCACCAGCACCGGGCCGAAGATTTCTTCCTGGCACACCTGCTGGTGGTTGCCCAGGCCTTCGAGGATGGTCGGCGGGTAGAAGTAGCCCCGGTCGAACAGGCCACCGCTCGGGCGCTCGCCGCCCAGGCGCAGGCGGCCGCCTTCGGCCAGGCCCAGGGCCACATAGCGCTCCACCGATTCGCGGTGGCCGGCGCTGATCAGCGGGCCCATCTGCGTGCGCTCGTCGGCCGGGTCGCCCAGGCGCAGTTGCGCGGCGGCGGCGGTCAGGCGAGCCATGAACGGCTCGTACAGGGCGCGGGCGACGAACAGCCGCGAACCTGCGATGCACGCTTCGCCCGACGAGCTGAAGATGCCATACAGCACACCGGCCACGGCATGGTCCAGGTCGGCGTCTTCAAGGACGATGGTCGGCGACTTGCCGCCCAGCTCCAGCGACACCGGCATCATCTTGTCGGCGGCGATATGGGCGATGTGCTTGCCGGTGCGGGTGCCGCCGGTAAACGACACCCGCTTGACCAGCGGGTGGCGGGTCAAGGCATCACCCAGCAGCGAACCCTTGCCCGGCAGCACGCTGATCAAGCCCTTGGGCAGCCCGGCGTCTTCGCAGATGCGCGCCAGTTGCAGGGCCAGCAACGGGGTGATTTCCGCCGGTTTGATCACCACCGCATTGCCGCCGGCCAGGGCTGGGGCAACTTTTTGCGCCTCGCTGGCGATCGGCGAGTTCCACGGGGTGATCGCCGCGACCACGCCCATCGGTTCGTACACGCTCATGCTGACGAAATCGCCGCGTGACGGGGTGATGGTTTCTTCCAGTGTTTCGCAGGCAGCGGCGAAAAACTGGAAGGTGCCCGCCGCGCTGGCGACCAGGGCGCGGGTCTCGTTGATCGGTTTGCCGTTGTCCTGGCGCTGCAACTGCGCCAGCTCCTCGGCGCGCGCGCGGATCAGCTCGGCAATGCGGTACAGCACGGCGGCGCGCTCATGCGGTTTGCGCTGGGCCCAGCCGCTGTGCAAGTACGCCTGGTGGGCGCCCTGCACGGCGGCTTCGACATCGTCCAGGCTGGCCGCATTGAGCCAGGCCACCGGCTCGCCGGTAGCGGGGTAGCAGGTGGCGTAGCGCTCACCGCCGCCCAGGCGCCAGGTGCCGGCAATACAAATGGGTAAGGTCTGTTCCAGTGTCATTGGCAGTCCCCTAGATGGAAATGGCATGGGCGTGGTTGCCAAGGGCGCGCACCACGCTGTAGACGGTCAGCGCCGAGGTCTTCGGGTTGGCTGCCAGCGGCTTGCCGCGCAGGCTCATCTCGAAGCGGCCAAAGGCGCCGCGGGCGTCGACCTGGTGCACGTTCTCTTCGCTGTGCGGGTCGGCGATCAGGGTCACGCGGGTGCGGTCCAGGCCAAGCCCGGCCAGCGACAGGGTGGCCGCGACGTTGGCGTTCTTTGGGTAGAGCCGCGCCGCTTCTCGGGCGCTGCCGTCGAAGATCACCGTGGCTTCGCTGAGGCTGTCCAGCGTGCACACCTGCTCGGCCGGAGTGTTCTTCCAGGCCTGCGCCGGTTTGCGGCCGGTATAGGTGACCGCATCCAGCCCGCCGACCTTGGCTGCCGACAGGGCGTCGATGCCGCCAATGGCGCCCGGCAACAGTTCGATGCGCGTGTTGCCGCGCGCCGCAGCGGCTTCCAGGCGTTCGACCAGGCCGGGCTCGGACAGCGCGCCGACCGAGACGATCAGGCAGGCAATGCCGCGCTCCAGCGCCGGCAGCACGTGTTCCTCGATGGCCTTGTGCCCGGCGCACTCGACCAGCAGGTCGGGGCGTGCATCGGCGGGCAGGGTGGTGAGCACCCGCGGTGGCTGGCCGAAGCTGGCCAGGCGCTGGCGCACCAGGTCTTCGGAGCCGGCCGAGGCGATCACCGCATCGACGCACAGCTGCGGATCTTGCTCCAGCAGTTCCAGCACACCAACGCCAATGGCGCCGCAGCCGATCATGGTGATATGCAACATGGCGGGGTCCTCAGGCCGTGGCCTTCTGCGCCTTGGTTTCGCTGTTGGGCGGGCCGGCGAACTGGGTGGCGAAGCCGCCGACGCTGAGCATGTCCACTTCCAGCAGGAACGGCCCTGGTTCGCCCAGGGCGCCGTCGAGCACAGTGCCGAAGTGTTTCAGGTCGCTGACCCGGCCGTGGCGCAGGCCGAGGGATTCGGCGAGCTTGCTGTAGTCCGGCGTATGGAGTTCGACGTAGGCGTGGCGGGCGCCGTAGATGGCGTCCTGGATGTTGCGGATCACGCCGTAGCGCTGGTCGTTCATCAGCAGGATGACCACGTTGGCTTTCTCCTGCACCAGGGTCGCCAGTTCACCGAGGTTGAGGATGAAGCCACCGTCGCCGGCGAGGGCGAACACCTTGCGCCCGGGTGCTGTTTGCGCCGCCGCCACGGCCGCGCCGATGCCCATCGCCAGGCCTTGGCCGATACCGCCGCCGAGCGCGTGCACGCCAGAGAGCGGGTGGTAGAGGTTCAGCAGGCGGTTGCCCCAGATGCTGTTGGACAACGTCACGTCGCGCACCCAGGTGAAGTTGCGCCCGGTTTGTGCCTGTAGTTGTTCGACCAGTGCCGAGTACGGGCCAAGGTCGGCCACCAGTTGCTTGCGGGCTTGCTCGCGCACGGCCTTGAGCTCGGGCAGGAAGTTCGGGTCGAGGTTCAGGCGGCCCTGCAGGCGGTCGGCCAGGCCTTCCAGCGCCAGCGCGGCATCGCCGCAGATGAACAGGTCGCTGGGGTAGCTGCGGCCTTCGATGGCCGGGTTGACGTCGATGCGCAGGGTGGTGCGCGGCAGCTTCAGGGCGTACTTGAAGGTCTCGTTGCTGCGCAGGCGCGAGC
>Ga0213824_1000220_pt1 | contig 50253 bp, 44 predicted proteins | sample MC6MC0906MG_FD_179892 | JGI IMG/M metagenome (GOLD analysis project Ga0213824, IMG submission 179892) | Enriched soil aggregate microbial communities from Iowa State University, Ames, United States - MC6-MC0906-MG | ecosystem: Environmental > Terrestrial > Soil > Unclassified | place: USA: Iowa...
CACTGCAGTCTTCCTTCTTGTGCGTTTGTGCGGGGGTGGGCGGGCCGCGTCGGGATGTCGCACCACCGGATGGGCTGATTGTATACAACTTCTGAAATCTTTTGTAAGCCTGTTTTTCCGCATTTCTGCCCTTTTGTCGCGTGAGAATAGGTTGCAAGAAACCTGCCCAATTGGTCAGTAAATGCCATGAGGGTCTGCACAGCGCCTGATTTCGCGACAAAAAGCAGTGTTTGCGGGGCCGCGACGGATGGGCTCAAAAAATTGTGTACAATCTAGCGATGGAATGTCTTAATAACGTCATTCCCGCCCATCGCAGGCACTTGGCCGTGCTGATGGCTGTGTAATTTTTGCCCACAGATTGAACAAGAGGCGACAAGCAATGGGACGTTTGACTACACATGTACTGGATGCCGCTCACGGCTGCCCGGGCAGCGCGATCAAGGTCGAGCTGTACCGTGTCGAAGGCCAGCAGCTGGAGCTGGTGAACACTGCCCTGACCAACAGCGATGGGCGCGTCGATGCGCCGCTGCTGCAGGGTGACGACTACCGTACTGGCGTTTACCAGCTGCAATTCAGTGCTGGCGCCTATTACCGTGCTCGCGGCGTTCAGCTGCCCGACACGGCGTTTCTGGATGTTGTTGTGCTGCGCTTTGGCATCGACGAGAAACAGGATCACTACCATGTGCCCCTGCTGATCTCGCCTTACAGCTATTCGACCTATCGCGGGAGCTAGTTGGTCGCTAGAAGAATCTTCGTAGGTCCTTGGCCCGCTCTCACACTGGCGGGCTTTTTTTCGTCTGCTGTTTTTGTGTTGTCTTTATGGGCCTGTTCGGGCACCAAAAAAACAAAAGGGCGCTGAGGCGCCCTTTGTTGGTGCAAGGGGGTGTCAGAGGAACACGAACTTGGCGATGAAGATCGCGCACAGCACCCACAGGCTGGCTGAGATCTCCTTGTACTTGCCGGTACCCGCCTTCAGCGCCACGTAACTGATGAACCCCAGGGCAATCCCGTCCGCCACCGAGAAGGTCAGCGGCATCATGATCACGGTGACGATCGCCGGAATGCTGTCGGTGGCTTCATCCCAGTGGATGTGCGCCATGCTGCCCATCATCAGCATGGCCACGTAGATCAACGCGCCTGCGGTGGCATACGCAGGGATCATCCCGGCCAGCGGGGCGAAGAACATCGCGGCGACGAACAGCAAGCCAACCACAACCGCTGTCAGCCCGGTACGCCCGCCGGCGGCCACACCGGCGGCACTCTCCACATAGCTGGTCACCGGCGGCACGCCGACCACGGCGCCGAACACGCTCGATGCACTGTCCGCCTTCAGCGCCCGCGACAGGTTCTCGATTCGGCCGTCAGGCGCCACCAGGTTGGCCCGCTGCGCCACGCCCATCAAGGTGCCTGCCGTGTCGAACATGTGCACGAAGAGGAAGGCCAGCACCACGCTGATCATGCTGACGTTGAACACCCCGGCCACATCCATGGCCATCCAGGTCGGCGCCAGGCTCGGCGGCATCGACATCACCCCGCCGAACGTCACCAGGCCCAGCCCCCAACCCGCCAGGGTAACGCCGATGATGCTGATCAGGATCGCGCCAAACACGCGTTTGTAGCTGAGGATGGCGATCAGCAGGAAGCACACTGCCGCCAGCAGCGGGCCTGGCTCATGCAGCGAGCCCAGCTTGATCAAGGTGGCCGGGCTGTCGACGATGATTCCCGCAGTCTTCAGGCCGATCAGCCCGAGAAACAATCCGACGCCAGCCCCCATTGCATGGCGCAGGCTGACTGGAATGCTGTTGAGCAGCCATTCGCGCACTTTCGACAAGGTCAGGAACATGAACAGCACGCCCGAGACGAACACCGCGCCCAGGGCTGTTTCCCAGTTGTAGCCCATGGTGCCGACCACGGTATAGGTGAAGAAGGCGTTCAGCCCCATGCCCGGCGCCAGGCCCACCGGCCAGTTGGCGTACAGGCCCATCAGCAGGCAGCCGAGCGCGGCGGCGATGCAGGTGGCGACGAACGCCGCGCCGTGATCGATGCCGGCGTCGGCCATGATGTTGGGGTTGACGAAGATGATGTAGGCCATGGTGATGAACGTGGTCACCCCGGCAATCAGTTCGGTTTTGACCGTGCTGCCGTGTTGCTTGAGTTTGAAAATCCGTTCCAGCCAACTCGTTTCGAGCGGTGGAGCGAGATCCAGCGTAGGTGCGTCGGATTTGCGGCTTTCCACAGCGATACTCCTCAAGTCTTTCTTGTTGTTCTTGGAGCCAGTGACCTGCGCAATGCACTTGGTGGCTCCGCGAGGGATGGCAGACGTCTGACGCGTTTGTTGACTCACGGGTCAAGAAGTTGCCCGATGGATTATGCTTTTGTGTACAAAGAAAGCAAATAATGTTTTATGTTTTGTGCGCACAATCTGTCGTGCAACGGCTATATAGGTAAAAGGCTACCTGCAGAAACGGCTCAGCCTGTGTACAATGCCGACATACTTTCCTTCGTGCCTCGAGAGCCCATGAACGAACAGCTGCAACCTCTGAAGAAACCTGCACGCGTCGGCAAGGCCGGCCGCAGTGGTACCCAGGACGATATCGTCTATGCGCATATCTTCGAGGCGATCCTCGAGCAGCGACTGGCGCCGGGCACCAAGTTGAGCGAGGAAGCGCTGGGCGAGATCTTTGGCGTCAGCCGCACCATCATCCGCCGCGCCTTGTCGCGCCTGGCACATGAAAGCGTCGTGCTGCTGCGGCCCAACCGCGGTGCTGTGGTAGCCAGCCCGACGGTCGAAGAAGCGCGCCAGGTGTTCTTCTCGCGTCGCATGGTCGAGCGCGCCATTACCGAGCTGGCGGTGCAGCACGCCTCCCTGGAGCAGCTCAACGAGTTGCGCCATATGGTGCGCGAAGAGCGCGACAGCTTCTCGCGTGGCGATCGCGGTGCGGGCATCCGCCTGTCCGGCGAATTTCACCTCAAGCTGGCCGAGGCGGCCGGCAATGCGCCGCTGGTCAGCTTCCAGCGCAGCCTGGTGTCGCAGACGTCGCTGATCATCGCCCAGTACGAGAGCGGCAACCGCTCGCACTGCTCGTATGACGAGCACATGCAACTGATCGATGCCATCGAGGCGCGGGATGCGGAGCAGGCCGTGAGCCTGATGATGCATCACATGGACCACATCGACAGCAAGCTCAACCTGGACGAGGAAAGTGCCTCGGACGACCTGCATGCGGTGTTCTCGCACCTGCTGAAAAAACCGAAGGCTGCGGCCAAGGGTTGATCGTTTGCCTGTGAACCGAAGGGGCCGCTAAGCGGCCCTTTTGCGTTGCAGGCCCTGCTGGTCATTCGCCCAATACCTGATAAATTTGCTAGTTGCAAACCCCTTTTCAATGTGGTTGGGCTTGCGCAGTCGCTGCGTTCCACTACTTGAGGAGAGGTCCATGACTACGTCTTTGGGTGTGCGCATGGGTGCCGAGCTGGTCGGCACTTTCTGGCTGGTGCTGGGCGGGTGCGGCAGTGCCGTACTGGCGGCCAGTTCCCCGGTTGGCATCGGTGTCCTTGGTGTCGCTTTCGCTTTTGGCCTGACTGTATTGACCATGGCCTTCGCCATTGGCCACATCTCCGGTTGCCATCTCAACCCCGCGGTGTCGTTCGGGCTGGTGGTCGGTGGGCGCTTTCCAGCCAAGGAATTGCTGCCTTACGTGATCGCCCAGGTGATCGGGGCAGTCCTGGCCGCGGCGGTGATCTACTTGATTGCCAGTGGCAAGGCGGGTTTCGAACTGTCGTCGGGGCTGGCCTCCAACGGCTACGCCGACCACTCGCCCGGTGGCTATTCGCTGGCGGCGGGGTTTGTCAGTGAGGTGGTAATGACGGCGATGTTCCTGGTGATCATCATGGGCGCCACCGACGCGCGGGCCCCGGCCGGCTTTGCGCCGATCGCCATCGGCCTGGCCCTGACCCTGATTCACCTGATCTCGATCCCGGTGACCAACACCTCGGTCAACCCCGCGCGTAGCACGGGGCCGGCCCTGCTTGTCGGTGGTTGGGCCTTGCAGCAGCTGTGGCTGTTCTGGCTGGCGCCGCTGATCGGGGCGGCGATCGGCGGCGCGCTGTACCGGGGCCTGGCGAAACAGCCTTAACGCTGGTGTACGCAACGCCCGGCGGCGTAGGTTTCACGTACGGTGCGGTCGTCGCCCAGGGTGGTGAGCACGAACAGGGTTTCTTCGATGCTGCCGGACTGCTGGATACGGTAGTCCAGCAGCGGCGTGGCCTTGTAGTCGAGCACCACGAAGTCGGCATCGTTGCCCGGGCGCAGGCTGCCGATGCGGTCATCCAGGCGCAGCGCGCGGGCGCCGCCGAGGGTGGCCAGGTACAGCGACTTGTACGGGTGCAGGCGCACGTCTTGCAGCTGCATCACCTTGTACGCTTCGTTCAGGGTGTTGAGCAGCGAGAAGCTGGTGCCGGCGCCGACGTCGGTGCCCAGGCCCACGTTGACCTTGAACTTCTCCGCTTGCGGCAAATTGAACAGGCCACTGCCGAGGAACAGGTTGGAGGTCGGGCAGAAGGCGATGGCCGAGCCGGTTTCGGACAGGCGCTGGCACTCTTCGTCACACAGGTGCACGCCGTGGGCGAACACCGAGCGCTCGCCCAGGAGTTCGAAGTGGTCGTAGACGTCCAGGTAACCTTTCTGCTCAGGGAACAGCGCCTTGACCCAGTCGATCTCCTTGAGGTTCTCGGACAGGTGGGTGTGCAAATAAACGCCCGGGTGTTCCTTGAGCAACTGGCCGGCCAGGGCCAGTTGCTCAGGCGTGCTGGTCGGCGCGAAACGCGGGGTGACCGCATAGTGCAGGCGGCCCTTGCCGTGCCAGCGCTCGATCAGCGCCTTGCTGTCGGTGTAGCTGGTTTCGGCGGTGTCGGTGAGGTAGTCCGGGGCATTGCGGTCCATCATCACCTTGCCGGCGATCATCCGCAGGTCCAGGCGCTCGGCCTCTTCGAACAGCGCATTGACCGACTGCGGGTGCACACTGCCGAACACCAGCGCAGTGGTGGTGCCGTTGCGCAGCAGTTCCTTGAGGAAGATCTTCGCCACCGTGTCGGCATGATCCTTGTCGGCGAACTGCTTTTCGCACGGGAAGGTGTAGGTATTGAGCCAGTCCAGCAGCTGTTCGCCGTAGGAGCCGATCATGCCGGTCTGCGGGAAGTGGATGTGGGTGTCGATGAAGCCCGGGGTAATCAGGGCATCCTGGTAATGCACCACTTCGATGTCGGCCGCCAGGGTCGGCAGCAACTCGCTGGCATGGCCGAGGGCGCTGATGCGGCCATCGTCGATCACCAGCAGGCCGTCCTCGTAATACTCATGGGAGGCTTGCAGGCCGACCTCGGCCGGGTCGGCGATGCTGTGCAGGATGGCGGCACGGTAGGCTTTGCGGGTAACGGTCATAACTCACTCGTCAGATAGCTTGGCTGCGCCGGGAGGGCGGCAGCAACTGGGCAATGGGGCCGGCATTGGCGCCAGCATCGTGCTGGCCGAAGCAGGCGTTGTAGGTGGCGATGATTTCGCCGGCGATGGACACGGCGATCTCGATCGGCAGCTTGCCCTTGACCTCGGCGAGGCCCATCGGGCAGCGCATGCGCGCCATCACGGCGTCGTCGAAGCCGCGCTCGCGCAGGCGGTGCTCGAACTTGACCCGTTTGGTCTTCGAGCCGATCAGCCCGAACCAGGTGAAATCGTTGCGTTTGAGAATGGCGGCGGTCAGCTCCAGGTCGAGCTGGTGGTTGTGGGTCATGACGATGCAGTAGCAACCGGCGGGCAGTTCGGCCACTTCGTCGACCGGCTCCTCGCTCACCACCTTGGTCACCCCGTTGGGGATGAGCTCGGGGAATTCCTGTTCACGCGAATCGATCCAACGCACCCGGCAGGGCAGCGCGGCGAGCAAGGGTACCAGAGCCCGGCCGACATGGCCCGCGCCGAACACGGCGATCTGCGCCTGCACGGCGGTCATCGGCTCGAACAGCAGCACGGTGACGCCCCCGCAGCACTGGCCGAGGCTGGCGCCGAGGCTGAAGCGCTCCAGGTGCGGGGTGCTGCGGTGTTCTTCGAGCATCTGCCGGGCGATGTGCAGTGCCTTGAACTCCAGGTGGCCACCGCCGATGGTGTCGTACAGGCCGCTGGCGCTGACGACCATTTTCGAGCCGGCGTTACGTGGCGTCGAGCCACGTTCCTCGATGATGGTCACCAGCACGCAGGGTTCGCCGCGGGACTGGTGGTCGGCGAGGGCGTTGATCCATTGGTGCATGATTCAGCCTCTCTTCGTAAATGCACGCGGTCCTTGTGGGAGCGGTGCTGTCCCGATTACTGCGTCACGGTTTCCAGCTGCTTGGCCTGCTGCGCCGCAGCCACGTCCTTGCGCATCTGCTCACAGCCCCACAACACCCGCTCCGGTGTCGCCGGTGCGTCGATGTTTGGCTGCACGCGGTAGTCGGCGATGCTGGCCACGGCGTCCTTGATCGCGCACCAGGCGGCGATGCCGAGCATGAACGGCGGCTCACCCACGGCCTTGGAGTGGAACACGGTGTCCTCCGGGTTCTTGCGGTTTTCCACCAGCTTCACCCGCAGGTCCAGCGGCATGTCGGCCACGGCCGGGATCTTGTAGCTGGCCGGGCCATTGGTCATCAACTTGCCCTTGGCGTTCCATACCAGCTCTTCGGTGGTCAGCCAGCCCATGCCCTGAATGAACCCGCCCTCTACCTGGCCGATGTCGATGGCCGGGTTCAGCGAGTCGCCGACGTCGTGCAGGATGTCGGCACGCAGCATCTTGTACTCACCGGTCAGGGTATCGACGATCACCTCGACGCAGGCAGCGCCGAAGGCGTAGTAGTAGAACGGTCGGCCGCGCGCCTGGCTGCGGTCGTAGAAGATCTTCGGCGTGCGGTAGAAGCCGGTGGTCGACAGTGACACCTGGGCAAAGTAGGCCTGCTGCACCAGTTGCTCGAAGCTGACGATCTGGTCGCGCATGCGCACATGGCCGTTGCGGAACTCGACGTCTTCTTCGGTCACCTGGTAGTGCCCCGCGGCGAACTCGGTGAGGCGCTTCTTGAGGATTTCGGCGGCGTTCTGCGCGGCCTTGCCGTTCAGGTCGGCGCCGCTGGAGGCAGCGGTCGGCGAGGTGTTGGGCACCTTGTCAGTATTGGTGGCGGTGATCTGGATGCGGCTGAAATCGACCTGGAAGATTTGCGCGACGACCTGCGCGACCTTGGTGTTCAGGCCCTGGCCCATCTCGGTGCCGCCGTGGTTCAGGTGGATGCTGCCATCGGTATAGATGTGGATCAGCGCACCGGCCTGGTTGAGGAAGGTGGCGGTGAACGAAATGCCGAACTTGACCGGGGTCAGCGCCAGGCCCTTCTTGAGGACCGGGCTGTTGGCGTTGAAGCGGCGGATCGACTCGCGGCGCTCGGCGTAGTCGCTGCTGGCTTCCAGGTCGGCGGTCATTTCTTCGAGCATGTTGTGCTCGACGGTCTGGTAGTAGTGGGTGACGTTGCGCTCGGTCTTGCCGTAGTAGTTGGCCTTGCGCACGGCCAGCGGGTCGCGCCCCAGGTGGCGGGCGATATGGTCCATCACCTGCTCGATGGCGACCATGCCTTGAGGCCCGCCAAAGCCGCGGTAGGCGGTGTTGGAGGCGGTGTTGGTCTTGCAGCGGTGGCCGTGCACGGTGGCATCGCCCAGGTAGTAGGCGTTGTCGGAGTGGAACATCGCGCGGTCGACGATCGAACCGGACAGGTCGGGCGAGTAGCCGCAGTTGCCGGCCAGGTCGAAGTTGATGCCGTGCAGGCGGCCATTGTCATCGAAGCCGACGTCGTACTCGACATAGAACGGGTGACGCTTGCCGGTCATCATCATGTCTTCGACGCGCGGCAGGCGCATCTTGGTCGGCTGGCCTGTCAGGCGCGCGATCACCGCGCACAGGCAGGCCGGGCTGGCCGCCTGGGTTTCCTTGCCGCCAAAGCCGCCGCCCATGCGGCGCATGTCGAGCACCACCTTGTTCATCGGCACGTCGAGCACTTCGGCCACCAGCTTCTGTACTTCGGTGGGGTTCTGCGTGGAGCAGTACACGATCATGCCGCCGTCTTCGGTGGGCATCACCGACGAGATCTGCGTTTCCAGGTAGAAGTGCTCCTGGCCGCCAATGTGCAGGGTGCCCTGCAGGCGGTGCGGGGCGCTGGCCAGGGCTGCCACGGAGTCACCGCGCTGGTGGGTGTGGCTGTCGAGCACGAAGTGCTTCTTGCGCAATGCCTCGACCACATCCAGTACCGGCTCCAGGTCTTCGTACTCGATGACCGCGGCCATCGCCGCGCGGCGCGCGGTGTCGAGGTCGCGGGCGGCCACGGCGAGCACCGGCTGGCCGAAGAACTCGACCTTGTCGATGGCCAGCAGCGGGTCACCGGCGACCACCGGGCCGATGTCTTTCAGGCCGGGGATGTCCTCGTGGGTGATAGCGATGCGCACGCCCTCGAAGGCATAGCACGGCGTGGTGTCGATGCGCAGGATGCGCGCGTGGGCGCGGTCGGCGGTGCGCGCATACACATGCAACTGGTTGGGGAATTCCAGGCGGTCGTCGATGTACAACGCCTCGCCGGCCACGTGCTTGTCGGCGCTGTCGTGCTTGACGCTGCGGCCAACCCCGGTGGTCAGGTCCTGGCTGAACAGTTCGGCCATCTCGGTCTGGCTCTTGACGGCGTGATGGTTAGACATAATCGGTCACCCGGGTTTCGATGTGCGGCGTTTGCAGTTCGATGAAGTACTTGCGCAGCAGGTTCTGCGCGGTCAGCAGGCGGTATTCCTTGCTGGCACGGAAGTCGCTGAGCGGGGTGAAGTCCTCGGCCAGGGCCTGGCAGGCGCGCTCGATGCTGGCCTGGTTCCACGGTTTGCCGCGCAGGGCGGCTTCGCAGGCGCGGGCGCGTTTGGGGATTGCAGCCATGCCGCCAAAGGCGATGCGCACGCCGCTGACCACCCCGTCCTCGATGCTCAGGTTGAACGCAGCGCACACCGCCGAGATGTCGTCATCCAGGCGTTTGGACACTTTGTAGGCGCGGAAGGCCCAGTCATTGCTGGCACGTGGCACGATGATCTTCTCGATGAACTCGCTGTCCTGGCGGGCCGTGATGCGGTAGTCGATGAAGTAGTCTTCCAGCGCCATCGTGCGCTGGCGGTCGCCCTGGCGCAGGACGATCTGCGCATCCAGGGCGATCAGCAAGGGCGGCGAGTCGCCAATCGGCGAAGCGTTGCCGATGTTGCCGCCCAGGGTGCCCTGGTTGCGGATCTGCAGCGAAGCGAAGCGGTGCAGCAAGTCGCCGAAGTCGGGGTATTCCTCGTTGAGCGCGCCGTAGCAGTCGGTGAGCGGGGTGGCTGCGCCGATTTCCAGGTGGCTGGCGGTCTTGTCGATGCGCTTGAGCTCGGCCACGTGGCCGACGTAGATCATCACCGGCAGGGTTTTGTGAAACTGCGTGACTTCCAGCGCCAAGTCGGTACCGCCAGCCAGCAGGCGCGCTTCGGGGTGCGAGCTGTACAGGTCGGCCAGGTCGGCGACGGTCAGGGGCACCAGGCAGCGTTTGTCGCCGCTGTTGAGTTCGCCGGTCTGGGTGGGCGCGATGGCCTTGAGGCGGCTGATGGTCTGTGCCTGCTGGGCGTCGAACTGGTCGCGGCAGGGCAGGCGGCAGCTTTGTTCGGCGGCGTCGAGGATCGGCCGGTAGCCCGTGCAGCGGCACAGGTTGCCGGCCAGGGCTTCCTGGGCCTGATGCAGGTCGTGGCCCTGGCTGTTCTTCTGCAGGGCGAACAACGACATCACAAAACCGGGGGTACAAAAGCCGCATTGCGAGCCGTGGCAGTCAGCCATGGCTTGTTGCACGCTGTGCAGTTCACCTTGGTGCTTGAGGCCCTCGACGCTGATCAGTTGCTTGCCGTGCAGCGACGAGACGAAGGTCAGGCAGGAGTTGAGGCTGCGGTATTGCAGGCGGTCCTGGCCCTGGTCATCCTGGGTCAGCTCGCCGACCACCACGGTGCAGGCGCCGCAGTCGCCGCTGGCGCAGCCCTCTTTGGTGCCGGGTTTGCCCAGGTGCTCGCGCAGGTACTGCAGCACCGTCATGTTCGGGTCCAGGGCGTGCTCGCTGCGCAGCTCCTGGTTGACGAGAAACTGGATCACGGGGGATGGCCTCGCAATGGTTTTATTGTTGTTGGGCGGACAATAAGCAGAGCTGACACGCTGGTCAATAATTTTCTGACTTAAGGGTCAAGAAATTCTCCGCAGGAGAATCTGGCCGCCCAGGTTGCCCATATTCAAAGCATAGATCGGGCCGCGCACGCGGCTATCTGGCGAGTCAAATAAAGCCTGCTGCCCCTCTGCGCGTGGGCTGACCAAGTGCGCTACAATCGCCAACTTGTGCCCAGTTCAATGATTTTGAAGGAAAACCATGACGTTCAAGGCGCCGGACAGCCTCTCCGAGCAAATTGCCGACTACCTGGCCGAACGCATCATCCGCGGCGAGCTAGTGCCGGGTGAACGCATCCAGGAGCAGAAGGTCACCCAGGCGCTGAACGTCAGCCGTGGCTCGGTGCGCGAGGCGCTGTTGATCCTCGAACGTCGCCATCTGGTCGCGATCTTGCCGCGCCGTGGCGCTCATGTGACCAGGCTGGACGAACGCAGCGTGCGCAGCCTGTGCACCCTGATGGGCGAGTTCTACATTCTATTGGGCAATGCCGTTGCGCAAAAATGGCGCACCGACAACGACCTGCGCCCGTTCCTGGACATCCAGCAGCGCCTGCAGCAGGCCCGCGAACAGGGGGACATCAAGGCGTTTGTCGGCGACAGTTTTGCGGTGATGCGCGCCGCCTATCCGTTCGCCGACAACCCCTACCTGCAGGAGACCGTCGAAAACCTGCAGCCGGCCATGAGCCGTGCCTACTACCTGGCCCTGGACCAGCGCCAGGCCAACATGCTCGATTACCTGGACCTGTTCGCCCGCCTGCTCGACGCCGTGGTCGCCCGCGACCTGCCGCGCATCCGCGAGGTACTCACCGCCTATTGCCAGCGCAGTTGCGAGCTGGTGCTGGCGGCGCTGGCCCGAGGCTGACAGATGCGCCTCAAGTGCATTCGCCTGGCTGGGTTCAAGTCGTTCGTCGACCCCACCACGGTCAACTTCCCCAGCAACATGGCGGCCGTGGTCGGCCCCAATGGCTGTGGCAAGTCCAACATCATCGATGCCGTGCGCTGGGTGATGGGCGAAAGCTCGGCCAAAAACCTGCGCGGCGAGTCGATGACCGACGTCATCTTCAACGGCTCTACAAGCCGCAAGCCAGTGAGCCAGGCCAGCATCGAGCTGGTCTTCGACAACAGCGAAACCACGCTGCTAGGCGAATATGCCGCCTACGCGGAAATTTCCATCCGGCGCAAGGTCACCCGCGACGGGCAGAACACCTATTACCTCAACGGCACCAAGTGTCGCCGGCGTGACATCACCGACATCTTCCTCGGCACCGGCCTGGGGCCGCGCAGCTACTCGATCATCGAACAGGGCATGATCTCCAAGCTGATCGAAGCCAAGCCCGAAGAGCTGCGCAACTTCATCGAAGAGGCGGCGGGTATCTCCAAGTACAAGGAGCGCCGCCGCGAGACCGAGAACCGCATCCGCCGTACCCAAGAGAACCTGGCGCGCCTGACCGACCTGCGCGAAGAGCTGGAGCGCCAGCTCGAACGCCTGCACCGCCAGGCCCAGGCAGCCGAAAAATACCGTGAGTACAAGGCCCTGGAGCGCCAGCTGAAGGCGCGCTTGTCGGCCCTGCGCTGGCGCGACCTGGATGAGCGCGTGCGTCAACGCGAGTCGGTGATCGGCGACCAGGATGTCGCCCATGAGGCGCTGGTCGCCGAGCAGCGCAATGCCGATGCCAGCATCGAGCGCCTGCGGGATGGCCATCACGAACTGTCCGAACGTTTCAACCAGGTTCAAGGCCGCTTTTATTCGGTGGCCGGTGATATCGCGCGCGTCGAGCAGAGCATCCAGCACGGCCAGCAGCGCCTGCGCCAGTTGCAGGATGACCTCAAGGAAGCCGAACGCACGCGCCTTGAGACCGAGTCGCACCTGGGGCACGACCGTACCTTGCTGGCCACCCTTGGCGAAGAGCTGGCCATGCTCGAGCCGGAGCAGGAAATGACCCTGGCCGCTGCCGAAGAGGCCGCTGCCACCCTCGAAGAAGCGGAACTGAGCATGCACGGCTGGCAAGAGCAATGGGACAGCTTCAACACCCGCTCCGCTGAGCCGCGCCGCCAGGCCGAAGTGCAGCAATCGCGCCTGCAGCAGCTTGAAGCCAGCCTGGAGCGCATGGCCGAGCGCCAGCGCAAGCTTGGCGAGGAGCGCGACCAGCTCGGCGCCGGCCCGCAGGATGACGCGATGCTCGAGCTCTCCGAGCAGTTGGCCGCCAGCGAGATGCAGCTGGAGGCGTTGCAGCTGTCGGAAGAACAGGTGGTCGAGGGCCTTGAAGGCCTGCGCGCGCAGCTGCAGCAGGCGGCCCACGCGCAACAGCAACAGCAGGGCGACCTGCAGCGCCTCGGTGGCCGCCTGGCCTCGCTGGAAGCACTGCAGCAAGCCGCGCTGGAGCCAGGCGCAGGTACCGCCGACTGGCTGCGCGGGCAAGGCCTGGAGCAACGGCCGCGGCTGGCCGAAGGGTTGCGGGTGGAGCCGGGTTGGGAGCTGGCAGTGGAAACGGTGCTGGGCGCCGACCTGCAGGCCGTGCTGCTGGATGAATTCAACAGTCTCGACTTTGCCGGCCTGGAACAGGGGGAATTGCGCTTGCTGCTGGCCGGCGGGGAAGGGCCGCGCCAGCCGGGCAGCCTGCTCGACAAGGTCGAGGGGCCTGTCGACCTGGCGCCGTGGCTGGCCCAAGTAAAACCGGTCGAAGACCTCGCCCAGGCGCTGGCCCTGCGCGCCGCGCTCGCCGATGGGCAGAGCTTGGTCAGCCGTGACGGCTATTGGGTGGGCCGGCATTTCCTGCGCGTTAGCCGTGGTGGCGACGCCCAGGGCGGCGTGCTGGCCCGCGGGCAGGAAATCGAGCGTCTTGGCCAGGAGCAGCTGGAGCTGGAGGCCGCGCTGGAGCAGCTGGAGCAACAGCTGCAGGTACTGCGCGAGCAGCAGTCGGGCCTTGAAGAGCAGCGCGAACAGCTGCGCCGGCGCACCCAGGACGAAAGCCGTCAGCATGGCGAACTCAAGGCCAGCCTCAGTGCCAGCCGTGCCCGCGCCGAGCAGGTCGAGCTGCGCCGCCGCCGTCTGCATGAAGAATTGAGCGAACTCCAGGAACAGCGCGCTCTTGAGCATGAACAGCTGGGCGAGGCGCGCCTGATATTGCAGGACGCCCTGGACCTGATGGCCCAGGACACCGAGCATCGCGAGCAGTTGATGGCCCGCCGCGACACGTTGCGCGAAGGCCTCGACCGCATCCGCCAGGAAGCTCGCCAGCACAAGGACCACGCCCATCAGTTGGCGGTACGCCTGGGCTCGCTGCGCGCCCAGCACGAGTCCACGCGCCAGGCCCTGGAGCGCCTGGAGCAACAGGCCGCGCGCCTCAGCGAGCGTCAGGAGCAACTGAGCCTGAACCTGGAAGAGGGCGAGGCGCCGCAAGAAGAACTGCGCCTTAAGCTTGAAGAACTGCTGGAGCGGCGCATGAGCGTCGACGAGGAAATGCGCCTGGCGCGCCTGCACATGGACGAAGCCGACCGCGCGCTGCGCGAGGCCGAAAAGCGCCGCACCCAGGCCGAGCAACAGGCGCAACTGCTGCGCGGGCAACTGGAGCAGCTGCGCCTGGAAAACCAGGGGTTGGATGTGCGACGTAAAACCCTGCAAGAACAATTGCTGGCCGACGGCTACGATTTGCAAGGGGTACTCGCCACTGTCGAACCCGATGCCAGCGAGCAGGGCACCGAGCAGGAACTGGAGCAGATTGATGCGCGCATCCAGCGCCTCGGTGCTATCAACCTGGCGGCGATCGAGGAATACGAACAGCAGTCCGAGCGCAAGCGCTACCTCGACGCTCAGGATGCCGATCTGGTGGAGGCGCTGGACACCCTTGAAAACGTCATCCGCAAGATCGACAAGGAAACCCGAAACCGCTTCAAGGATACCTTTGATCAGATAAATGCCGGATTACAGGCACTTTTCCCAAAAGTTTTCGGTGGTGGCAGCGCTTATCTGGAACTGACGGGCGAAGATCTACTCGATACAGGGGTGACGATCATGGCGCGACCACCGGGCAAGAAGAACAGCACCATCCATCTGCTGTCCGGTGGCGAGAAGGCACTGACCGCTTTGGCGCTGGTGTTTGCCATCTTCAAGTTGAACCCCGCACCGTTCTGCATGCTCGACGAGGTCGACGCACCGCTGGACGATGCCAACGTCGGGCGCTATGCGCGCCTGGTCAAGGAAATGAGTGAAAGCGTGCAGTTCATCTACATCACGCATAACAAGATTGCCATGGAGATGGCGGACCAATTGATGGGGGTGACCATGCATGAACCAGGTTGTTCACGTCTTGTTGCAGTTGATGTGGAGGCGGCCATGGCCATGGTCGACGCTTGATGTGCGACGATGGGGGCACATTCTGGAACGAAATGCCCCCGTCATGTGCGACAGACGGTGTAAAGTTGTCTTTGGTCGTGCTAGCTTAATGTCACTCGTTTTTTGCGTGGGTAAAACGCCTGTCAGAACATAGAGTTGGCGCCACGTGTTAAAGGGCTTTGAAGCCTTTGTTTTCAAGCATATTTTTATAGAGGCACGGGATTACATGGAAATCGGTCTGCGCGAGTGGCTGATCCTCATCGGCATCATTGTCATCGCCGGTATTCTTTTCGACGGCTGGCGCCGCATGCGCGGCGGAAAAGGCAAGTTGAAATTCCGTCTGGATCGCAGTTATTCCAATGTGCCAGACGAGGAGGGCAGCGCCGAGGTGCTCGGCCCGTCCCGGGTGCTGGATACCCACAAGGAGCCAGAGCTGGACGAAAGCGACCTGCCGTCGCTCAGCGCGCCCCTGCGTGAGCGCGAACGCGAACGCGAACGGGAAGTTAAGCCGGCCAAGGCCAGCAAGCGTGGCAAGCGCGCCGCCGAAGTGCAGCCGCAGGGCGACCTCGACCTGGTGGCTGAGCCGCGTGAGCCGGACCTGTTTGCCGACAGCGACGACGACTTTGCCGCCGACAGCAACCGCAACAGTGGTTTCGCTGCCAATGGCAATGCCGTCAAGGAGCTGCCGCCGGTTGAGGAAGTGCTGGTGATCAGCGTGATCTCCCGCGACGAGGGTGGCTTCAAGGGCCCGGCGCTGCTGCAGAACATTCTCGAAAGCGGCCTGCGTTTCGGTGAAATGGACATCTTCCACCGCCACGAGAGCATGGCGGGTCACGGCGAAGTGCTGTTCTCCATGGCCAATGCGGTCAAGCCCGGCATCTTCGACTTGGACGACATCGACCACTTCAGCACCCGTGCGGTGAGCTTCTTCCTCGGGCTGCCAGGCCCGCGTCATCCGAAGCAGGCCTTCGATGTGATGGTCGCTGCAGCGCGCAAACTGGCCCACGAGCTCAATGGCGAGCTCAAGGACGACCAGCGCAGCGTGCTGACCGCCCAGACCATCGAACATTACCGCCAGCGCATCGTCGAGTTCGAGCGCCGCGCGCTGACCCAGAAACGCTGATGTCATTGAGCGAGCGGACCTTGCCTTGGTCACGCTCGCTTCGTTTCAAGCGCAAGAGCAGCCTAGGGCTGCTCTTTTGCTTTGCAAGAGAACCTGAAGAATGAACGCCGAATCCCGAATCCACGCATTGCGAGCAGAGCTCGACCAGCACAACTACCGCTACTACGTGCTCGACGAGCCGAGCGTGCCCGACGCCGAATACGATCGCCTGTTCAACGAGCTCAAAGCCCTTGAGGCCGAGCACCCGCACCTGGTAACCCCAGACTCGCCCACCCAGCGCGTTGGCGGTACTGCCCTGGCCGCCTTCAGTCAGGTGCGCCACGAAGTGCCGATGCTCAGCCTGGGCAACGCCTTCGAAGAAGCCGACCTGCGCGAATTCGGCCGCCGCGTGGTGGATGGGCTCGACCAGCCGGGTGCAGTCGATTTCAGCTGCGAACCCAAGCTCGATGGCCTGGCGGTGAGCCTGCTGTATCGCGACGGCCAGCTGGTGCAGGGCGCCACCCGTGGCGACGGCACCACCGGCGAAGACATCAGCGCCAACGTGCGCACGGTGCGTAACATCCCGCTCAAGCTGCAGGGCGAAGGCTGGCCAGCCGTGCTTGAGGTGCGGGGTGAAGTGTTCATGAGCAAGGCGGGTTTCGACCGCCTCAATGCTGCCCAGGCTGAAGCCGGCGGCAAGACCTTCGCCAACCCGCGCAACGCTGCTGCCGGCAGCCTGCGCCAGCTGGACTCGAAGATCACCGCCAGCCGCCCGCTGGAATTCTGCTGCTATGGCGTGGGGCAGGTTTCGGCCAGCATCGGCGAAAGCCACATCGCTATTCTCGAACAGCTCAAGGAATGGGGCCTGCCGATCAGCCGTGAGCTGCGCCATGCCGCAGGTATCGAAGAGTGTCTGGCCTACTACCGCGACATCGGCGAGCGGCGCAACAGCCTGCCGTACGAAATCGATGGCGTGGTGTTCAAGGTCAACAGCCTGGCCTCCCAGCGCGAGCTGGGCTTCCGCGCCCGCGAGCCGCGCTGGGCCATTGCCCACAAGTTCCCGGCCATGGAAGAGCTCACCGAAGTGCTCGACGTCGAGTTTCAGGTCGGCCGCACCGGCGCGGTAACGCCGGTGGCGCGCCTGAGGCCAGTCAAGGTGGCTGGGGTGACGGTGTCCAACGCGACCCTGCACAACATGGACGAAATCGCCCGCCTGGGCTTGCGCATCGGCGACACAGTGATTATCCGCCGTGCCGGGGACGTGATCCCGCAGGTCATGCAGGTGGTGCTCGAGCGGCGCCCAGCAGATGCCCGCCCGGTGCAGGTGCCCAGCGAATGCCCGGTGTGTGGCTCGCAGGTCGAGCGTACCCAGCTGGTCAAGCGCAGCAAGGGCAAGGAAACCACCAGCGAAGGCGCGGTGTACCGCTGCGTCGGCCGCCTGGCCTGTGGCGCCCAGCTCAAGCAGGCGATCATTCACTATGTGTCGCGTCGCGCCATGGATATCGATGGCCTGGGCGAAAAAAGCGTTGAGCAGTTGGTGGACGAAGGCCTGATCGGATCGCCGGCGGACCTGTACAAGCTGGAGTTCGACCAGATCGTCGGCTTGGAAGGCTTTGCCGAAGTCTCCAGCAAGAAGCTGCTGGACGCTATCGAGGCCAGCAAGCGCCCGAGCCTGGCGCGCTTCATCTACGCCTTGGGCATCCCGGATGTGGGCGAAGAGACCGCCAAGGTGCTTGCCCGCTCGCTGGGCAGCCTGGCGCGGGTGCAGCAGGCATTGCCGCAGGTGCTGACGTACCTGCCAGACATTGGCCTGGAAGTGGCGCACGAGATTCACAACTTCTTCGAAGACGAGCACAACCAGAAGGTCATCGAGCAGCTGCTGGCCAGTGGCATGCAGCTGCAGGACGAAGGTGACCTGGCGGCCGAATTCGCTGCGAGCACCACGCTGGCAGGGATGATCGCCAAACTCGACATTCCTTCGGTTGGGCCTACCGGTGCGGAAAAGCTGGTGGCCAAGCTCGACAGCCTGGACAAGATCATCGCGGCTGACGGCATCGACCTGCGTCAGGCTCTGGCGGCCAAGCAGGCTGACGCTGTGCGTGAATTTTTCAGGGACGAGGCCAACCAGACGCTGGCGCGGGATATCGAAGCCCAGTTGTTGGCTTTCGGCATGCATTGGAACAGCGAGAAGAAAGTGGCAGAAGGTTTGCCGCTGGCGGGCCAGACCTGGGTGTTGACCGGCACCTTGGAGCGCATGAGTCGCGATATCGCCAAAGAGAAGCTGGAGAGCCTGGGCGCCAAGGTGGCCGGCTCGGTCTCCGGCAAGACCCACTGCGTGGTCGCCGGGCCGGGTGCGGGCTCCAAACTGGCCAAGGCCAGTGAGCTGGGGGTGAAGGTGCTGGACGAGGATGCGTTTGTCGTGTTCCTGGGCGAGCAGGGCATCGCCGTCTGACTATGCCGGCCGCCGGATCCCACAGGTACTGCACTGCAATCAGACTCGGTGAGGTCCCTGTGGGAGCGGGCTTGCGCGCGAATAGGCCGGTCCAGACCTCCTCGGTTTGGACAAGTCATTGAGAAATGATGACTTTTTCTCCCGTCAGAGGTTGTATCTGCTCCCCAGACCGGTACAATGGCGCCACTCGCTGTTCAGCGAGACGTGTAGTGGTGGCCCCATCGGTCCCCCCGCATTGATTACCCGTTAACCTGGTCAGGCCCGGAAGGGAGCAGCCATAGCGGGAACATCGAGTGCCGGGGTGTGGCTGGTGGGGCCGCCTCCATTACGCAAGTCCTTGAATTCTCAAGGATTTCTCTCTCAAAAATCTCGAAGTGTGACAGCGTTTAGGTACACCTGAGTGGTGCACTGTGCATCATAGCTGCTTAAGTCTTTCGTAGCCATCGTACCCATCTCCTGTTCGTGTGCCGCACAGCCAGCTTTTCGGCGATGTCTATTGCGAAGCGGAGTATGTTTGCTGTCTCAGCGTAGGTGTCTGGGTCATTCGTGCCTTGGTAGATGATTCCGCCTTCTGTCACATCCTGGACTACGCTATCGGCGTATTGGTAGAAGGTGACCACCAGTTGTGCATCCTCCGGTGGCAGGTAGCCCAGTCTTCCAACGTTAGCCACGTACACTCTGCAGTAGTGCACTGGAATTCGTACTTGCAGCGAAGCTTCTGGGCGCTCCTCTTCGGGCAAGGCGCGGAGAGCCTCTCCAATCTCGATTAGGCCGGGAAGGTATTTCCTTTCTTCAGCAATCCTCTTCAATGCCAATACTTCGGCCACGATTGCAACACGTACGCTGGTGCGTTCTTGCCAGCGTTGCCAAAGCCAGCTACCAGTGGCTACTGCTGCTGTGACAAGTAGTCCTGCGGTGCTAATGATCTCGCTAGTCTGCATCAAGTGGCCTTTCGTTGGGGGCGGAGGCGTGCTAAATCGAGTTCACATACCCTATCTGCTTTTAAGGTAGTGCCGAAGTGCGTTGTCGCCTAGCTGCGTGATTGAGTACATTGGCCCGCTTCTCGTCGGGATAGGGAAAACAAGGCCGCGACTTGTCAAGCCGTCTAGCAAAGGCTGGATGGCCAAAGGTGAGGAACCCGCTAGAGGGACTAATGACTGCAAGCCGATGGCTGCTTGAGCGTTGTTGGTCAGCGCCGCCAGTATCGTAAACTCTTTATGGGATAGTGAGATGGTGCTTTGCCGTTGCGCCTTGGAGATTGAGGCTGCAAGCAGTTTAGGCAGGACAGGTGTAAATTTCTCTGGTGAAGATGGGGCGTGATGAGAGCGCAACTCTGCTTCTAGGCTTTTGATCTGCTGTCTTAGCCTCTGGTTTTCCATGGACTCCGGGCGCCTTGGTCGGTGCTGCAGGGCGCTGGCTAGGATCAGAGCGACTACCGTTCCGAGGGATATTATCTGCCAGCGAGCGAATCGGACATCTTCAGACAGCCAGGCGATTACTGAGTGGCTGGAAGGTGAGTCCGCTATCGAGACTACTGACGATAGCGCAGCTAAGATCGCTGCTGCGAAGGCTAATGATCCGACTACTAACTTCTTCACCCGTTTTACCCTTGGCTGGAGGCAAAATGACATTATATCGAAGTCGCGTGCCGTTGCAGGTTTTCTAACCAAGTGTGGGGCGGGGTCCAGAGCAATTGCCATTTCTCCTGCTGAAAGGAGCGCTAATTTCAAAATATGGTGGGGCCGGCACCATCAGGATCGGAGGCGGTCTCCTACTCGATCTGAATTGTACGTACCCCAGCCTGGTCTGAAGACCTTGTTCTCAGGCTCCCGCTGTTCCTGATTCGGCCTTTTGCGCTGTTGAAATCATGCCCGCTTGAGCTATAGGCGTGTTGGTCTGGCACAGGGTCAGCAGCCATGCACCACCTGCATGTATTGGAACTGGTGATCTGCCCAGTGAGTGTGGCATTGTGCTACTTACCATGGGCTAGGTGAGGGGGCTGTAGATGTTCGAACAAATCTTCTTGGGTGGCGAAGACAAGACATCAGAGATCAAGGAGTTCGGGGCGGTCATTGGACTGAATCGCCTCGCACCAGACAGGTTCAGTTCTTACTTTGCTATACAGCTGTATTGCCAGATGCTCCTTACTGGTAATTCTCCTAATCGGATAATGGCGGAAGTTGAGGCCCTAGAGAATACTGGGAAACAGAGTGCGACCAAGCCACCTGCTCGGTTCGATAGATTGCCGCTTAAAGGGCTGTGGCATAAGCATCATATGGTTCCTGGCTTGTCTTCGATGGCGACAAATTTACTGAACGGTCTCAAGAAAAATGGCCTTTCCAAGCTGACAGAAAAAGTTCGAGAGGCTAAGGCATCAGGCGAGGAGCGGTTCTTAGAAGAGCAAGACATTGCTGAAATTGCGAAGGAGGCCGTTGAAGATAACTATCGGCGGCGATATGGTGCGGGTGAGATGACGGGAGAATGGATTGTTTATGCTGTCCATGAAGGGCGAAATTACTACCTTTGCCTGGGAACGCATAAATCCGGGGATGACGAGCTACGAAAGCAGATTGATTCGATTTGCGTGCCGGAGTTCCCATTTCTGAAAGATATTCTCGCTCCGCTAAATTAGTAGCTTTGTCTCGTCTTGGCGTGCCTCAGTTGCAGAGGCACGCATCTGAAGTAAGTATTAGTGAGAGACAAATGTCTTACCGTTTATCACCTCATGAAGTGCGTTTTTAAGATTCTCTAGGCGTTCGAGAGAGCAATATTTGGCAAGCCTGAACATAAGGCTAGGGATGCTTGTAGATCCAGTTACTTTTGATCGTATAAAGAAAGTTAAAAGTGGGAGGAGATAATCTTTTCCAGATACTACGTCCATTGACCTCAGGTCTTTGGATAGCTCCGTGATTTCTTGAATGAGCAAATTCCAATCTTGCTCACCTACTTCTTTAATGCATTCATCAGAAATATCTGATTTCAACTTGATTATTTTCCCCATGTCAATAACTGGCCCGGCTGCCCTTGTGTGCTGGGTGACTATTGATGATAGTCCATTTGAAACAGTCTTCAGGCTCGGCTTTGCTTTTCTTGCGGCAGCAAATACAATGAAGAGCTGTTTCAGTTCAGGATGGATTGGGTCGAAATAATTATTCCATTCATGATCTGGGAGAGCATCTTCACGTTTGACGGTGCCTGAACCTTCGACTATCAATTCTCGTGCTGCCTTGCAGCAGAATAAATAGTTTTCAATGCAGTATGCGTTCAGTTGAAATAGGTTCAAATACCCTTGCTCCCGCTCGCCAAGCAAAAGGTTCAGGTCTCCGTCGATTAAGAATAATGCAGGGCTTTCACCGTCATACTCTGAGCAGTTTTTCAAAACATGGTCGCGTCCGTGTAGAGGGACTATCTTTTTAATTTGCTGTCCGTCAACCATCATCCTATTAAATAGCTCAAGATAGAATGCTTCTGAATTGCTGTCTTCAACATAAATTTCAATAGGTTGAAGCTCCCTGTAGAGTAGACCTATACTCTCGCTAGCAGGTGCAGACCATGATGGGATTTCGTCAAGTGACATGTCAAATCCCACCGTTCAAAGGTATGTAGTATTTCTTGCGGCCTCCAATGATTGCAGGAGAGTGTGTTGCCAAAATAATTTGAAGGTCGGGGCCAGCGGCTTGTATAGCCTCTACAAACATATCTTGCCATGCAATGTGCAGCGATAGCTCCGGCTCATCTACGATAAATACACCGCTCTTTGGTAGATGCGAGTTTAAGGAGAGATGAGCAAGCATAATCAATATTTGTCTTTCGCCCGAAGATAGGACGGTGAGGTTTTTTTCAACATCCGATATGAATATTTTTACTTCGCCGCGATTGGTTATGCTTATTTTCTTTTTGGTTTGTGCAAGAAAGGAGTTTACCAGGTTTACAAATTTTTTAAGTGGCTCATAAATGTTAGACTTTATCTTTTCATATTCACCAATCAGGTTTATGAGGCGATCGATCCTCGCCATCTGATGGCTGTTGGCAAACCAAGTGCCAAGAACACGAGACGATTCAATGGAAAGATTAATTGGCTCAGGTACTTTTGGGCTGACTTCTTTTGCGGTGTCAGGATTCTTCTTTCTGGATGTAGGGCTGCGACTCAAAGATCCGTTGGTCCCGCTAGTGTTGTTGTCGAACACTCTATGAACGTTTTTCAGAATGCTTGTAAGGTTGTCAAAGAACTTATCATACATGACTGAAAGCTCTTCGTTCTTAAAGTCAAGACTAATGAGCGTGTTTTTAATTGTTTTTTGTTTGGCCTTTAGCTGTGGAAGGCTTTTGCTGTCAGGCAGTACCATTGCCCCGCCTTCGCTCTGATCAATGTAGAAAGAGTCTAAGATAATTTTATTTCTAAGGCTTCTGTCTTCAATTGTTTGTCTATCTTTGATTTCAGCACTCTTCTTGGAGATCAATGCTAGAGCATCTTTCATCCCGATGTCGGCATTGGGGTCAATGTCGGGTGCTTTTTCAAGCCAGATTTTGCTTAAATTGAATGGTGAGTTATCGTAAGGAGTTACTTCCTTGATAAATCTCCTATCCAAGCTAAGGTACATAGGGGAAGGTAAATTCGAAATAAATTTGAAGACAGCGTTTGAGCGAAATTTGTTAGTTACCGAATGGTCGGTGGATTGCTTAAGATCATCAAGAGAGACAATGATTCTTTCATCTGCAAGAGCGTCAATCCCTTCGATAAAAATACCCAGATGGTCATCAAGCTGAAGTGCATGAATCGAGAAAGGCATTCCTCCGTCCGTGAGTACAGATAATTCAGAAGACGAGAATGTTATTTTTCCAAGGTCTTCTAGTGACGGTGCCAGTAGTGCTGCGATTATATTTAATGCTGAAGTTTTGCCTGAGCCATTTAGGCCGGCGATAAAATTGACATCGTTGTTGAACTTTATGTTGAAATTTAAATATTCATGAACGTCTGATGCGGAAAATTTTATTAGTTTCATTCATCCTCCTTGAAGGTCACAAAAAATCTGTAATAAATTTCGCCTAGTTTACCGAAGAACTCTATATGGCTCAATGCCATATCTGCGTGGTGGATATGACTTTATGATCATTTTTTGATCAGTTGGTTTGGGCTGCTTGAGGCTGATGAGCAGCGGTGACGTTACCGTCATCAGCGAGTAGCCCACAATGCTCTATACGATCCTTCACCCCAATCGGACCTTCCTGTGAGCTTGGAGCGGATCACTGGGTTCATTCCAGCCAATCATACATGCCCACGGTGGACTAGTTCTCGGCCATCAATGGAGCGGTGTCTAGCACCCACTCCGATTCACGCGATCCGCCAGCTGTAAAAATAGAATATGCAATGCAGCCCTTGAAGGCGGCTTAGGTGCGAACGCGTTCTATTGCTGAGGTAATGGCATCTGCGTTGGTATCTAGTGCTTGTAATGCCGCCATCACGTTATGATGTACGTTCAGGCTGCCACGCTGCCTTACCCACGTACTGATCTCTTCGATGGCTGCCCTCAATGCAGTCTGGTTCATATGCAGCAGCTCCAGGATATCAGCAGTTGCAGCGGCCTTGTCGTCCATTTGCGGCGTCCTAGTTGATCATGAGTGTAGGCTTCAAGCGTACATCAACAACTCGCTTCATCTCCGATCTGCTCCGGTAGATCGTTGCACCTCTGCTGCCGGGTCGGCCAAATATGGCCAAGTGGGTATCAGTGCTTAGTGCTTCTCGCTGGCCCACAGCGTGCCATATTGCACGATTTTAAAATATGTAGGGAAGTGGGATGCGTTCGACCTTGAGCGTCGCTACATTCGCCTCCTATGAGCTTGCAAAGGCTATCAGTCACTGGTGATGAAGGACAGCTGAAGGCGAGTCATCAATCGGGATACGGTCATGGGTTGAAAGGCGCTGCCCCGTGCTGTGGTCACGCCTTTTGAGTTGAGGCACTGGGCAATGGCAGCAAACGAAGTGCAACCATCGTACAAGCACGCCTTGATGTGGTGAGCGATAGCATCAGCCCGAATATATGCATTCACCTGCTTAGCCTTTACAGCGGCCCCATTGCCCACTGCCCACGCCTTCGCACGGCCAGCGTCACGACGGGCGATCTTTTCCTGAGCTTCAGCATCACCATTGGCAGCGAGCTTCTTCAATTCGCCCAGGCCAGCCTTTGTACGGGCACGGATTTTCAGCAGCTCTTCTTCAGCGAGTAATGACTTGATGTTACGTAGAAGGCCGCTGCTGTGTACGTCTTCTGCCTCAATGAAGGTGTACTTCCTCTGCAAGGTGACGAAGTGAGCATGGTCGCGTGTGAGACGGTCAATTCGATGTACGACTATCGGGCATCTCGACCCTTTAGCCATAGCAAGAGCCAGCCGGCACTCTGATCGGTCCTGTGGATCGACGGCACCTGATACACCTTCGTCAGTGAACTGGGCAACAATCTCCCATCCGTGCGTCTCGGCTGCGATCTTGATGGCTGCGAATTGACCACCCACCGACAAGCACTGGTCGTCTGTACTCACCCTTGCGTACGCTATTACCTGCATCGCATCCTCGTCCCAACAGTGATCTGAATTCATCTTAACATATTGCTAACGACCGTCTACGATATGTTAAAGCTGTCAGTTCGGGCTTTGTGGTGGGCGAAAGACGGTTGGCGGCAAGCATCGAAAGGTTCTTGGCTCTGCTTCTGATTTGCTCCCTGGAGACAAAGGTGTGTGAGGGCCTAATCGTATGACTATCCCCGATAGCCTTGTGAGAATGCTGTGAAATGGTGGCGTGCTACCAGGCTCGTCTACTCATTTAATAGTCGAGTTGATCAGTAAATGATCTTTATGTGGGCACCCTTGTGTAGGGTGCACGTGTCAGGGGGGCTGGCTAGCAGGTTTCTTTGCAGAGTACGTCCTTTCTTGGCTGTCGCACCGATGAAGAAACTTGCTTCTTTTAGTGGCTTATTATTTAAGTGGTTAAGTTGGTGTGGAGGGGCTTCGGCTTAGCCTTGCTGAGGGCAATCCCATTATTTATGGGATACCGCTGGGGCTAGCAAGTGGAAGGGTCGCTTGCAGGGGCGATGCGAAAATAAGATATATATTAGTTAAGAGCCGAGCAGACAGCAACTGGCCGTAATAGACCTGGAGCGGCCAGTCTATCCTTGTAAAAACATTTGTGCTTTCGCGAACCAGAAAGACTGCCGTATTACCTGTATAACTATTTTTTTGGGGGTGTGAATATTCAGGGTGCCGGGTTACGGTTTAGTGCACAATCTTCCAGAGCCTTTGGGGAGATCAGCTCCCCAAGGTTGTAGTAATTTGCCTTAGCGCCTAATAAAAGTTTTACCCTTCGTATCGGGCGGTACTGTGTAGTTCTCGCCTCAGTGTTGCCGGAATGCCTGAATTGTTTAACGCAGAAATTATTCCATTATCCTTAAAGATTATTAAAATCTCCGACTGTTCGGCAGCTCCTTAACATTAGAGTGGCTGCTAGTCCATCTCAATTCTCGCTATCATAGTGCGAAGCTCGTAAATCCACAGAGCCTCTACGAGCTTGCAGAGGTCGTCAGTGTGCTACCATTGAACTTTCCAGAGTCCCCCGCCAGTGCATTCGTTGCAATGTTGGATGGTTCTGTAGTCTTTGCTTTTCTCCAGCTTTTGAACTCCCTTTTCTGCTTGAATAGCTTTATGCAGTGGTTTCCATGAATTGTGGTTGCACGAATTAGTCAAAACCAGGTTGTCAGCTCGCCCACTTTTCTTAGTCTTTTTATAGTACCTTATTTCTCCGGGTGTAAATGGAACATGGGCCTCAGAGACGCTTTCTTCTTCACTCTCGACACCCTCTTCCTCAAGCCCGGCTTGTTCCAGAGCCGAGTACAGTGAAGTCAATTTACGTTTTAAATTGGAAATTTCTGCCCTTGCCTCGTCCAGGCTGTCTGTCAAGTTGCTGTTTTCATCAATTATAGAGTTTAACTCTTCCTCTCGTTGCTGAGCATTCGAACGACTAATGCGGTCTCGCAATTCATGCTTTGAGATTTCCCGCAAACTTTTAGGGACCGATAGAGACAAGGAAGCAGTTTCCATTACCATCCCGCGTACGACGGATAAAAATTTATTCGCCCCAGCAGTATTCACTCCGTATTTGTTCTCAAGGTGTTCCGCCGTCCAGACGGTAGACCTGAGATCATCCAGCACCCCTAATGGCCAGTAGAGCCTGACTGCCCCTAGATAACAAGAGTTCTGCTTGCCTAACTCGTCAGTAAGAGCCCACGATCCATGTTCGTCAACTGTTGCAACATGGGCGACCCCTACCAAGTCTCTGGCCAGTTTGTCGGCTAAGTCACGCCAAACTGCTGTATCAGTGGATACCACAATGACTGGGAAGTGCCTGTTTTCATCAAGCAACTTTTCACATAACAGTATTCCCTCATCCTCTCCAAAATGTTCCTCTGGAGTGGGAGGTGGGACCGCTTCGCCCCCAAGTGTCCAGTCGTCATATGAACTTATCACATCTCTTATTACAGAAGGGCAGCGGGGAAAGAGTTTAAGTGGGGCGATAATGTGTGAAAGCCTTTTTGCGGATAGCGAGCAATATACATAGACAGAACTTTCAAGCTGGCCAAATTTTATATTTGTCACAAACGCATGATCATTTAGTACCATGTCAATCATCATGATCTCAGACAGTCGCCCCAGCGAGTTGCTCACAGTGGTTCTTGTATAACTCCCGACTGCACCTTCGGCGTTGCTTTGGAATCTTCCTTTTTCTTGCGTAAAATCTGTGACACCCTTTTTCTGCATCCATTTAACAAATAAATCGTCCAGTGCTTGAAAACGGTGTTCAGCGCTTTCTAGGTCGGACAATTTCGCAAAAAACGAATAGGTGGCTAATTCCTGCATTATAATCTCCCTAAAAATTTAATATGAGTGGCCAGTCCGGAGTGGCGCTTTGACACTATCCAAAAATGCTAATCTCGTCAATGGATGGTTAACCGGGTGAATGGCGAGTCACGAACGGTTTCGGGTATAGAATCTCAGGTCGATTTAATGAGGATGGCTATTAATTCGTACATGGGTTGTCAGGTTTCGAGGGGCATCCGTCCTTGATGGCTTAGTCGGTATTACCGAAAGTGGTGATGGCTTTTCGTACCCTATCGTTACTACCTGTAGCGGCACCGGTTGCGGCGTCAAGCTGGACTCACGGCGGCCTATCAGCATCAGCCAGGCGATGATCCTTATCGATGACTGGTTCGGACGGGGCCTCGAATTAGTCAGGTCTGTGAGGGGGCTTCGTAATCTGCGGGGTGTTGCCGCCTGTACATTAGCAGTAGTGATGTGATGGCTTCGAGTGGTATGCGGGCGGTCGCGAAGGGCCGCTATGGGTCGTAAGCGGATACTGAATGGTGTGGATAGAAGTCGAGGCAAGTCGCACCCAAGATTGGTCTTGGCGAAGCGGTCAGCTCACATGCCTTCAAACAGAGCGGCGATGCTCACGCCCAGGGCGTCAGCCAGCACCTTGATGGCGTTGATGGACGGATTCGCTCTACCCGTCTCGATGCGGGACATGTACGTCCTAGCGAAGCCACACCGATCAGCGAATGCCTCCTGGCTCATGCCCATAGCCACACGCAGCTCCCTGACTCGGGTGCCGAACTGGTGCTGAAGCGCTGGTGACGGAGGTGGTGCAGGCATTCCCTCATGGTCAACAGATGTGCTCTAATCGGACACACACTAATCGTGACATTCGCATCTGGTGGCTGTTGAAGCCCTGGGAGGCCGGTGTGGTGGGGTAGAGCTACACTGCCTGACTGCGCCGAATGGAACGAAATCACGGGCGGTGGTTTGGCAGAGGCCAAGCCCGTCTGTAGCTCATGCAACGTGAGCGGGTAAGTCAGTAAGACCTCAGGAAGACCGTAAGACGTAAGGCCCTTAACCAAACCTACTTCTATCTGAGCTGAAGGAATTACTGATGGCTGAACAGCGCTTTTCCACCAATGGCACCACCGAGAACGAGCAGAGTAATCTGTACATCAACCAAGAATTTTTCGGGACGCTGGGTGACCTTAATCGGATCAACCCTAACGCTGTCTCAGTCATGCTGAGCCTGATTTCCTGTGTCGGGGGCAATGCTGCTGTACAGACCACCCAGGCAGCGGTGGCACAGCAGTGCAGCATTTCTCTGAAAGAGGTGGCGAAGGCCATTGCTGACCTTGTGGGCGCTGGCTTGATCGGCTCGGTATACGCTAGCAGCGAGCCAGGGGGAGTCCTTTCTTGTGTGGTCAGTGTTGACCTTTTTCGTACAGAAAAGCCTGATGAAACTAGCCCGTCTCCAGTAGTCGAGGGGATGTGATCGATGAATTGTCAGGATGAACTGGTGAAGGTTCCAGCATACGCATTTGAGGCATTGGCTGCGTACGTACCTCTGGGAGAAGACTGCGTTGGACTGATGCTGCTTCTGCTGATGAAAATGGAGCGAAACCGTATGGTGAGGATCGATACGGATTTGCTGCCTCACTACTTTACTATCAGACGTGATCGACTTGAGTACGCCATGTCATGTGTAATCAAAAAAGGGTGGGTGCATTCAGTAGACCAGCAAGCGTTGCAAGAAGGTTTTCTGAGTTGCGTTGTTCACTCTGCCTTCGTTGATTCAGACTTTGAAACTCTTATTGCGTTCTTTCATCCTCTCTTGCCTAATACGTGTAAGCGGATTGAGGGGGCCTTGAGTTTCGAGTAGCTGTACTGAATCTGCAGGGATGCCCAAAGTTAATGTTGTCCCGGACTGCCATACTTATTTAGGGGGCAGGAAGGCAAAGCCCCACGAGAATCTTAGTCTTCTCTCGAAGGTTAACTCGTGACGCATCGTCACGCTATCATCTACTGCTATAGTATTCGTACAAAGCTAGGGGCGGGGTGGTGCTGCACACCTCCGTCCTGCTCTGCACAGCAAGATCAAGGGATAGCAAGATCAAGGGCGGGGAGGGGCAGTCCAGCGCCCTCTCTCCCCTACTGATAGAGTGATTACCCTGCCTCACGGCATAGTTGTAGCAGGGGCAGAGCAGAAAACTCTTGATGCTTTTGATCTTAACCTTGCAGACATGCGGGTGACGTTCGTCACATAGTAATAACCTCTATAGGTCCCGCTGAGGTTAAAGAAGTTTCAAGAGGAAGAGGGCTTTCTTGCCCCCTCTCTTCTTTACTGCATAGAGTTGTCATCCTTACCTCAGGCGCAGGCGGTCCCGCTGTGGCGACTACGCTACTATGGTGGGTTCATAGTCTAAAAGCTTCGCTCTAACCTTTCCTGTATGAATGCGTTTTTATTTCTCCGTGCACCAATTCTGCCATTGGAGTGCATATTGTTGTCTATGAAAGGTAGATAAGCCTGGAAAAAAGCCCTTAGAGAATCCTTAAGGAAAAATTTCCAATCTAACTATTCTTGAATGGCTTTAAGTTGGAGGTAGGGCTTTAGCCAGTTTTTAACTGTCTTTTCATGCTTGTCTAGTTGTGCTGCGATGTATTTTGTATCATGCCCTAGATCGTTAAGCATGATGGCTTTCTGTATTGATCTGTTTCTGGTTATCTTTGCCTCCGACTCTGCTGTAATGACTGCCATGGAGTGGGTTTCGTCTATCTTACAATTGCCGAGCTGGTCCGAAAGGAATTTAGCTACGTTGTGGTCTTGAACGAAAAGCATGATGTCGCTTGTATGGCTTTGTGAGCGTAGAGCTGTTCTGCAAACAGACTGGAGTGTTGATTCATAGAGTCGTTCGTACTTAATTGCATCTCTTATATCGCTGGGGGTAATTTCGCGTTGTAGGGTAAGCATTCTTGCCAGTGATGGTATGCTTCTACTATTCTCAATAGGGGTTAGATTTCCGTGCTGAAGGCAGATGGCGATACTGTAATCGTCGTACTCATTTATCCCTCTACTATCAATTTTGAGTCGAGCAATGTTGGATTGTCCGTTCTCCGTGATCGGTAATTTGGGATTGCACCATGAATGCGCTACAAGTATTGCCTTTTGGCTGCCAATAATTCTGAATACATCTTGCGTTAGCCATTCATCTAGCAAGCATCCATTTTCATAGTGATCAAGCAACTTGCCGTGCTTTATTAAAGCGTTGCTCTTTGAGTAGTTTTTGTTTGCTGCTAGGAATGGATGGATAGTAATTCTGTTGCCGTATCCTCTAAAGTCAAGCTTCGCGTCAATTGGCTCAATAGTCCATCCTGCGCCCTTTAGTATTACTCCAAAGAGCATTTTCTCAATCTCAGCTCCCATGATGATAGTAGCCTCTGCTGCCTCGAATGCAGGTATGTAGTGCTTGATTCCTACTATTCTCACAGTTCGGATCTGTTTTGAGTCAAGCTTGTCAACTTCTACTATGTATCGCTCATCTAACAGGATTTTTAACAATTTTCGAGCGTCGCTAGATAGAGCTGAGTCGGTCTGGATAGCTAGGTCTTCAATCAGTTTTTTGCGGTCTTGCTTGATAGTAAGTCTATTCTCGCTCTCTGCTGCGAGCTCTGCAAAAGTCTCTACCACTGCCCGGTAAGAAAGCTCGCTAAAGTTAAGTGTGTCGCAGTCCCAGGTTGTTGGTACCTCATCTATATATAAGTGCCATCCGTTTAGTGTGTCTGCCTTGATAAGGCTAAGTGACGCATGGGTGCATATAATGATTTTGTCGGTTCGATTCGCTAAGCTTTGCTCTAAGCATTGGATGACAAAACCATCTACCGTATCGCTGTCGATTGCATTAAAGGCCAAGCATATGACGCTTAATCTACGTTGTACCTCTGCAGATAGATGCTTGGTTGGAAAGGCTAAAATAGAGTGTTGATGTCTGTTGCTTTGAAGGTGGTTAATTAGCCAGGTAGTTTTGCCCGCTCCTGGTGGTGCGATTAAAGCTTGGATTGAGTGCATGTGTAGACAGTCGGGTAAGGCGCCGTAGCACGTTGTGGTGAGATGCATAGCTGACAGGACTTCTAGCATGAGTTCTGCTAGAAGTCCTGACGGCAATTTTGGCTTAAGGCAGGTTTCTCAGGATCTCGATTTTAGCCTCGTGTTCGCGACGCTTCTTCTTCGGGTAGTCGCCTTTGATTTCGTACAAGGCTTGCCGGGCTTTATGATAGGTGCGGAAAGCCTCAAGTTGTTGGTAGTGTGGGTTACTCCCAGGCCAGTTGATCTGGAATTGCACAATGAACTCACATTCAGTCTCGCTTGCGGCCACGCAGTACTGTCCTTCTTGAATCGAAGGTTCATAAGTAAATCCGGTGATTTCCATTTCAGGTGTCATCAGGAAATACATTTGGGGGGACTTGTAAGCCGTCTCTCCAGTTGTGTTGCAGAAAGGGGAGAGAAAAGCTTGAACAGTTGCAGGCAGTTTTGCAGTGTCGCAGTTATGACTATTGTCGAGGTTTTTGGTGTTCATGAAGTTTATAGTGGCCTATGAATTTTGGGTGAGTCTATGCGTCGATATGGCTATGCCCAGTTACCGATGCTTTGCGAGTTGATTGTTAGATATGTAATATTTGAGGTGCGAGAGGGGTTGAGGTTAAGTGGTTTCCCTATGGTTTTTTGGGCGATATATGTCTTGCTGCAATGCCTCTGATGTCACGGAAGATGCCTGGGTTTTTCCATTCTCAACTGATTTTTATTGCCCTGTCAATAACATTTTTTTGCGATTAAAAATATAACAAATAAAAACTCTTACACTAGCGGAGCACATAAATTCAAAAAACTCACACGCTAGTGACAAGCATGCAAAAAAAACTCGTACACTAATGTTTGAGTCCTTCATCCAGGGCTCTGACTCTGGGAAGCGAAAAGTCAGACACTGGCAAGGTGAAGGTTTTTGCACTGATAAACGTAATTAAATAACTGTAACTTCGATTGGGGGTATTCAAAACGGAGTGGTTCCGCTGCACGCGTCTTCCTCGATTTTCGCTACCGCAACTGGCCACTCTCATGTAGGGGCAGATAGGCTTACACGTTGATTTGTGACAGGGCTTCAGCCATGGCCTTCAGTGGGCTCCGGCTGCCGTAGATGCTGAATGTGACCGCCCCGTCCTCGTGGCCTGCAATCCGCTTAATCAGAGAGTCCTGCACCCCTAAGTCACGTAGATCGTCTATGAGCGTGTGGCGAAAACTGTGAAAGGTCTTCCGGGGATCGGTAATGCCCAGCTTTGTCTTGTACCGACCGAACCACTTCGACGGAGCGTGGCCCAGCTTTCCGCGAACAGCTTCCAGCTCAGGGAATACTCGATCAGCGCCGCTGGCTCTGACTAAATCGACATGCTTAAGCAGGCCCATGTCCAGTAAAGCAGGGTGCAGAGGGAGTATGCGACGACTGCTAGCGTTCTTCAGGTTCTGGCCTTCACGCCTGTCATCAATGCGGATGCACTGGATGCCAAGTTGCTCGATGAAGTCATCAGTACGTAGTTGGCACAGCTCTTCCAGTCGTGCCCCAGTGGCTCGCCCAAGCAGCGGCAGCCAGTATCGCCATGGATGCTTGCGGGCTTCCTTCCTTAAAGTCTCATGGTCGAGCAGGACGACTAGGTCATGGCGGTCAAAGGACAGGCGCGCCTCTTTGTCAGACCCTGTCATCACTTTCATCCCAGCAAGCGGATTCTCTTCTATATAGCTGTTGGTCTTGCACCAGTTTAGGAACGCAGTGACCTTGCGTAGGCGGTTGTTCACCGTCACGGCAGTGATGGTCTTGTAGGTGGTGCCCGACTCGACAACCTGCTTCAGCGTTTTGTCCTTGAACTCTGGCCTTAAGCCGAAGTACTGGGGGCACCGGCTAAGCCGTTCTTTCAAGAGGCGAGCTTGCTGGCCATCGAAAACTACCGCAGGCATATCACCCATCAGCTCGAATAGATCCGCTAGTGCGCGTTCAACGTCATCGGTGCTGCCTTGTCGCCATGTGCCACCGCGTTTTCCTTCTTCTATATAGAGCTTGGACAAGGTGGCCAGTGTGGGGCCTTCGCCTCTCAGGTTCTGTGCGGCTGCTGAAACCTTCCGTGAAGCAGGTGGGACGGATGGTTGAGGTGTCGCTTCACGCCACTGCTCACACAGCGAACGCAGCATTTCTGGGGCTGTTAATGGGTGTTCGCTCAGGTGTCGGTTAACCTGCTGAGCTAACGACGAGGCAAGGAAGAGGGCTGCCTGACGCTCACGTACACGCAGGGATAAACGAAGGGTGTGTCGGTTGTGGAATAGGTGCTTCGGTAGTCGTAGATTGAGGTAGTAAACGGACTGGCGGCGGACGATGTAGGCCATGGGAAAACACCAGAGTGGACCAGTAGAGTGGACCAATTGAGTGGAACAATTCTGGTCACACCCCGAGGCTTGAGCGCCCATGCTGAGTGTCTGCACGGGTAGATGGCGAGCTACCTCATCAGCCTGAAACCCTTGCCCCATAAGGCTCGCATTGATTCCCGAGCATGCTTGCATGCGACCTGGTCAGGCCCGGAAGGGAGCAGCCATAGCGGGAACATCGAGTGCCGGGGTGTGGCTGGTGGGGCCGCCTCCATTTATAAGTCCTTAATTTTAATGGACTTTCCTCGCTTAAAATCTCGAAGTGAAATAGTGCTTGGCGTACCTTAGCGGTGCATCAGGTCGAGCCTTCTAGCTTGCTCCCACTTGCTCCCCAGCATTCTTGGCTTTTTGGTCTTTTCGACGCCGCCTCTTTGCACGATCCTGCCGAAAATTTTCAGGGTGATCGGCAATTGCCAGTATGGCGCAGTGCTACTAGGCTGAAGCAACTGAGCGAGGAGCGAGACATGGAATTCATAGAGCGACTGAACGCGTTATCCGCCAAAATCCGCCAGCAAGGCCCAGCCATCCAGACGGAAGAGGCGACTAAGATCGCCTTCGTAATGCCCTTCATCAACTCCGTTCTAGGCTATGACGTCTTCGACCCTTCTGAGGTTACGCCCGAGTACGTCTGCGACATTGGGACCAAGAAAGGTGAGAAAATCGACTACGCCATCAGGAAGAATGGTGAAATTCAGATTCTGATCGAGTGCAAAAAAATCGGCGAGCCGCTGCACATCAATCACGCCAGCCAGCTGTTCCGATACTTTCATGTCACCAGTGCTCGTATTTCGATCCTCACCAATGGCCAGGTTTACCGGTTCTTCACTGACCTTGACGCTCCAAACAAGATGGATGAGAAACCCTTCCTTGAGTTGGATCTTCTCGATCTAGATGAGCACGCTCTACCTGAATTGCAGAAGCTCACAAAGTCAGCGTTTGACGTCGATTCCATTATCAGTGCGGCTGGCGAGCTCAAGTACGTTGGTCAGATCAAGAAGGAAATGGCTTCGCAATTCAGTCAGCCGTGTGATGACTTCGTTAAGTTTTTTGCAGCCCGTGTCTACGATGGAATGATCACGCAGAAAGTGAGAGATCAGTTCACAACCTTGACCCGGAAAGCCGCAATCCAGTTTCTTGGAGACCAGGTCAATGATCGTCTGAAGTCGGCGATGAGCGGTGCTGTTGAGCCATCATTTGCTATGGCTACGGTACAAGCAGCCTCGCCTACTGATCCTGCTGAAGAAGCCGGCGAAGATCGCATCCAAACTACCCTTGAAGAGCTGGAAGGCTTTCATATCGTCAAAGCGATAGTCAGGGCGGTTGTAGATGCAAAGCGAATCGTGCACCGCGATACCCAAAGCTACTTTGGAATATTGCTGGACGATAACAACCGTAAACCGATTTGTCGGCTGCACTTCAATCGTAGTCAGAAGTACATAGGTATCTTCGATGCCGAGAAGAACGAAACGCGCCATCCGATAACATCTGTGGATGATATTTACGGATTTTCGGAACAGTTGAAGGGGGCTATCTCGCTCTACGAGTAGGCTTCGTAGCTCGCGCTCAAGACTGTCTATCAAAGGCGCGAGGTGCTCCAGTGCTGGTTTCGTGCCGGCTAAGCGATAGCATTCACGTTGCCGGGCAATCTACGGAACGCCAGCACGTTATGATGATGGCCATGAAGCCCGCTTTAGAGGCGAAGAATTTCTGTCATCAGAAGCTCGCCCTAAAGCGATTTCATTACCAGAACCGCTGTCACGAGTCCGATCAACCCCAATCCCATGCCCAAGGTGAACGGTATCAGGACTTGCCAAGGTGATGTCATTCTTGCCTTGCGAAGATCTTCGTCCAGCGCTTCAAGTTCACGTTGAAACCTGATCGCGCTTTCCTCATTCAGACGGGACATCATCGTTCCTCATGCAAGAAGTTCAGCGCTTTATCAGTAGGCTCAGGATGCCTGCGACTGACACCATGAATGCTGTTCCGACCGTTAAGGGTAGCCGAAAGCTTCTTTTTTTTGTTTGCATTCTGCGGCTGCGAATTTACGAGCCTCCGCTGCCAGCTTGCGATTTTCGAGAAAAAATTGTCCCTGGTCCACCTCACACTTAGCGAAGGCGTCGTGCCGATGGAATTCGTGCTGATGAATGTTTCGCACTACCTGATGTTCGCCTACAGCGACAGTCGGCGGGCGCTTGAGCGGATCGAGGATGAAGAGGCGCGGCAGCAGCTTGAGCATGGGTTGCGTGCGATGCAGATTGCTTGGGGGCAGGCGGATGCGCTGGCGCTGGCGGTTGAGCGGCAGGCGAGATTGCACAACGGCTGACAGGTGCTTGCATTGAGGGTTGTGTAGTTTTCAAGATTGAGCGCCGCGCGGGCGGCGCTCGATCTGATGGGCGGCATCACTCGCATGGCGATCCCCCACTCAAGGCCGCACCACCGAGACCTCTCCCGAATACACCGCCGCCCCATACTGCCGCGTCATCCGTTCGATCTCCCCCGACTCCTTCATTCTCACCAGTGCCCGCAGCACTCCCTGTGTCGGCAACACCGGATCATTGCGCACCATGCACCCCAGCGCCTGTTCCTCCAGCACCGCCAGTACCCGCAAATGCTGATCGGCCGGCAGCCGCTGGTTGAACCATTGCAGCGATAGTTCATTGCTCACCGCATGCCGATAGCGCCCAATCTGCAGCTTCTGCAGTGCCAGCTCCTGGCTGCGGCTGTCCTCACGGTGCAACTGCCCCTGTGCAAACAATGGCTCCAGCGTGGTGTAGGTGTAGCCGAGCACCGTGCCAATGGCCTGCTGCGGCAATTGCTCAGGGCGTGTACTGCGGCTTTCGCTTGGCTGCCCGACCAGCACATCGCGCTGATGAAACAACGGTATGCTCCAGACAAAATTCCCCGGCCGGTCATTGAACCATTGGGTGCTGACATAGCAGCGCACATCGATGTCGCCATCATCCATCGCCTGTTGCAGGCGCAGGCGTGCCATGACGTGGTACTCGGGGCGGGCGCCGACTTCGCGGGCGATGGCTTGCATCAGGTCGAACAGCAGCCCTTCGACCGGCTGCTCGCCCTCCACGCGCACCAGCGGCATGCTCCAGCTTTCGGCGACGGAGAAGCGCAGTACTGGCTGATCCGCCAGGCTGTAGGGGGTCCAGAGCAACAACAGGGCCAGCAGTTTTCGCAAGGCACATCCTCCCTGAACAGCGTGCGCCAGTTACTTAGCGTAGACGAACCATGCAGGGTGCAATTTCGGCCCCGCTCCGCTAGCATTAGCGATCTTCCGCTGGATCAGGCTGCGATGGTTTTTCGATGAGTTATCAGGTTCTTGCACGTAAATGGCGTCCGCGCTCGTTCCGCGAAATGGTCGGCCAGGCCCATGTGCTCAAGGCCTTGATCAATGCCTTGGACAACCAGCGCCTGCACCATGCCTACCTGTTCACCGGTACGCGCGGCGTGGGCAAGACCACCATTGCGCGAATCATCGCCAAGTGCCTCAACTGCGAGACCGGTATAACCTCCACGCCGTGCGGCACCTGCTCGGTGTGCCGCGAGATCGATGAAGGCCGCTTCGTCGACCTGATCGAAATCGACGCCGCCAGCCGCACCAAGGTCGAGGACACCCGCGAGCTGCTCGACAATGTGCAGTACGCGCCGAGCCGTGGGCGCTTCAAGGTCTACCTGATCGACGAAGTGCACATGCTCTCCACGCACTCGTTCAATGCCTTGCTCAAGACGCTGGAAGAGCCGCCACCCTACGTCAAGTTCATCCTTGCCACCACCGACCCGCAGAAACTGCCGGCCACCATCCTCTCGCGCTGCCTGCAGTTCTCGCTGAAGAACATGAGCCCGGAGCGGGTGGTCGAGCACCTGAGCCACGTGCTGGCGGCCGAGAACGTGCCGTTCGAGCCGGACGCCCTGTGGCTGCTGGGCCGCGCGGCCGATGGTTCGATGCGCGATGCCATGAGCCTCACCGACCAGGCCATTGCCTTCGGCGAGGGGAAAGTGCTGGCCGCCGATGTGCGTGCCATGCTTGGCAGCCTCGACCACGGCCAGGTGTATGGCGTGCTGCAGGCGCTGCTGGAAGGCGATGCGCGGGCGCTGCTGGAGGCGGTGCGCAACCTCGCCGAGCAAGGGCCGGACTGGAGTGGCGTGCTGGCCGAAATGCTCAATGTGTTGCACCGCGTGGCGATTGCCCAGGCCCTGCCGGAAGCGGTGGACAATGGCCAGGGCGACCGCGACCGGGTGCTGGCGCTGGCCTCGGCCTTGCCCGCCGAGGACGTACAGTTCTATTACCAGATGGGCCTCATCGGCCGCCGCGACCTGCCCTTGGCGCCGGACCCGCGCGGCGGGTTCGAAATGGTCCTGTTGCGCATGCTGGCGTTCCGCCCGGCCGATAGCGACGATGCACCGAAGCCGGTACTAAAGCCGGTGGGGATCAGCCAAGCCACAGCTGATCCTGCAACCTCGGTGGCGGCGCCTGCGGTGGTCGCTGAGGCGCCTGTCGTTGCCGCGGTGGCAGCCGCAGCAGTGGTTGCGGCCCCGCAAGCGGTGGATACTGCCGTCGTCGAGGCAGCGCCTGCCCCGCAGCCAGAACCCGAGCCTGAGGCAGTGATCGCGGAGCCTGTGCCAGCGCCGGTGGCGGAGGTCATCGACCTGCCCTGGGAAGAGCCGGCTGGCAAGCCAGCGCCCGTTGCCGCCGAGCCCGAGCCCGAGCCTGAGCCTGAGCTAGCGCCTGCTGCGGTACCCGCACCCGAACCCGAACCGCAGGTTCCTCATCCCGCCGCTGACGAGCCGCCCTTCGACCCGTCTGCCTACGCTCCGGCAGGCATGGACCGTGACGACGAGCCGCCGATGGATGAGGACTACTACGTCGGCGACAGCGACCCGGTCGGCTTCAGTTATCTCGACGAACTGGTCGAGCACGTCCAGGAAGAAGTCCCGGTCGCCGTCCCTGAGCCGCTTCCGGCGGCCAAGCCCGCCACGGGTTTGGCCCTGCAATGGCTGGAATTATTCCCACAGTTGCCTGTGTCCGGGATGACAGGCAACATCGCCGCAAACTGTACGCTGATTGCTGCAGACGGTGACGACTGGCTGCTGCACCTGGACCCTGGCCAGGGGGCGCTGTTCAATGCCACCCAGCAACGCCGCCTGAACGACGCGCTCAACCAGCACCTGGGGCGCACGCTCAACCTGCGTATCGAGCTGATCCTGCCCGAGCAGGAAACCCCGGCCCAGGCGGGCGCGCGCAAGCGGGCCGAGCGCCAGCAGGATGCCGTGACCTCGATCGAGCAGGACCCGCTCATCCAGCAGATGATCAAGCAGTTCGGTGCCAAGGTGCGACAGGATACTATTGAGCCTGTAGAGGCCCTGGTCAGTCAGGGCCAGTAACGGATTAACATGCGGCCGGCTTTGAGCCAGGCCGCAACACATGACCCAAATCGAGGTATACCCCCATGATGAAAGGTGGCATGGCCGGCCTGATGAAGCAGGCCCAGCAGATGCAGGAAAAAATGGCCAAGATGCAGGAAGAACTGGCCAACGCCGAAGTGACCGGCCAATCCGGTGGCGGCCTGGTGAGCGTGGTGATGACCGGTCGTCATGACGTCAAGCGCGTCAGCATCGATCAGAGCCTGATGTCGACCGACGAAGACGACAAGGAAGTGCTCGAAGACCTGATCGCCGCCGCCCTGAACGACGCCGTGCGCAAGGTCGAGCAGAGCAGCCAGGAAAAAATGGGTGGCATGACCGCAGGCATGCAACTGCCGCCGGGCTTCAAGATGCCGTTCTGATCGCTTTCTGCTTCAAAATGGGGAGTAACGGCCATGCGGTCGTTGCTCCCTTGTTCATTCTGTTTCCTGAATTGGCAGGCCCGCATACATGAGCTTCAGCCCCCTGATCCGCCAACTGATCGATGCCCTGCGCATCTTGCCCGGCGTCGGCCAGAAAACCGCCCAGCGCATGGCCCTGCAGCTGCTGGAGCGCGACCGCAGCGGCGGCACGCGCCTGGCCCAGGCCCTGACCCAGGCCATGGACGGCGTTGGCCATTGCCGCCAGTGCCGCACCCTCACCGAGCAGGCGCTATGCCCACAGTGCGCCGATCCACGCCGTGACGACACCCAGCTGTGCGTGGTGGAAGGGCCGATGGACGTGTATGCGGTGGAGCAGACCGGCTATCGCGGCCGCTACTTCGTGCTCAAGGGGCACCTGTCGCCGCTGGATGGCCTGGGGCCTGAGGCGATCGGTGTGCCCCAGCTGATGGCGCGGATCGAAGAGCAGGGCACCTTTACCGAAGTGATCCTGGCGACCAACCCGACCGTGGAAGGGGAGGCGACAGCGCATTACATCGCTCAATTGCTGGCCGAGAAAGGGCTGGTGGCTTCGCGGATCGCCCATGGCGTGCCATTGGGCGGCGAACTGGAGCTGGTCGATGGCGGGACGCTGGCGCATGCCTTTGCGGGGCGCAGGCCGATCTCCCTTTGATTGAATTGGGGTCGCTATGCGACCCATTCGCGGGGCAAGCCCGCGAATGGGCGGCACAGCCGCCCTCAAAGACGACTCAGTATTCGCTCAGCGAAAACTCGGTCAGGCAGAAGGTCGGCACACCCGCCGCCTGCAGCCGGCGCGAACCGTCCAGCTCGGGCAAATCAATGATCGCCGCCGCCTCGAACACTTGCGCACCGGTGCGGCGCACCAGGTTGGCCGCAGCCAGCAGGGTACCGCCCGTGGCAATCAGGTCGTCGAAGATCAGCACCGAATCGCCTTCGCACAGGCTGTCGGCGTGCACTTCCAGAAAGGCTTCACCATATTCGGTCTGGTAACCCTCCGACAATACGTCGGCCGGCAGCTTGCCTTGCTTGCGGAACAGGATCAGTGGTTTGTTCAGCTGGTGGGCGATGATCGAGCCGATCAGAAAGCCCCGCGCGTCCATGGCGCCGATGTGGCTGAACTCAGCCTCCACGTAACGCTCGATGAACTGGTCGGCGACATAGCGCAGCCCGCGCGGCGACTGGAACAGCGGGGTGATGTCGCGAAAGATCACGCCCGGTTTGGGGAAGTCCACTACCGGGCGGATCAGGGCTTTGAGGTCGAAGGCTTCGCTGTGCATTGTTGCGGGTATCCTGGAAAAACGAATGCGCCAGTATACCTTTTTCAGCCAGGCTTTCAGGCCTCCATTGCGCCACCGGCCAGCGCGCACAGCTGGATCGGGTCGAGGATGTGCACTTCCTTGCCTTCGGCGCGGATCAGGCCGTTCTGCTGGAAGCGGGTGAACACCCGCGACACGGTTTCCACCGCCAGGCCCAGGTAGTTGCCGATCTCGTTGCGCGACATGCTCAAGCGGAACTGGTTGGCCGAATAGCCGCGGGCGCGGAAGCGCGCGGAGAGGTTGACCAGGAAGGTGGCAATGCGCTCGTCGGCGGTTTTTTTCGACAGCAGCAGCATCATCTGCTGGTCGTCGCGGATTTCGCGGCTCATCACCCGCATCAACTGGCGGCGCAGCTGTGGCAATTGCACCGAGAGCTCGTCAAGGCGCTCGAAGGGGATCTCGCACACCGAGGTGGTTTCCTGGGCCTGGGCCGAGACCGGGTAGGCTTCGGTATCCATGCCGGACAGCCCGACCAGCTCGCTGGGCAGGTGGAAGCCGGTGATCTGTTCTTCGCCGCTGTCGCTCAGGCTGAACGTCTTGAGGGCACCTGAGCGTACCGCGTAGACCGAGCCGAAATTGTCACCCTGGCGGAACAGGAACTCGCCTTTTTTCAGCGGTCGCCCGCGTTTGACGATTTCATCCAGTGCGTCCATGTCTTCCAGGTTGAGCGAAAGAGGCAGGCACAGGGGGGCCAGGCTGCAATCCTTGCAATGGGCCTGGTTGTGGGCGCGCAGTTTGACTGGCTCGGACATTTGAATCGATCCTTGTGGGAAAGCACACATAAGTCGTAAGGGTAACCTACGGCATAGGGTGTAGGCCAGCGTGCGCTATTGTGGTGCGCCGTGGCCGAACCCCAGCTGCATGATGCCGGGGGTCCGTTGGTGCCCATAGTGTGCCTGGCCGGCAGGCTTGTCCATGCGGTGAATCGACTCGCTAATCTAGATAACGCGAGAGAAACGCTGGTGATTGTGCATCGCCAGGTAGGCATCGAACACCATGCACACCGAGCGGGCCAGCAGGCGCCCGGCTGGCAGAATGCGAATGCCTTTGTCGTCGAGGCGGATCAGGCCGTCGCGTTGCAGGGTAAGCAACTCCGGCCACAGCTCGTTGAAGTAGCCGCGAAAATCGACGGTGAAGGCTTGTTCCATCGGCTCGAAATCCAGCTCGAAGTGGCAGATCAGTTGCTGGATGACGGCCCGGCGCAGGCGGTCGTCATGGGTGCACACCAGCCCGCGCTGGGTGGGCAGCTGGGCGGTGGAGAGCGTGTCCTGGTAGGTATTGAGGTCGCTGCTGTTCTGGCAGTACAGGTCACCGATCTGGCTGATCGCCGAAACCCCGAGGCCGATCAGGTCGCAGTGACCGTGGGTGGTGTAGCCCTGGAAATTGCGTTGCAGCGTGCCTTCTTCCTGGGCCACGGCGAGTTCGTCGTCGGGCAGGGCAAAATGGTCCATGCCGATGTAGCGGTAGCCGGCAGCGGTGAGCTGTTCGATGGTGGTGTGGAGCATCTCCAGCTTGGCTGCCGGGGCCGGCAGGTCGTTGTTGTCGATGCGCCGCTGCGGCATGAAGCGTTCCGGCAAGTGGGCGTAGTTGAACACCGACAGGCGGTCTGGCTGCAGGCGGATCACCTCTTCGACGGTGCGCGCGAAGCCTTCGGGTGTCTGCTTGGGCAGGCCGTAGATCAGGTCAAGGTTCACCGAGCGGAACTGTAAGGTGCGCGCCGCCTCGATCAGGGTGCGGGTCTGTTCCAGGCTCTGCAGGCGGTTGACCGCGCGCTGCACCGCCGGGTCCAGGTCCTGCACGCCGAGGCTGACACGGTTGAAGCCCAGTTCGCGAAGCAGGCCCATGGTCGACCAGTCGGCCTCGCGTGGGTCGAGTTCGATGCCGTAGTCACCGGAATCGTCGTCCAGCAGGTTGAAATGCTGGCGCAGAGTGGCCATCAGCTGGCGCAGTTCCACATGGCTGAGGAAGGTCGGCGTGCCGCCGCCAAAATGCAGCTGTTCAACACGTTGTTTAGGGTCCAGGTGGCAGGCGATCAACTGGATCTCCTGCTCCAGGCGCTGAAGATAGGGCGCGGCGCGGCCGCGGTCCTTGGTGATGACCTTGTTGCAGGCGCAGTAGTAGCAGATGTTGGCGCAGAACGGCACGTGCACGTACAGCGACAGCGGGCGCACCGCCCGGCGGCTTTCCCGCAGGGCGTGAAGCAGGTCGAACGAGCCCACTTCGCTGTGCAGTTGCACGGCGGTGGGGTAGGAGGTGTAGCGCGGGCCGGCCAGATCGTAGCGGCGGATCAGGTCGGCATCCCAGCGTAGATCTTCGAGCATGTGGGCGGTCCCCGGAATGAGCAGCAGTGCCCCGGAGTCTAGGGTCGTCTGTAGGAATCTGTGTTGATTTGTATCAAGAGCTATTGGGCTGCGCTGCGCCGCTGTCAGTGCCCCATCAACCAGTGCTGATGCGGCCCAGGCAAGGTCCAGATGCCAAACAGGATCACCAGCAGGCCGCCCGCCATTCGCACGCTGCGTCGGCGCAACAGGCTGTTCACCCGCTCTGCTGCGAGCCCGGTGGCCAGCAGCACCGGCCATGTTCCCAGCCCGAACGCCAGCATTAGCGCCGCGCTATACCCCGCATTGCCCTGGCTGGCCGCCCACAGCAAGGTGCTGTACACCAGACCGCACGGCAGCCATCCCCACAGCGCCCCCAGTAACAGAGCCCGGGGCAGGCTGGAGACGGGCAGTAAGCGCGATGCCACAGGCTGGATATGCCGCCACAGCCCTCTGCCCAGCGCTTCGATCCGCGTCAGCCCACTCCACCAGCCTGCCAGGTACAGCCCCATGGCGATCAGCAGCAGTGCGGCCACCACGCGCAGCGCCAGGGCCGCCGGGCTGCTCGCCACGGCCCAGCCAGCCAGGCCCAGCAACAGGCCTGCGCAGGCGTAACTGAGGATGCGCCCAAGGTTGTACGCCAGCAGCAGGCGTGCACGCCTGCCGCGTTGTTCGGGTGGGATGGCCAGGGTCAGCGCGCCCATCAGGCCACCGCACATGCCCAGGCAGTGGCCGCCGCCCAGCAAGCCGAGCACCAGCGCCGAACCGAGCAGGGGGAGCAGGTCAGGCACGGGGCGGTTGGTCCTTGTCGTGCGGTTGCGTGTCTTCGGGCTTCACGGCCGCCTGGTGGCGTGGGTCCTGGTCATCGAACAGGATGCTGTGGGCGGGGCCGTCAAGGTCGTCGTACTGGCCGCTGTCCACGGCCCAGAAGAAGATGTACACGGCGACGCCGACGAGCAGCAGGGCGGCCGGGATCATGACATAAAGGGCTGGCATGGGCGGCTCCTGATCAGGCAATGGCAGGGTGTGCGGGGTTGCTGGCGGCCGGTGCGCTCGGCAGTCGGGTCAGGCGCAGGGCGTTGAGGACCACGATCAGCGAGCTGACCGACATGCCGACGGCGGCCCACACCGGGGTGATCCAGCCGAGCGCGGCAAACGGCAACATGAGGCCATTATACAGGGTCGCCCAGAACAGGTTCTCGAGGATATTGCGGCGGGTGCGGCGTGCCAGGTCGAAGGCCTGCACCAGGGCCTGCAGGCGATTGCTCAGCAGCACCGCATCGGCGCTGGTTTTCGCAAGGTCGGTGGCGCTGCCCATGGCGATGCTGATGTCGGCAGCGGCCAGTACCGGCACATCGTTGACCCCGTCGCCGAGCATCAGCACCTTGCGCCCGGATGTCTGCAGTGCCTTCAGCCGGTCCAGCTTGTCATCCGGGCGCAGGCCGCCGATGGCCTGGTCGATGCCCAGCTGGGCGGCCACTTCGGCGACCATCGGCGAGCTGTCGCCCGACAGCAGCAGGGTGCGCCAGCCACGTGCCTTGCAGGCTGCCAGCAGGGCTGGGGCATCGTCGCGCAGGCGGTCGTCCAGGCCGAACCAGGCCAGCGGGCCGTGGCGATCACCCAGCAACAGCCACTGGCCGCGAGGCTCTGGTACGGCGGGAATTTCGGTGCCGCTGAGGGCACAGACGAAGGTGGCCTGGCCGATGCGTAGGCGCTGGCCGTGCACCAGGCCCTCCAGGCCCAGGCCGGGCACCGTTTGCACGTCGTCAGCAGGCGCGGCATTGCGGCCGAAGGCCCGGGCGATGGGGTGTTCCGAGCGGTTTTCCAGGGCGGCGGCCAAGGCCAGGCAGCGGTCGGCGGCCGTTTTACCCAGTGGGCGGATGCTGCGCAGGGCCAGGCGGCCTTCGGTGAGTGTGCCGGTCTTGTCGAAAATGACCGTGTCGATCTGGTTCAGGCCTTCCAGCACGTGGCCGCGGGTGACCAGCAAGCCGAGTTTGTGCAGGGTGCCGGTGGCGGCCGTCAGGGCAGTGGGCGTGGCCAGCGACAGCGCGCACGGGCAGGTTGCTACCAGCATGGCCAGGACGATCCAGAAGGCCCGTGTCGGGTCCAGGTGCCACCACCACAGGCCGATCACGACGGCGGCCAGCAGGGTGAACAGCAGGAACCACTGCGAGGCGCGGTCGGCGATCTCGGCCAGGCGTGGTTTTTCGGTTTGCGCGCGTTCCAGCAAACGCACGATGGCCGACAGCCGTGAGTCGTGGCCGAGGGCTTCGACTTCGACGTTCAAGGTGCTCTCGACATTCAGGGTGCCGCCGGTGACCCGTTCGCCAACGCGCCGGGGTTGCGGCAGGTATTCACCGGTCAGCAGCGACTCGTCGACACTGGAGCGCCCTTCGATGATGCGACCATCTGCCGGGATCACCGCGCCGGGTAACACTTGCACGGTGTCGCCGCGCTGCAGTTCGCTGAGCAGGATGCGCTCGGCTCGGCCGATCGGGTCCAGGCGCAGGCACGACGCTGGCAACAAGTTGACCAGCTGTGCGGTGGCCGCTGCCGTGCGCTCGCGAGCACGGCGCTCCAGGTAGCGGCCAGTGAGCAGAAACAGCGCGAACATGCCCACGGTGTCGAAATACAGCTCGCCACTGCCGGTAATGGCGGTCCAGATCCCGGCGCCGAAGGCCAGCGCAATGGCCAGTGATACCGAAACGTCCATGGTCAGGTGGCGGGTACGCAGGTCGCGTGCAGCGCCCTTGAAGAACGGTGCGCAGCTGTAGAACACGATGGGAATGGTCAGAAACAGCGCCACCCAGCGCAGGATGGTGTGCAGCTGCGGAGATAGATCGATGTTGAATTCGGGCCAGGTGGCCATGGTCGCCATCATCGCCTGGAACCACAGCAGCCCGGCCACGCCCAGCCGGCGCAGGGCGCTGCGGTTTTCCCGGGCCAGCTGTTCGGCGGCCTGGTCGGGTTGGTATGGGTGCGCGGCATAGCCGATCTGGCGCAGCTCAGCCAGCAGCCGGGAGAGTGGCAATTGATGGTCTTGCCAGCTGAGCAGCAGGCGGTGGTTGGACAGGTTGAGCCGTGCCTCAGTCACGCCGGGCACATTGCGCAGGTGTTTTTCGATCAGCCAGCCGCAGGCGGCGCAGCTGATGCCCTCGACCAGCAAGGTGGCTTCGGCCAGCTCGCCGGCGTGGTGGACGAAGCGTTGCTGCACGTCGCTGCGGTCGAACAGGGCCAGCTCGTCTGGCACTTGTTTGGGCAGGGCTTCGGGGTTGGCGCTGCTGTCGCTGCGGTGCTGGTAATAGTGCTCCAGGCCGCCGGCGACGATGGCTTCGGCCACCGCCTGGCAGCCAGGGCAGCAGAATTGTCGTGGCTCACCGAGCACCACGGCAGTGAAGCGGCTACCGGCAGGGACGGGCAGGGCGCAGTGGTAGCAGGGGGTGGGTTGGGTCATCGCGTTGTTGCCTTACACAAATGGCCGGCAGTAAACGGTACCTGTGGGGGCGGGCAAGCCCGCTCCCACAGGAAAATGTTCGAGTTTCTATTGGTGATGTTCAGCCCCTTGCAGCGCTTCATCGCCCAGCTGCAAGGTCACACCATGCTCGACCTTCTCTTCCTCGAACAACCGCCACACGTGCGCATCCTGGCTGCCCAGCAGCTCGACGAAGCGCCGACCGTCGACCTTGTCATCCAATTGGCCGACATAACGCCCCGGTTCGGCACGGCTCAGCAGCACCTTGCGGTCCTTGTCCGGCTGGGTCGGCGAGATCAGGTTCAGCTCCAGGCTTTGTGGGCCGCTGTTGCCGGTCAGGCGCACGTCCACTTCGCCGGTCAGTTCGTCGAGGTGCACGCTGGCCTTGAGGTTCAGTGTCTGCGCCAGCAGTTCACGGTCCAGCGAGCGGTTGATGCCCTTGCCGGCTTCGTAGTAGTTGTCGTTGACCAGGTTGTCCGGGTTGCGCACGGCGATGCTGACCATGGTCAGGCTCAGGCACACCGAGGTGGTCAGGATGGCGATGATGATCCAGGGCCAGAGGTGCTTGTACCAGGGGCTGATGGCGGTTGCGGCAGGCATTGTGCAAAGTCTCTCTCAGCGGATCTGTGGGCCGATGAAGCGGCTCTTGGCTTCGACCTCGGCAGCGCTATCGTCGGCACTCTTGAGGATGAAGGTGATTTCGTTGGTGGTCGAGGGCAGTTTCTCGGGGGCGACCGACAATTGCACCGGCAGGCTGACGATGTCGCCGGCGGCCACGCGGATCTCGCGCTGGCCTTCCAGGCGCAGATCCGGCAGGCCGGCGGCGTCGAGCACATACACGTGGTCGCGCTGGTCCTTGTTCATGACCTTGAGGCTGTACACGTTTTCGATCCGGCCCTGGGCGTTCTCGCGGTACAGCACGCGGTCCTTGCTGACGTCGAAGCCGACCAGCGAGCGGGTGGCGAAGGCGGTGGCCAGGGCGCCGATCATCACCAGCAGCACCAGCGCGTAACCGATCAGCCGTGGGCGCAGCATGTGGGTCTTCTGCCCCGACAGGTTGTGCTCGGTGGTGTAGCTGATCAGGCCTTTGGAGTAGTTCATCTTTTCCATGATGCTGTCGCAGGCGTCGATGCAGGCGGCGCAGCCGATGCACTCGATCTGCAGCCCATCGCGGATGTCGATGCCGGTGGGGCAGACCTGCACGCACATGGTGCAGTCGATGCAGTCGCCCAGGCCCTGGGCCTTGTAGTCCGTATCCTTTTTACGCGGGCCACGGGTTTCGCCGCGGCGCGGGTCGTAGGAAACGATCAGGGTGTCCTTGTCGAACATCACGCTCTGGAAGCGCGCATAAGGGCACATGTACACGCACACCTGCTCGCGCAGCCAGCCGGCGTTGCCGTAGGTGGCGAGGGTGAAGAAGCCGACCCAGAAGTAGGCCCAGCCATCGGCCTGGCCTGTGAAGAATTCGATGGCCAGTTCGCGGATCGGCGAGAAGTAACCGACGAAAGTCATGCCGGTGATGAAGCCGATCAGCAGCCACAGGCTGTGCTTGGCGAACTTGCGCAGGAACTTGTTGCCGCTCATGGGCGCCCGGTCAAGCTTCATGCGCTGGTTGCGGTCGCCCTCGGTGACTTTTTCGCACCACATGAAAATCCACGTCCACACGCTTTGCGGGCAGGTGTAGCCGCACCAGACGCGGCCGGCGTACACGGTGACGAAGAACAGGCCGAAGGCGGCGACGATGAGGATGCCCGAGAGCAGGATGAAGTCTTGTGGCCAGATAGTGGCGCCGAAGATGTAGAACTTGCGCTCCGGCAGGTTCCACCACACGGCCTGGTGGCCGCTCCAGTTCAGCCACACGGTGCCGAAGTACAGCAGGAACAATACCGCCCCGCCGACCATCCGCAGCCGGCGGAAGATGCCGGTGAAGGCGCGGGTGTAGATTTTTTCGCGAGAGGCGTAGAGGTCGACGGAATCCTTCCCTTTGCTGGCAGGCGGGGTGACATCATGTACCGGAATTTGCTTGCTCATCATCAAGTCCCACGGCAGTGGAAAAACGCCGCGGCCAGTGCATGCCGGCTGCGGTCTCGCGCATTCTGCTAGCGCTCTGCGGCCCATGATACGCCGGTGATAGCACTCTGGGGACGCGCTGCGACCTTTAGTCGCGTTGGGTTCGTGGTGTGAATCGTGATATGGAGGGTGTCAATTGATCCAGGTCAGCAGGTGGTGCATTTGCCGGCCCCTTCGCGGGAAAAGCCCGCTCCCACAAGTACTGCACAGGCCCTGAGGCAGAAGGAGAACCTGTGGGAGCGGGCTTGTCCCGCGAAGAGGGCTGGCCTGCCTTACTCGGCCTTTTCAGGCTCCTGCTCCTGATGCGACAGGCTGTACACATAAGCTGCCAGCAAGTGCACCTTGTCATTACCCTGCAGCTGCTCCTGCGCCGGCATCTGCCCTTGGCGACCGTAGCGGATGGTCTGCTGCAGCTGGGCAAAGCTCGACCCATAGATGAACGCCTGCGGGTGGGTCAGGTTTGGCGCACCCATTGCCGGCGTGCCCTTGCCCTCAGGGCCATGGCAGGCCACACAGTTGGCAGCGAAGATCTTCTGCCCGTTCTCGGCATCGGCCTTCACGCCTTCCGGCAGGGTGCGGCCATCAAGCTTGCTGACCACGAAGGCTGCGACATCGGCGACGCCTTGCTCGCCGATCACTTCCGACCAGGCCGGCATCACGCCATGGCGGCCGCCCATGATGGTGGTCTTGATGGTTTCCGGCTCGCCGCCCCAGCGCCAGTCGTTGTCGGTCAGGTTGGGGAAGCCGTAGGCGCCTTTGGCGTCGGAGCCGTGGCACACCGAGCAGTTGGAGGCGAACAGCCGTGCGCCCATCTTCAGCGCTTGCGGCTGCTTTGCCACCTCTTCGATGGGCATGGCCGCGTACTTGGCGAAGATCGGCCCGAAGCGGGCGTCGGCCTTGGCCATTTCCTTTTCCCACTCGTGCACCCCGGTCCAGCCCGGCTGGCCGTTGCTGAACTCGGTCTGCTTCTCGTTATCCAGGTACGAATAACCCGGCAGCACGCCTTTCCAGTTGCCCAGGCCCGGGTACAGCACCAGGTAGCCCAGGGCGAAGATGATGGTGCCGACGAACAGCCAGAACCACCACTTGGGCAGTGGGTTGTCGTATTCCTCGATGCCATCGAAGGCATGCCCGACGGTTTCGTCGGTGACCTCTTCGCGCTGGCCCTTGCGGGTGGACAGCAGCAGCCAGGTCAACGAGAAGATGGTGCCCAGGGTCAGGACGGTGACGTACAGACTCCAGAAGGTTGTCATTGTTGTTTTCTCCCAGAAGCTTTTGCTTGCGCTTGCTCGACGTGCGTTTTGGCCTCGGGGTCATCGGCGAACGGCAGTTGGGTCGCCTCGTCGAACGCCTGCTTGCGCCGTGGGCTGAACACCCACAGCGCCAGGCCCACGAAGGCCACCATCACCACCACGGTGCCCAGGCCGCGAATCATCCCGATATCCATCAGCGTCACCGTTTACTTTTGATGAGGGTGCCAAGACCTTGCAGGTACGCGACCAGGGCGTCCATTTCGGTCTTGCCCTTGACCGCGTCGCGGGCACCGGCGATGTCGGCGTCGGTGTACGGCGTGCCCAGGGTACGCAGCACTTCGAGCTTCTTCGCGGTGTCCTTGCCGTCGAGTTTGTTCTCGACCAACCACGGGTAGGACGGCATCTTCGACTCCGGCACCACGTTGCGCGGGTTGTACAGGTGCGCACGGTGCCAGTCGTCCGAGTAGCGCCCACCCACGCGGGCCAGGTCCGGGCCGGTACGCTTGGAACCCCACAGGAACGGGT
>Ga0213824_1000222_pt1 | contig 49808 bp, 53 predicted proteins | sample MC6MC0906MG_FD_179892 | JGI IMG/M metagenome (GOLD analysis project Ga0213824, IMG submission 179892) | Enriched soil aggregate microbial communities from Iowa State University, Ames, United States - MC6-MC0906-MG | ecosystem: Environmental > Terrestrial > Soil > Unclassified | place: USA: Iowa...
ACCCGCTAGGGTTTATTTCGTATGCAAATCTTTTAATCACCTACACTTGCCCTTTAGAAAAAAGAAACAATCTCGCCTAAAATTGACTTTGCATAATCTTAGCTTGATAGCGATGTGGCGGGACCCCTATATGAACGAATAAAGCGATTAATTTCTGATATGACATGTTTTAATATCACAAAAGCCATCACGCAATGATGATTGCATGATGGCTTTTGTTGTTTTCTTATTTCTTTGTCTCATTGACCCATGTAGCGATGTCCTTGATGACATACGCAGGAACATTGGAAGGGACTTCGTATTCACTAGGGTGACTTAATTCCCCGTCGCCCTCCGTGAAGAAGTGATTCAATTTCGGATATTCTTTGAAATGAACATTACTGCGGCTTGAAAGCCCTTCTTGCCATTTCGTAAACTCATCTTTTACTGTTACTTGATAATCACGTGCGCCTTGCAGAATCAGTAATGGCTCTTTTCGTGATTTCGCTTCCTCAACTGGACGCCAACGAGTCACATCATACATGAAATGTGGAGAGAGATAATTATAACCAGCTGGTGGGTGATCTGGATCAAAAGTAGGGTCCTCAATGTAAGCGAATTGTTTTTTTATTTCATCAATATATTCCTTAGGTGCTCCAAGGTACTGAAACTGATCAAGGAGCATGTCAGTAAACGGACGTGCAGGTGGTGCCATTAAAATACTTCCTCTTACAAGTGATGAAGGTGCTTTGCTTAGTATGCGCGGCATGGTGCCAGCACCTTGGCTATGTCCGAGAATGAAAATGTTATCTGGGTCAATGCCTTCCTGATGTGCTGCTGATTTTGCTGCATATATGGCATCATCTGTAGTATCGCGGTCTAATGTAGCAGGTTCTGCACTCATTTTAAAACCGTGTTCTAAGGAACGTTTCTCGTAACGTAGCGCTGCGATACCGCTTGATGAAAGACCAGCTGCAAGGTCTCTAAATATTTTAGCTCCCATAAATGTACTGTCACGATCTTGCGGACCAGAACCGTGAACAAGAACAACAACAGGTACTTTTTCGCCAGGTTTATGTTTTGGAACCGTTAATGTGGCTGGTAACGGGTATGTAGCATTTCCAATGACGATTTCTCGTTCTTGATAGGAATCAGGTTGGTCATAGCTAGGATGCGGGATGGTATAAGATTTCTCTGGCGCCGTCCTTACGCCAACCTCATCAACTTTGCCGCCAGGCGTGAATTTAAGGAGTAGTGGAATAGTAGTTCCTTCGATAGTTCCTGGAATTTCAACCGTTTGATGGATCAAGTTTCGTTCTTTAATAACAGGTGTTCCCATGCTTGTAATCCCGCTCCCGCCACTTTGTGTCCACCAGCTTTGTAATATGTTTGCCGTAAACTTGGATTGAAAAGCAGCAGACGTCAATTGAAGTGCTTCTGCATATTTACCTTGCTGGAGATATTCAAAAAATAAAGACGTACGTTCCGTTAAAGAGACTGGTTTCTTTTCTGCAGTTTGTGTCACTTGTGTATCCGCATGAATTTTTGTTGTAAGCGGAAAAGAAGAAATCCCTAAAGAAAAGAGTAGGGTAAAAGAAAGTGCTGATTTTTGTAACTTCTTTTTTTTCATCTTTTTCATCCTGTTTAACCTCCAAAATGTAATGGTATGAAATAGGGATGGTAATTAGTGGAATGTTTCCCTATGGGGGTTCGGTACATGTATGGGGGAATCCTGCATACATATCAAAAAAAGTCCGTTTGAATAAGTAGAGGAGTTAATCAATGGATTTATACATAAACCTTGGCTAAATCATAGAAATCAATAGTTTTTCAAACAATGATTCCAATCTCGTTATGATGTAAGGGAAGAAAAACAAGAAGAGAGGGAGGCATACGATGAAGAAATTTTTATGGTTCATTTCTACATTGTGCATGATTTTAGGATTGGTAACAGGGTGTAGTAGCAAAGATGACACTGGAATTTCCATTACAAGAAATGTAGCTGAGATAGACCAGCAGAAAGGAAGCGAAACAAAACAAAATAAGAGAGAACAGGATAGTTATGAGGCAGCGTCTGTACCTATAAAAAAAGAGCAGCTTGATTTACGGGACCAGTCTGTCCAAAACCAGAAAAAATTCATTCATCAATTGTTTGGATTTGCAGCATAAGATACGATTCCGTTAGGAATATATGTGCTTTATTCTCCTATATTTTATTTTTGCACCGGAATCGTAGTAAGTGTGTAAAGATTGATTAGAGTGTTGATAGCCTTTAACATAGCTAGTAGCTAGTTTATTTAAAAACGAAAAAGTATTTCAATAAATTTTAATAATTTTTGGTATAATATTTCTGAAATAATTTATATCTATTTATAAAACTTATTGGATTTGGGGAGAAAATCTATGAAACAGAAAAAGATTAGTTTACTAGTATTTACAATTATCATTTCCTTAATTTTTTCAGCTTGTAGTAATAAAACTAATAAAACTGAAGCTGGAAGTCAAAAACAGGTATTAAACTTAACGATACCGGAAGAAATTCCGTCCCTAGATACGGCAAAAGCGATGGATGGTACGTCATCACATATTATGCAAAATATATTTGAAGGATTATATGTACTGGATAATCAAGATAATCCTATTCCTGGTGTAGCGAAGTCATTTGAGAGAAGTAAGGATGAGAAAAAATATACATTTCATTTGAGAAAAGATGCTAAATGGTCAAATGGTGAAATGGTAAATGCACATGATTTTGCTTTTGCTTGGAAACGGACATTAAGTCCTGAAACAGCATCTCAATATGCATACATGTTATTTTATATAAAAAATGCCAAAGAAATAAACAAAGGTATAGTTGCTGCCGATCAGTTAGGAGTAAAAGCAATAGATGATTATACGCTAGAAGTGGAATTGGAACAGCCTGTTCCATATTTATTGCAATTATTAGCACTACCTATTTATTTACCTCAGCATGAATCGTTTGTAAAAGAAAAAGGAAGTAGCTATGGTTTGGAACCGGAGAATCTTATATATAATGGGCCATTTGTGTTAGAAAAGTGGAAGCATGGACAAGAATTTCAATTGAAGAAGAATAATAGATATTGGGATAAGAAACAAGTAAAGCTGGAGGCAATAGATTTTAATATTGTAAAAGATACAATGACAGCAATAAATTTATATGAATCGGGTAGTATTGATCGTGCTCCAATTACTGCAAAACATTTTGAGCAATACAAGGACAACAAAGAATTACATATGAAAAAAGAAGCTGGAATAGCTATGTTACGCTTTAATGAAAAAAACACTACATTAGCAAATAAAAAAATCAGACAATCTATTTCTTTAGCACTAAATAAAGAGGAGATAGTAAATCATTTTGGCAGTACGGGGGCAACACCTGCAGAAGGTCTTATACCAGCAGGATATAAGAATGAAGCAACTCAAAAAGATTTTCGAAAGGAAAATGGTTCTCTTGTATTGTATGATTTACAAAAGGCTAAACAAACTTGGGAAGATGCAAAAAAAGAACTTGGTATAGAGAGTGTCACACTTGAGCTTCTAGCATTTGAGCAAGATAATGAAAGAATTATAGCAGAGTATATAAAAGGAGAACTTGAAAAACATTTACAGGGTTTAACAATACAGATTAAGCAACAGCCATTTAAACAAAAGTTGCAGCTTGAACAAACAGGGCAGTATGAAATCTCAATGGTAGGTTGGGCACCTGATTATAAAGATCCAATTAGTTTTTTAGAATTATTTACGACAGATAATCCAAATAATAAAATGAAGTATTCAAATTCGAGTTATGATGATTTTATAAATAAAGCTAAAAATGAAGTTATATTAGATCAACAGAAGAGATGGGATTATTTACTTGAAGCTGAGAGAGTGTTGTTAGAAGATGCTGCTGTTGCTCCCCTTTATCATACTGGTAAAGCATATGTGCAAAAAGATTATGTAAAAGGAATTGAAAAGCATCAATTTGGTGGTGCTTATACTTACAAAAATACATTTTTGATTAAAAAATAAAAAGTTTATGATTGAAAAGAGTTGAGTACTTGATACAAAAAGTATTCAACTCTTTTTACTTTTCACAAAAAATCCTGTTGAATTTGCTGTAACAAAATACTGTATCAAAAGTAATCCGCAACAGTATTATTGGAAAAAGTGAAAATCAACAATAGAAGGGCGGTTATTATTAACTGTAAAAGCACATAACAAGTTCGCACGAAATACCAATTTTACGAACAATAATAGAGTTATATAAAAATCTAATACAGCATCTAGGGATTTCGAGCTCAATTGCATGAATCTTAGTATATTTATATGTATCCACATAATTCATGTTTTATATAGAAATCATTGAATATTGAATTACTCATTGAAAATTTTTATAGTAAATTACATTTTAATCTATAAGAGTTTTTCTTATGTTGATCTAATTAACTCCTCATAATCATGCTTAATTCAACCAGTTCATATATGATGACGACTTTTAAACTGTTTTCACATATTTATTTTTTGTAAATCTATATATAGGAATTGTTAATTTTACATACATTCACATGTAATTTTTGTACTAGTTTTTATAGCTTAATTTAGATTTAGTAACTGGTTATCTATATTTTTTATTAGAATGACTACACCATCACTATTTAATTTCGAGTATATTATAGCACCTCCATAATTTAATTATGTAAACAAGTCTGTGTAAAAATTGAATTTAACGCGAACTTGTGTTCGTATCTTTTTTCTGTTATAGTATATATGAGGTGATTTTTATGGAATACAGCAAGCAACGTCAAAAATCCGTACATCGTAAGAAATTATACGAGAATTTAAATGAAATGCCCTTTTACATAGAAGAATTTGTGGAGTACAAAGAATTGCATGATGCCTCTCCCTCCACTCTACTGAATTATGTATATGATTTTAGAGTCTTCTTTAATTGGCTATTATCTGAACAAATTATTGAATTTAAGCCGATTAAAGGCATATCCTTCTCTGATTTGGAAAATTTAAAGAAAAAAGATGTTGAGAACTTTATGAGATTTCTAAAACTACAACAAAACATGCAGAATTCCTCTGTTAACAGAAAAATTTCAGCGTTAAAGTCTTTATTTAAGTACCTTACCTCCCTATCAGAGAATGATGATGGAGAATGTTATTTTTATAGAAATGTAATGGCTAAGATTGAAATACATAAAGATAAAGAAACATTAAATGCTCGTGCAAAACGTATGAGATCTAAAATATTTCATAATGATGACGATCAAGAGTTTTTGAATTACGTTAAGTACGAGCATGAAAAATCTTTAACAAAACATCAGTTGTTCTATTTCCTAAGAGATAAAGAGCGTGATGTAGCTATTCTCTCCCTCTTTCTTGGAAGTGGTATTCGTGTAAGTGAATTGGCAGATCTTCGTATGGAAGATATAAACTTAAAAGAAAGACTAATTGATGTAATACGAAAAGGAAACAAAGAAGATTCAGTATGGATTACTCCAATTGCATTGAATGATATTGAAAAGTATATGGAAATTAGAGATAAAAAATATGCTCCAGGGAAAGAATTAAAAAATGTGTTTTTATCGAAGTATAAACATACTGCACAGCCTCTTTCGGTTAGGGCTATCCAAGATATAGTAGAAAAATATACTAAGGCCTATGGTAAAAAAATGTCTCCTCATAAATTAAGACACACATTGGCAAATAAATTATATATGGAAGAAAAGGACTCATTACAAGTCATGCAGCAACTTGGGCATACGAGTCAAGATACAGCTTTACTATACACACAACTTGGGGAAACAACTATCAAAGATAGTTTAGGAAGAATAGGAAAGAATAAAGAATAAAAGTTCAGCAATTTTGCATTGCTGAACTTTTATTCTTTTCCCTAACAAGATGTTTAAACGCTATGTATCATTCGTTTCATCATTAATTTTATTATGTAAAAAATACATATTTTGAATTCTACTTTTATTGTTATATAAAACTCTCTCTTAATAGATATAAATAAAAATTTTAGATTCTTACGTTACATTTTGCAAAAAATATTGGCAAATTCCTTTTTGTCCTTAAGTAGCTCTCCTGTTGCTAATAACAAAGAGATATAATCAATGATTTGGATGTATTTATCTTCTATTAATAGTTTAGAGAAAAGTTTTTTTACACTTCTACCTCCTTAGAAACGAAGCAATTTGTCTCTTAACCGTAGGAACTACGAGCATAGCCTATCGTTGGGTTTCCATACTTAAAAATCTCCCACTTCAAGCAGCCCGTGAGGATGTTAAGTGGCGAGTAGTTCAAAGTTATGGTAGCAAAACATGTTTTAGTGTGTTTATTTGGAAATTTTGGAGATATTAAATATGCATAACTTTGTAGTTAACATATATTTTACTTTTGTATTTTGAGAACAAGTGTTAGGAGGTTATTTAAAATGAAAAGCTGTACAGCACTTCTTATTATTGATGTACAAGTAGGTTCATTTGAAGAGAAAAAAGTTCTATATAATGAAACTGAATTATTAAGAGTTATTCGATTATTGATTTCTAAAGCTCGTTCTGCTTCAGCCCCTATTTTTTACATGAAATTTAATGGGAAGTCTGGTTCCACACTTAAACAAGGGACATCTGGGTGGGAAATTCATAAATCTATTGCTCCAACCACAGATGATGTCGTTCTTGAGAAGAATCACCCGGATTCTTTTCATAAAACGGGTCTTCAACAAGCTCTGGAAATGAGGAATATAAAACGAATTGTTATAGCGGGAATTCAATCCGAAATTTGTGTAGATACAACATGCCGGAGTGCGTACAGCTTAGGATATGACGTTACTCTTGTAAGGAATGGACATAGTACATATAATTCTACAGTATTATCAGCGTCTCAAATCATAAAGCATCATAACGAGATAATAGGTCAATGGTTTGCTTGTGTAAAAAATGCGGAAAATATAGAATTTTAATCTCCTTCGTATGACTACCAAATGAAACGATATCAAGAATCGTTAAAAGGGTATGGAGTTTCTTAAAATGTGTATCGTAAGAGAGTTGTTTAGTTAATGCAGTCATAGAAAGTTTCTTTGTCTTATAAAAGTTCATGTTGGGGTAGCGTTACATGCCCATCAAGTTAAGGAGACGAATTTCCCAAAAAATGAAAAAACGTTATTCTTTCAGTAAAATACTTGAAAGGATAACGTTTTTTATGGTTATCTCGCTTTCTGAATAAGCCCGTTGAATATGAATAACTGAGATATGTTTCACTCTTAAAATCACTGAATTACTTTTGAACTAGCACTAGGTCTAGCCAGGATTTCGCCTCATTGTACAAAATTGGATTGTTTTGCGGCGTGTAGTAGGCAAGGATTGCAACTGCCTGTGATACGACCCATCCGCGGGCCCTTGCCAATGTAGCATAGTCCGTACGGGTAGCATCAAGGAACACATCGCGCGCCTCTGGCGAGTGCAACTTCCACGCGACCATTACATCACACGCAGGGTCACCTATGCCCATTGTCTCCCAATCAATCACACCGCTGATACGCTTATCACGTACGAGCCAGTTACGTACATCTAGATCGCCGTGATGCCAAACAGGAGGACCGTTCCATGGAGGCGCAGAAAGAGCCGACTCCCATACAGCAGACACCGCGGGATCGCCACTAAATCTTGCTAGCCAATATCGGAAGTCCTTGTCCCGTTGTGCCAAAGGAATGCCGCGTCCTAACGGCCCTCCCGTTGGATCGACTTGTTGCAGTGCTAGGACAAACCCTGCGAGATCGCGTGCTGCCTGAATCTCGTCAATCGCCTCTATCGGCACCGTTTCACCCCTCAGCCACGAATGTATCTCCCAAAACCATGGGTATTCGTTATTGGGGCGCCCCTGAGCGATAGGTACAGGGATTTCAAGCGGAACTAATGGCGCGAGTTTTGGTAGCCATAAGAACTCGCGTCCTCCTGGTGTATTCGGTCCTTCCCTTCTCGCTAGCCGAATGGAATATTCGTCGCCAAGTCGGAAAACGGCATTTACCGTTCCAACTGGCTCTACCTTACGAAGGGGCAACTCTGCCCAGCGGGGGAACTGATCGACAAGCAAACGACGCACAAGTCGCTCTTCAATTTCCAATTCGTCAGCATGCATCTTCTCGGACATCGTATGATCTCTCCTTGGTAGCTCTGACATAAACTTTTATTGGTGGAAAATTATAATAATGCTCCGTACACCAAAAGTCAAAAAGCCTATAAAATGCAGTCACACCTTAAAAAATTAACTTCTCTTAATTTATTCAATTGTAACGTGACCCCTATAGGGGTCACGTTACATTAATATCAACCTAAGATGAATTTATACCTATAATTTATAGAAAGCGTTATTTCTTTTGTAGAAAAATACAGAAAGGATGGCGTTTTTGTATGAATCTATCGATTCAAGATGAGTTTCATTTGTTCGCTGAAGAAATACAGCGATATCTATCTCCACATATTCTTCAACAACTTGCACAAGTGACAGGTTTTGTAAAACGTAATATTTACCCTTGTTTCTCTAACAATAAGGCGATAGTCTCACTTCTTCCGTTGCCAGTTTTACCAGAAACATCATCATAAATTTCTTTTACAGTAAACCCTACAGCGGTTACCTCTTTGATGAATAATTCCTTTGTGAAGAATTGATACCAAATGTTGTAAGTTTCTATTTTATCAGCGGTTACCACTGTTGTTTGTTCTAATGTTACTCTATCAGGATATTTAAGATTTCTACCGATAGCTACATAGCAATCCTTTGACCAGAAACCACCATTCTTCAAACTGTTCCAAATGTTGAAAAGTAATTTACTACGATTTTCAGGCCCAAGAGCACCATAATCACAATATATCAATAGAGCCAAGTCATAGATATTTGTATCATTTAATTCCATATAATTCTCATAGCGATATTCAATATCATAATCTAGCTTTTTTGCTTGTTCTTTAGCATAACGAATTGAGTTTTCAGAGAAGTCTATCCCTGTTACCGTATAACCTTTTTTGGCTAATCGTTCACTATAAAGACCTGGACCACAACCTAAGTCTAGTACTTTTTGATAAGATTTTTTTGGAGCTATTTGTTGAATAAAATCAATAGATTTATCAATAAACGGAAAACTCCTACTAGCCCCTTCGGTATCAGAGCTTAAATGAGCTTCTAATAATTTTTTGGCAATATAAGGATCTTGCCAAAAAACATTATCAGTTTGTTCAAATCGTGAAGGTACCTGCAATTGGTTTAATAAATTACTCATAAAAACTTCCTCCTAATAATTTTAAAACACAAAAAACCGCAGAGCTTTACTCTGCGGTTAAAAAAGAGAATAAGTCCGTAGAGTAAAAAATCAAATGGGCATACCGAATAAACACATAAAAATGCGTATTTCAGTTTGCTTCAAATTGATTTATTTACTCTTTTCCAGTCATAACAAAGTTCGCGAAAATCAAACTTCTGCTATGCCGAACTTCTTCACCTATCCTTTTAGTGTTTCAATAAATGTAACAGACAATAAACTAAGAGGTCAACTACTAAATTTAAACCAATTTTTAAGATTATGACCCTTTAATGGAATAAGGAATGAGTATTTGTTCCCCTCCGATAGCTTTCTATATAATGAAGCCCTGAGCTTAATGTTGTAAATTTTCATTTTCCTGACGGTACCACATGTTACTTTATCTTAAAAAATTCGAAAGTATGGAACAGTTTAAGATAGAATTAGATAATTATATCCATTATTATCAACACAAAAGAATTAACATCTGGTAGTTGCTTCTTTCTGTTTTCAAAAATCACTTGAAAATCTTTCGTAAAATTTTAATTTTGTCCCTATACGGTGGAAATACAATCCCTAGGTCTATCCTTGAACATTTCTTTAAAATACTTTTACGATGTGTAAAAGTATCAAAACTATGTTTACCATGATAGGCACCGAACCCCGCAGTTCCTACTCCGCCAAAAGGCAAGTGGAGATTAGCCATATGTGACATTGTATCATTGACGCATCCTCCTCCAAAAGAAGTTCGTCCTAGTACTTGTTTTTCAACATTTTTATTTTCAGTAAATACATATAAAGCTAACGGTTTAGGATGGTTGTTAATCATATGAATGACATCATCTAAAGCATTGTACTCCATAATTGGTAAAATCGGACCGAAAATTTCTTCTTTCATAGCTGCAGCATCCCACGATTTTACTTCAAGGAGTGTTGGTTCAATATATAAATGACTTCTAGATGAATTTCCGCCAAATATTATATAATTTTGGTCTTGTTCTAATATAGAAATAAGCCTATCAAATTGTCTCTCATTGATAATTCGACCATAATCATTGCTTTTTGATACATCTGAGCCATAAAAGCTAGTAATAATTTCTTTCATTTTTGAAATTAGTTTTACCTTAATAGATTTGTGCACAATAACATAATCAGGTGCAATACAGGATTGTCCAGCATTTATGAACTTTCCCCAGATAATACGTTTGGCCGCTATATCGAGGTTAGCAGTTTCATCGACAATAGCTGGTCCTTTTCCACCAAGTTCTAATGTTACTGGTACAAGATTTTTCGCTGCCGCTTCCATGACAATTTTTCCGACTTGAATGCTTCCAGTAAAAAAGATATGGTCAAATGGTGCATGAATCAATAAAGAAGTTATTTCTCTATCTCCTTCAATTACACGAATATATTGCTTATCAAACGTTTCACTTATTATTTTGTTCATTACAGCTGAAACATTAGGTGCATTTTCTGAAGGTTTGAGAACTACGCAATTTCCTGCCGCAATTGCCCCGATAAGAGGTTCAATTAATGATTGGAATGGATAATTAAAAGGGCCAACAATTAGGACTGTACCATATGGCTCTTTTATTATGTAACTTTTGGAAGGTGCAAGATGAATAGGTGTCTTTACTTTTTGAGGTTTCATCCATTGTTTTAGGTGTTTCATTATAAAATTGATACTGTTATATGCGAAACCAACTTCGGCAGCATATGATTCAAACTCACTTTTGTGTAAATCTTGATATAATGCGCTCAGCACTTGTTTTTCATATTTTCGAATAGAATTTTTCAATTTTTCTAACTGCTTAAGTCGGAATTGAAGACTTCTCGTATGATCATGATGGAAAAATTGTCTATGCTCTTGAATCAGTTGTTGCACATTATCAGCCATTATGAAATCCCTCCAATAGAAATAAATTCACATACTATGCACATCAATTGTAGAGAGTATTTTAAAACATACTATAGATTTCTAATAATGTGCACTGAAATTATATTCTCAATAAGCAGCTAATATACAAGGTGTGTGATACTTATGCTTACAAGGGGAGACAAGCGCCACATCATTATAAAACCACCCTCTATAAAGAAAAAAGACATTATCCTTTCCTATGACTTCTCAGAAAGAATAACGTCTTTTGTCATTTCAGGGGGGATTTTGTCTTGTTAGCTTGATAGCGATGGGGCCCCACCACATGCCCATCAAGCTAAGCTTTTGAGATACCCCCCATAACGAAATTTTTACCTTTTTACAGTTATTTATGAGAATTCAGCTCATTTTTTCGTTTTGGGGAACAATCAATTTCTTAAGTTGATGGGTATGTGATAATGCTTCCATTTGAACAAATTTTCCTTTTCCATACCAATCACACATCTTTTGTAGAGTAATAGTATCAGCATATCCCAGTTTAAGAGGTTACTTACAAAATATTTAGAATTTTTTTGCGAGAATCCTCCGAAATGTAATACGGACTTTAAATATTTTCATTTATAATTCTCTATTTGTCTATACTTTTCATACCGCTGTTGTATAAGCTCTTCCGAGGATAATAGTATCAATTTTTTTAGAGATGATTCGATTACAGATTCAATCATTTTTGCCTGTGATTTTATATCATTTTGTGCTCCACCTTTAATTTCAGGAATGATTTCATCAATAATTCCTAAATGTTTTAAATCTTTTGCTGAAATTTTCATATGTTCAGCAGCTTCCGGAGCATACTTAGCGTCCTTCCATAGGATAGATGCTGCTCCTTCTGGCGAAATTACCGAGTACCATGAATACTCTAACATATGGATATGGTTACCGACACTAATGCCAAGAGCTCCACCACTTGATGCCTCTCCAATTACAATACAAACAATTGGCACTTTAAGTGTAGCCATTTCAAATAGATTTCGAGCTATCGCTTCAGAAATTCCACGTTCTTCAGACCCTTTCCCTGGATAGGCGCCTATTGTATCAATAAATGTAATAATAGGGCGATTAAATTTATCAGCTTGTTTCATAAGTCTTAGCGCTTTTCTATAACCTTCTGGATGTGCCATTCCAAAATTTCTTTCTATATTTTCCTTTGTATTTCTACCTCTTTGATGACCAATAACCGTAACGGGCATCCCTTTAAATTTTGCAATACCACCTATCATTGCTTTATCATCACCATATAATCGATCACCATGAAGTTCGAGAAAGTTTGTAAACAATAAAGGTATATAGTCCAATGTCGTGGGCCGGTTACGTAGCCTTGCAATTTGAACTCGTTGAAAAGGTGTAATATTAGAATAAATTTTATCTTGCATTTTATTTAAACGTTTTTCTAATACATGAATTTCTGGCGATAAATCTACATTATTTTCTTTCATAATTTTCTTTAATTCATCAAATTTCTCTTTTAATTCAATAATAGGACGTTCAAAATCCAAACTCATTTTACCCTCCAAATGTTATGATTTACCTCACTCTAATCAAAAGGCTTAGAAATAGAATCAATAAATAATTCAAAACCATCCACAACTATTTTTTGTTCTGATTCTGATAAATTATTGAGAATACTTTGATAAAATGTAATGGATTGCTCTCTTAAGCAATTAACAGTTATGTGACCTTTTTCTGTGAGGTGCAGAAAAAGTTCTCTTCTATTTTTTTCATTTACTTCACGATAAATAAGCCCCTTTTTTACTAACTTATCTACCAATCTACTTACAGTTGAAGTCTCTAATCTAAGTTTATTGGATAGTTGCCAAACAGTTAATTTTTCCACCTCTAGTTCCTCTAACGCCATCATTTGAGAAGTTGGTAAAGGTTTTTCAAATGGTCCATTGGGCAAATTTTGAGATTCAAAAACCCCAGTTATTATAATCATTTTCTTAATATCTGTTCTTAGTTTTAAGGCATCTTCTCTTTTCAAATAGGTCACCCTCCTACAACTAATGTATCATACATCAATTGTATTATACATGAATATGTTTTTTTCACAAGCTTAACGTAAGCCAATATTACAACATGGACGAGATATTTCTTCTTGTTAAAATGGTATAAGTGGATTGTTTTCTACAAATGGCAGAACATCAATTATGTATCAGGGGCCTTTATGGGGTACCGCTCATCGCAATCAAGCTAAGAAAATAAAACTACCCAAAAAACGAAAATTTTGTGATAACTTGTAATAAAAAACTCATAATTTTTTGGGGGAGTTCTAAATTCTTAAGTTGATGGGCATGTGGCGTTACCCCATCGCCATCAAGCTAAAAAATTGTATCCATAAAACGAAAAAAAACGCTATTCTTTTTGTAGAAATATACAGAAAGGGTGGCGTTTTTGGTATGAGTTTATCGATTTCTGATGAATTACAATTGTTTTCTAAAGAATTACAGCGATATATGTCACCACATGCTTTAGGTAAGTTAGCAAGAAAAAATAGATTACCTGCACACTAAAAAGTCTAGCGAACAGGTAATCTAAGTGTTTTGAGATTAATATAAAACTAATTTATTTTTTGAATTCTTCCATCAATAATAGGCTGAATTGGTTCTTTTGCTTGTTTTATATAATCTACTAATGCTTCAAAATCAGTTGGTCCTGTTTCAGCATCTTTCCCGTTTTTAAAGGACACAAATCCATCTCCACCTGAAGCTAGAAATGCGTTCGCAGCGACGCTGTAAGTTTTAGAAGGAATAATTTCTTCTCCATTTGTTAAGCGAATACTTGTGACTTTTTCTCCATTTGGCTTATTCGCATCCCAAGTGTATTGGATCCCTGAAATTTGAAGCATTCTTGTTATGTCTTTTTGCCATTGTTGATTTAAAATATCACGAATGTCTTGACCCGTTAAATTAACTTTTATTAATTGATTTCCGAATGGTTGAATGCCATATATCTCTCCCCATGTAATATCACCAGCATCTAAGTCATTACGAATACCACCAGGGTTCATAAGAGCAATTTGTGATTGCATTCTTGCACGCTGGGCATCGGCAACTAAATTGCCGAGGGTAGATTCACCAGCCGTATTTAGTTTACGATCTAGTGGAGCGGTAGATTTACCAACAACTTCATTGACAATAGGTGCGATTTTTTCTTGATATTTCTCCATCTTCTTCTTTATTTTTTTATCAGGCTCCATGCCTTCATGGTAGGTTGTAACAATTTCTGCTTTTTTCTCAACAATATCTTGTGTCTTACGATCAATTTTTACATCAACATCAGCAAAAGCCATACCATAAGAATTTGCTTGTACGACAAGTTTATTATTAACAGTTCCATTTACATAGGTGTGGCTATGCCCTCCAAAAATAACATCGACTTCTGGATCAGTCTCATTTGCTAATCGGGCGATATCACCATTTGTTACACCGTTCTCATTTGTTGTACCTCCGTTATGCGCAAGAACAACGATAGATTTAACGCCTAGTTTTTTTAATTGCTTTACGGACTTGTTAATGGCTTCAACTTCATCTGTAATTTCTACATTCTTTAGCATAGTAGGCATAACAAGGTTAGGAACATCTGTTGTTACGACTCCGATAAAACCAACAGGAACTCCTTGTACCTTTTTTATAGTAAATGGTGGTAAAAGTAGACGACCGGTGGATTTATTATAGAAATTTGCAGCAACATATGGGAATTTTGCTCCTTTAAAATTCCCTGTTTTTTCATGGTATCCACCATAAATAAGGCGGTGCATTTCTTCAACGCCTTCATCAAATTCATGATTTCCTATGGTTCCAACATCAAATTTCAAATCATTTAGAAATTCAATCGTAGGTTCGTCTTGCAATAATGCTGAAACAGGAGTACTTGCTCCAACAACATCGCCAGCATGAACCTTTAATGTATTCGGATTTTGTTTTTCATGATCACGTAAATAAGCCGCTAAGTACTCGATTCCCCCTGCTTCTTTATTATTAATTTTCTTTACAGTGTCTAGTTGCCCATGAAAATCGTTAATACCGAGCATTTGTACATCTATGTAGCGGTTTGGTTCTGTAGCTGCTTGAGCTGAAGGCGCAGCAAATACACTTGAAAAAGTAACTGTACTTAATGCTAAAGCAACTGGAATGATTTTTTTCAACATAAAATTTTCTCTCCCCTTATCACAATTTGACATTATATGATATAATCTGACATTATACGATATAATTTTAATAGATTAAGAGGATTATTTCTATAAAAATTCTACCAATTATATAAATTAATAAGATTTTATTATTTTCCGACAAAAGACTGCTTCCTCAAAAATGTGAAGATGTGATACATCAATTTTAGGTGGGAGATGAATATCGGTAGGCGTGAGCCTACGTTTTTTGATTAGGATATAAAGAAAAATTACCACCAGTATTCCAAACATATATATAATCAAAACGCACACCATTGGAACCAATGGCATGCGCTACATAAATTGTTAGATCAAATTAGTTCTGTTACATGAACCTCACATTTAAACCTTTTTAACAAATTCAGATTTTAATTTCATAGCTCCAAAACCATCAATTTTACAATCAATATCATGGTCTCCATCAACTAAACGGATATTTTTCACTTTTGTACCGATTTTTACAACTAATGAAGTTCCTTTTACTTTAAGATCTTTGATGACTGTTACAGAATCCCCATCGTTTAAGATATTTCCATTTGCATCTTTAATTACCTTTGTATCTTCACTATTTTCAGTTTCGGATTCTAAAGTCCACTCATGGGCACATTCTGGGCAAACAAAAAAGTTTCCATCTTCGTAAGTGTACCCTGAATTACATTTTGGGCAATTAGGTAAATTAGACATGTTTTAAATTCCTCCACTTGTTATTATTCATTCTATATATAGTCTTTTAAAAATTTCTTTTTATAATTTCATAAGAATAGCAATTTTAAAGTTAAAATTTAAGAAGCTGCCCTTATATATTTTTTAAAGAACCTATTTTTATCGCATATCTTTCAATTTCTTAATAATCATGTTCGGTGTTGCCCATTCATCACGGTCAAAGTCAGAAATAGACACTTCGATGTTTAAACGTTCTTGAAATTCTACTAATAAAGATACTGTAGCAAAAGAATCTAGAATTCCTTCTTCAAATAATTGCACATCTAGGTTCTCTTTTACGATATCATTTTCACATACTTCTTCTAGCACATTTAATACTTGATTTTTAAATTCAGACATTATTTATTCTCCTCTTTATCCATGATTTATAATAAAATTCTTCATAGTCTTCAATTTTTTTAACATATCATTTACAAGAATCTGCCCCATCATTATTAGTAAGTTATCCCTGGTCTTTGTATAATAGTTATTTAGACAGAACAGACAGTTTTTCCCCGGAACATATGTGATTACTGTGCATTAATTTTATTAATAATCTAATGCATTTGTTTTATTCTTTATTGTATTTATTTCCTGAGATTGCTGAGAAAGCTCCGTACATTCATGAAAAGCGAAGTGCTTACATCCTATACATTTTTTCGTATTCAAATGTCTTAAAGCACAGTTGATTGCTTCCCCTGTATGATTAAAAAAGTTTTCTTCCCCAATTTCTGCGTATAATCCATTTTTATCTAGAGTTTTTTTTAGCTCTGATTGTATTCCTGAAACAAGAAGTACGCCACCTTGCTTTTTAAAATGCTGAACAATATTCCTAAAATAGGCTTCTCCTGTTGTATCAATAAAAGGAACTTTTCCCATACGTAAAATTAAAACTTCGGGCTTATAATGAATGGTTGCTAGAATGTTTTGTTCAAATGTTTGAGCAGCCCCAAAGAATAATGGCCCTTCTATTGTGTAAATGCTTATTTGTGGACAATCGTGTGCTTTATTTACCACATGTGGTAACAATTTTTCGTTCTTTCTTGTGTGATCTGGAAGCACTTTAGATATAACAAGCATGTTGCTCATACGTTTTGTAAATAAAATAACAGCTAAAATAAGTCCGATTTCCACAGCTGTTGTCAAACTTGTAAATACAGTCAGCAGAAATGTTACAAGTAATACAAGAGAATCTCCTGTCTTCATTTTAAGTATATGAATAAAATGTTTTTGTTCGCTCATATTCCAAGCTACCACCATTAAAATGGGAGCCATACTAGCGAGCGGAATATGTGAAGCATATGGAGCTAACAGTAGAAGTGTGAATAGAACAAATCCCCCATGAATAACACCCGACATCGGAGATACAGCTCCACTCTTAATATTGGTTGCTGTGCGGGCAATTGCTCCAGTTGCCGGAATACCTCCAAATAATGGTGTAACAATATTGGCAATTCCCTGACCAATAAGTTCTTTGTTACTATTGTGTTTACTATTTGTCATACCGTCTGCCACAACTGCGGATAAAAGAGATTCAATACCACCCAACATGGCAATAACAAATGCAGGGCCAATTAACTGTTTTATACGCTCTACTGTGATTTCTGGTATATCAAACTGAGGAAGTGTATTGGGAATCGTACCATATGCTGTACCAATAGTAGGTACATGACCTGAGAAAAATATAGTTGCAATTATAGTTGAAATCACAACACCTACTAATGAACCTGGTACTTTTGGCAAAATCTTTGGTGTTATGAGTATGACAAGAAAACAAATCAAAGCAGTTATAACACTGTAAAAATTGGTAGTACTGATATGAGTAAAGATTTCCTTTAAGTTTGCTATAAATTCCTCATGCTTTTTTATACCCGTTAGCCCTAAAAAACTAGCAATTTGTCCCGTAAAGATAATGACAGCAATTCCTGACGTAAAGCCAATTGTTACAGGACGTGGAATAAACTTAATTAAAGACCCTAGTTTAAAAATTCCCATAAGACATAAAATAATTCCAGCTAATAACCCAGCAAGTAGTAAATCTTCATATCCATAGGTAATGACAATTCCTAAAAGAATTGGAACAAATGCACCTGTAGGTCCTCCAATTTGATACTTTGAACCTCCAAATAGAGAAATGAGTATCCCCGCAATACATGTTGTATAAATTCCATACTCCGGCTTAACACCAGAGGCTATTGCAAAAGACATAGCAAGTGGAATCGCAACAACTCCAACAATCATTCCTGAAAGAAGATCCTTTTGAAAATGACCCAATGAATATCCTTCAAACCTTCCCGTAAATAACCCTCTCATTACAAACCCTTCTTTTCTATTTTTAATAAATTGGGATTACAAATGTATTTCTCGTTCCCTTATACAGGAGATTTTCATTTTCAGAAAAGAGAACACCATCCTAATATTTACTATACGTTTTGCTTAAATGACACTCTAATTTACCTATATCTCCACCTTGTTGTACGTAGGATTCCAATCTTTCCGCTAGAAGTTCCCCAGCCCGACTATTTAGATTCTTCATATCTATAAACGATGTAATCCTTACATTATCTGGAGTAATATCTCTACGAAACATCTTGCCTGGAATTTCAATCCAAAAACGATTCCATTCATCCAATAATCCTATTTGATCCAATAAAAAGCCTTGAATTCCACATAACCAAGCCGTACAAGCTGTATTTCTTTTTTGACACCCAACTCCATCTTGTAAATGCTGGCATGAAAAACAACAAGAATTTCCACTGTTAATACAAACATTACAAACGTGATGAGCTCCTATTGAGCGAAATATCTCAATTCCATGTTGGATGATATCTTCTTTCTTAATTTCAATTCTCAACCTACCCCTCCTTAACTAACGTTTCGCCTTCTGTTTCATCTAGCTCTTCTAACATTGAAATCGTATCGATTAAATGGTTGTTAAAAATTTTCCGTGCAACTACCAATAAATTCATAATCATAGGATCTCGGAGAGAATATAAAACTCGTTTTCCATCTTTGGTGCCAACAACAATATTTTTAGCACGTAGCACACTTAATTGTTGAGAAACAGCCGAACCTTCCTTATTAAGAATACTTTGAATTTCATTTACACTTTTTTCACCTTCTGACAAAACTTCTAAAATACCTATTCTCAAAGGATGCGATAAGGCTTTAAAAAAATCAGCTTTAAATTGTTGCATTTCGGTTCCCATTAAAACACCTCTAGTATTTATTTTTGACTAAAACTCCAAAAGTACCATATACATCTTCAAATGTTTGAATATGTATATGGTACCTCTAGAACTTACAATTTTCAATAAAAACTTTGAAACCTTAAAAAAGAAGTAGAAATGACCGTTTTTAGAACGACCTGGGTTACTGTAATGATCTGTATTGATTGTATCTTCAATATCACTTACCATAGAATTCAAGCTTGCCTAATGCCTATATTAGTAAGTTTTTTATTTCTTGATAGGGATACGGCCCCACGTCCATCAAGATAAGATTTTGAAATACCCCTAAAACGAAAAAACGCTATTCTCTCTGTAGAAAAATACAGGAAGAAGAACGTTTTGGGTTCTGGTGCAAATACTTAGGAAAGATATACAGAGGCGAAAAGTTTCCTAGTGGAATCTAGTCTTAAGAGGCAATTCCAAATAGTTGATGGATGAACTTCACTTGATATTGGACACACTTGTCCAATAAAACAAGTTGCCCTTTTGCTAACTTATGATTCTTTAACATATTCGATACTTGCAAATCCTCTATACCGATAACATCTTGGTTTTTGATGATTTCAGTTGAGACTTTGTCCAAGTAATCTTTTCTAGCATTCGTCATGTAAATGTAATTAAATTCTCAAGGTAAAAGGTCATCCGCTAATTTTAGCGGATGACCTTTTATCTTCCCCGGTGTTTTGCTTTTCGCTTTTGAATTTTCATTTGTCGCTGTTTTTCTTGTAATTCTTCTATCTTTTGACGCGTAATACATTGTTTCACTTTTTTTTTTGTTCTAGTTCTATTCTCAACACTTCATAAGATTTGTTAGAAACTCCTTGATTTTTCAATTCTTTGGCTGCTAATCTTATCAATCTTTTTGGATTGATAGTCTTATTTTTTCTTTTATCAAGAGAGTTTTTAACATCTGATGTATCATTTAATAACGGAATCATATCATGAAAAATAAAATCTAGTATTTCACTATCTTTTGGTTCTGAACCAAAAGTATGTTTACATACCTTCAATTTGCTATTTTCATACATTTCTACAATTCCAATCCAAAATTGTCCATCAAAATAAATTGTAAGTTTCATTGAGAATCCCCTTATTTACTACATGAGTGATGGACATCTCAGGGGGGAAGGTTACTGACAATAATTATTAAATCATTGCGTCCGGACTACCAACCGAACTGTGTTTCTTCACTCTAAAGTTATTATATTCCAAATTTTAGATTTGCAAACATTTAGATATTATTAATTAATTTAAATTATTTTTTTCCTTTAATATTCACAAAAGCATATTGAACTAATCATTCATTAAATTTCTCATCAATCTTCAAAGATTAATTACCATAGGAGAGAGGTTCATGACTATTTAATTAAAAAATAATTTATTCTCAAAAGCAAAAAAACGAGTTAAATCTCCGTAAATAATTATAAAGATCTAAACTTCTATAATGTCCCGAGAACGTTAATACGTGTCTTTTATATCCGAAAAATCCAATTATATCGTTTTGGGGACACTTCAAAATATTAGCTTGATTGGCATGGGGCGGTACCCCATTAAAAAATATGGTTGCTAATGTTATTTCGATCTTCTTTGCACCCAATCAGCAATATCATTTATAACATACTCAGGGATATTAGCAGGACTATAATATTCATCCGGTTTACTTAACTCCCCATCTCCTTCTGTAAAGAAGTGATTTAACTTTGGATATAGTCGATAATCAACGTTATCTCGCTCTTTTAATTGTTCTTTCCAAAGAGGAATTTCAATTTTTGATTGAACTTGATAGTCTCTTTCTCCTTGAATAATAAGAAGCGGTGTCTTTTGTTCTTTTGACATTTCTGCTGCTTTAATTTTACGGATAGAATCCCAAAATAGTGGTGATCCTAAATAAAAATCTTTTGGAGGATTCTGACTAGAGAAATTGGGATCATTTAATAATTCAAATTGGGATTTGTAAAATTTATATTCTTCAGCTTTCATTGCTCCAATAGAAAAAAGATACTCAAATTGATCTAAAACAACATCTTGAATCGTACGGGCCGGTCCTCCCATCACAATTGCCCCTGCAATATTTTGATTTTGGTCTTTTTCAATCATTTTCGGTAGCATCAGTCCGCCTTGACTATGACCAAGAATAAATATTTGATTTTTATCTATCATAGGTTCATTTTGAAGAAAATGAGTCACAAGAAGAGCATCATCTGTTGTCTCTTTATCAACTGTATAAAAAGGACTAAGTTGTGTTTTTAATCCATGTTCATAGGTTCGTTTATTATAGCGAAGGACAGCAATTCCTTTCGAGGCAAGACCTTCAGCTAAATCGCGAAATGGTTTTAAAGCAAACGCTGTTTCATCCTGATCTGTTGCTCCAGATCCTTGAACAAGAATAACCGCTGGGAAAGGACCCTTTCCCTTCGGAACAGACAATGTTCCTGGTAATGGAAACGCACCACTTCCAACTACTACTTCTTTATCAACAAATGATTCAGGCTTACTATATGATGGACGCTCTGCAACAGGACTAAACGACATACTGAGTTGAAAATCATCTATTTTTCCAGATGGATCTAGTTTTATTAGTAAAGGTACAGTAAATTGTGCAAAAACTAATTTAATCTCTACATTTGTATGAACGGAATTTATCTCTTTTTGTGTAACCTCTCCAATTCCTATAAAAGAACCTGCTTGTAATTGCGTAGGGAGTCCCTCCCAATAGCTCTTCAGCCATTTTTCTGATATTATTTTCTGTAATGATCGAGAAGTTAAATTAAATGCAGATTTATAATCTTCAGTATGCATATAACGGATAAATGAAAGGGTAGTAGATACGACAGGATTTTCATCGTCAATATTGTCTATTTTTTTTATATTTGTGTTTGTTTCCTTTAATGTCGATATAAATTGGTGGTTGAACGGATTATTATATGTATTGGGATATAAACTTGTTTTCAATATATCCTTATTTCGTCCTTCAAACAGGCTTGAAGAACTCTCGAAATTTTTAGGTGAAATTACTTCCTCCGCATAGGAAACCGAAGGAATAGTTATCGCACAAATTGCACTGACAAGTAATAACTTACTCCCTATTCTTTTTTTCGTGCTCATATTTATTGATTCTCCTCTCAAAATTAAAATTTTTTAATACAGCATGCCAGGTACTATAAGGAAATAGAAATTTTCAAGGCGATTAATAATCTACTTTACGATCCCCCCTAACAGGTTGAAAAGCTATTATAATCAAACTTCAATAAAAAATGCCTTCTTCCTCTTTTTTTATCATTTTAGCCAAGAAGACTCCTAAACTCACCTTCTCAATTAAAGGATTTTTCTCTGCCCATTCTAATAAAGCTTTTAGTAGCATCTTTCCAATTTGCAGTCCTCTGTAACCTCTTCTAATCAATATTCCAAAGGAACCTGTATGAGACAATCGTTTTCTATTTTTGGTAATTTCAAATACTACCCAACCAACAACTTTACCATCTTTTTCAGCTACAATTAATCTTTCATTTTCACTCTTTAATATGTTCTCTACCCATTCTTTTTGTTGAGATGAAATTTGATTAAATTCTTCAGGGGGGAGCACCACATGTCCATCAACTTAAGAGTGAAAGCAAACTGAGCTTGCGAAAGGATAACGTTTTTTGTACTTGGGGGGTAATAAAATTTTTTAAGTTGATGGCGATGCGTCAGTACCCCATAAAGAAAAGACACTCATATAAGAGTGTCTTTTCTGATAGTTTTTTTAACAGGAGCCAGCAACTCCAACTATGATTGATAAAATAAATAATACAACTATAGATGCAGATTGAATGAGCGGTAATTAATGATATATTAGCAAGTTAATAAGAAATAGCCCTCCATTGTGTCTCAAATCGCTTCAAACAGTAAGGAAGAAATTGATAAAGTCTTACCGCAGTCAACGAATGTACGGTCTAGATGCAGAGTACTGAAAAAAGTGAAATAAACAAAAAATTACTAAACGCATTTGTTGTGATTTCACTTGAGTTTCATCCATGTTAAACTTTCATATTTTTTATAAATTAATCAGGATATAGTTCACTTAACATAGCATGTGGGTTCTTATTCCAAAATCTATCTAATGGGGTTCTTAACCCTTGATTAATTACCCACCTTCTACTATACACACTTATTAGTTCTTCATTAGTTAATTTTTCTTTTCCATACCGATCACACACCCTTTTAGAGTAATAGTATCAGTATGCCCAAGTTTTAGAGATTACTTGTAATTACCTTGAAGTTTTTGCACCAGAACCTTTTAAAAGTGCCCATGGTCTGGGGTGAAATCTATAAAAGTCAAATCTTAAGAATTCTTAAAGTTCGTTATATGCAATCTAAAAATTTCATTCGATATTCTTCTTTCTTATTGCTACTCTTTGGTTTTCTACTATCATATTAGATGTTAAATGATTTAATTTTTTTAAAGATTCAATAGATACACCGAATTTCTTTGAAATCCCGTATAACGTATCTCCTTTTTCAATTGTATACATTTCATAGTCTTCTTCTAAATCAGTAACATACATCATTTTCCCTGTTTGCTTACTTGTTTCTTCTCTTTCTATTAATATATTATGCTCAATTAGTGTATCTATAATTTGTTTAGCACGAGCTTGATAAGTATGCTCCTGTACTGTTATTCGCCCCCGTTCTTGAATTTTCGCTTTCTTTTTTGGATGATTCGAAAAATAGTGTATTGCTTCAAGTGTTTCTTTTGATGATGAAACCGTAATTAAATCTTTCCCTGGCCTAAACATCTTCTTAACACCTGGAGTATCTAGCGTAAGAAGAAATCCACCCGATCCTAAAATTTCATACGTTCTTTGGGTAATTAGGTCTTGATAATTTTGTAACCCTATTATAATATCTGCCGAGTTATACACCTTATATGTCTCTAAATAGTGCATAGGGCCATGAATCCAGTCTTTTGGTATATCCATGCCAAAAAAACGATTCATTTCATCCCATTTATTCCCCCAAAAATCAATACGAATATTTTTTTCCAAAAGCGGTCGAATTAGGATATTAAGAGCATGACTTCTAAAATGATCGGGGTATTTTTCCAAAATATGAGGATATGCATTTGCAACAACTGCAATTGAACAATTGTATTCTGAGGATTTAGGAGATTTGTAGTGTGCTGTTTCTTCAAAGCCAAAGTCCAAATGAGCAGATGGGGCTCCTAATTGCTGATAGACTTTAACTGTTTTTGGACATATTGTAAACACAAAATCTGGTTTCATTCTTTTAACTAGTGGAATAGACCAAATGTCTGTATAAGCAGGATCTTCCACCGCCCAATATATAAGGGGTATTGTTGTTTTCTTCATACATTCTCTTATTAAATCTTGCTTTATTTTTGTTTGTTCTTGCCCCCAACCAATCGAGATCACCAAATCCGGATTAAATTCTTCCAACATTTGCGAAAGATTTTTTGTTAACGGACCCGAAATTAAAACATCATGCCCATTTGCTTGAAATCCTCTCGGTAAGTTATTCTTCCATATATGGCTACTCTCTAAGAAAAGAATACGCATTTTATTTCACTCCTTAACCCACGCAATCATTTCAAATTTCTTACAATACATCTTAATTTTTAAGATACTTAAAAAGACTACACGAGAATTTCACTTACTTTTACTATTTGGTATCCTTGTTTTTTCAATTCGGAGATTATAATATCTGTAGCAACAGCTGTTGGTTTTCCATTTAAATGAAATAATACAATATCCCCACCTTTAAGATTTCCCAGTACTCTATTAACTATAGTTTCAACTGAAGGCTCCTTCCAATCAATTGAATCTATATTCCAATGAATTGTGTAGGGAAAACCGAGTTTACCAGCAATCTCTAGAATTTTCTTATTCCAATTTCCAAAAGGGGCCCGAAATAACGGACTTCCTTTCGTCTCTATAATTTTTTCAAAACACCTAGTTGTTTTCTTAAATTCCTTCATAATGTTCCTAGATGATAGCTTCGTCAAATCCGGATGACTGTATGAATGATTTGCAATTTCATGCCCTTCTTTCACAATACGTTTAGCGAGACTTGGAAATTTTTCTACCCATGCGCCTGTTAAAAACATCGTAGTTTGGATATCATGTTTTTTTAATACGTTTAAAATTTCTTCAGTCTTATCTGCATCAGCACCTGCATCGTAAGTTAATGAAATCATTTTTTTAGTTTTTAATCCTTTTGAAATCAGTACGGATGGGAAAACCTTCAATTTAGAATCACGTGTATCAATTTTAATTAATTGACCTGCAAGAATATAGTCTGAATCCAATTCATTATCTAACTTAATTTTTTCTACTGAGATATCAAATCGTCTTGAAATACTTCCTAAAGTTTCTCCATGACAAATGGTATAATAATTATAATTTGTAAGCCTATTTTCATTTATTTTTCTTATTTTCAATGGTCTTCCAGCATCAATTCGATCGGAAGTAAGGTTGTTTAATTGTTTCATTGAACTGACAGTTATCCCTAGTTCACTTGCTATGCTAATTAATGTATCGCCATTGCGTACATTATAAATCTCAAACTCTCCCTGTTTATATGTCTCGTTCTTTTCATTTCCAAAAACATAATTACTTCTTTTCCCTCTAAATATCCCGTACTCTTTTAAAATATCAATCATATACTCTGCACGTTTCTCATAAGAATATTTTTCAACTGCTTTTCTTCCATTTTTTCTAATCTTTTCTCTCATTTCAGAATGCTGAAGGAAATAATTAACTAATTTAACAGTTTCCTCGGGTGAAGACGATGTTATAAGGTCTTTTCCAGCTTTGAATACACGATGAATTTCAGGAATATCGTTTGTTAAGAGAAGGCCCCCAGAGCCAAGTATTTCATACGTACGTTGCGTAAGCTGCGTAGGAAGATTTTGAAGTCCGATAATAATATCGGATGAGCTGTAAACTTTATTTGCATCTGTGTAATCAATATATCCATGAATCCACTCCCTTGGAATATCGACACCTAAAATATCCTTCATTTCATCCCAGTACCTACCATAAAAATCTATTCTAATATTATTTTCTAACAAAGGTTTGATTAATGTGTTTAATGATTGATGCCGAAAATGCTCTGGAAGATAACTCAATTTTTTAGGATATCCGTTTGCAACAAGTGCAACTGGAGCATAATATCTCGGGTCTCTATCCATTGGGTGATGAACAATTGGATGATAGCCGAAGTCTAAGTGTTCGGCAGGAATCCCCTTCTCTTTGTAAACTTCTACCATATCTGAGCAAATTGTAAATACAAAATCTGGACGTGTTCTCTGTATATAAGGTAATGTAAAAATCTCTGTAGAAGTTGGATCTTCCGTTGCCCAGTAAACATGTGGAATATTAAATTTTTTCGTACATTCAAAAATCAATTGTTGTTTGAACTTAGATGAATTTTCTGGCCCCCATCCCATTGTTATAACTAAATCTGGTACAAAATCACCTATAAGCTTGTAAATATTATGTTTATCTAAAGGGCCTGAAACCTTTACTTTATGTCCAGCATCACGAAACCCGTTTGGTAAACCATGAATCCACATTGGATGGCTCTCTAAAAATAAAACTCGCATATTTTCTCACCTCAAAAATATGATATTTTTAAATATTGTTAATTCCTCTCCAACAAACGATCTATTGTTACAAATTCGTATCCTTTTGCAATTAATTCATCTATTAAAATTGGTAACGCCTTGACTGTCCCATCCAAGATTCCAGGGGACATTTTAAGAGAATGCTGTAATACTATGGCACCTGGTGATAAGTCCTGTCTCACAATCGCAATGATTTCTTCAGCAGACAATCCTGTCCAATCTAACGTGTCAACTGACCACATGATTAATTTGTAACCTAATTCACTGATAAAATCTAGATCTGCATTAGTAAATTCACCATACGGTGGACGAAACAATGTTGTTTTTCTTTCTCCAGTTAATATAGTAATTTCATTTTCTGTACGAGATATTTCTTCTTTTATTTGCGAAGTGGTTAAATTCGTGAATTTAGGATGGCTCCAACTATGGTTTCCTAACGCATGCCCTTCTTTCACAATACGCTTTAACATAATCGGAAACCACTGAATTTGTTGCCCCACAACAAAAAAAGTAGCTGGAACTTTTTTGTTTTCTAGAAGATCTAAAATTTTAGGAGTGTAATAATCATCAGGACCATCGTCAAATGTTAGAGCTATCTTATTCCCAGCTTCGGCTCCTCTATAATAAACATTCGAATTCCATTTAGGTAAGGAATTCGTGATTAAGTATATTCGAGGAATTTCCATATTAGGCCAAACAACTAACTCAAGCCTTTGAACAACGTAAAAAAATGGAATATATATTGTATCATTTATTTCAATAGGTGCAGTCAAAAGGGAATCATGTAGAACAGTTTTGCTTCCTTCTATAAACACATCACTTTTACACTGGTTCTTAAATAACGTGAGTATAAATTTATTTTTTTTCAAAACAATAGAATGGTTTTTACTATTATAATCAACTAAAATGCCTGCGTATTTTAAAAACAAAACTGGAACCATAACATAACCATCTTGAATATAATATGTTGTTAGCACCATTTTCCCATCTACATAAACCTCTATCTGTTCTGTTTTCATTTTTCAATCCTCCCATCCTTGTTATAAAAAATTAAAGTTTTAAATAACCTCCTCGCTTACAATAAGTAAAAAAAACCAATGGAGAATACCGCAAAAATATAGCTATAATGAAAGCAGCTTACTTACCGTATATATATTAAAATTACGATTTAAAATCAATTTTAATATATTCGGTAATGCCTTAACCGTTACTTCAGTTGGATGGATCAGAATAATGGATCCATTTTTCACGTTAGAATTTACTTTATCTATAATTTCATCTGCATGATTTGTATTCCAATCTAGAGTATCTAATGAACTAATAATTGTTGTCATACCTTCTTGAGAAGCTATCTCTACTATTCTTTCATTACATGCGGCATATGGAGGAGTAAAGAACTTAGGTGTAACTTTAAGTTCTTTAAAAAGGATTTCATTCGTGCTTTTTAATTCCCATTTAATATAATCATCCGTTAATCCTCTCATATCAAGATGTGAATAAGCATGACTTCCAATCTCATGTCCCTGATCCCTTATCTTTCGAGCTAAATGAGGATATTTATGAATCCAAAGCCCTTCTAAAAAAAACGTGAATTTGCAGTTGTAATTTTTCATAATCTCCAATAATTCTAAAACGTATTGATTTCCCCATGATACATTAACTATGATCGAAATTAAGGATTTATCGGCCTGTCCAAAATATATAGGGTTTATACTCTGGTTCGTATTTCTAAATTGAGAATTCTGTTTAGCAACAATAGGAAAAAAGTCATAAACTTTATTTTTATCCATTACATTCCACACACTTCTTCAATATCATTTTTCATATCCCTCACCATTTCTAAAACTCTTTTCTTATTTTATATGCTTCTATACATCTAAATGATTGGGGAATTAACCTCATAACAATGCTTATTCTATCCAGTATGCTCTTAATACTTAATGATTCGAAGTTTGTGGATTCAACTTAAGGAATTATCAGGAGACAAAATGGAAAATTATTCAAGTGTCTATACGTTAAAAAAATAGAAAAAACCAGGAGAGATTTTAAAAATCGTAAGGAAAAATATTTTTGATAAATATTTTTAAATCCCAATATAAATATATTTATACTTTCATGTTCCTCCCTTCTTGTTTAGGTTTATAAAGGCTGTTACTTAGAAACGGTTTCATTTATCGTCTGTAAACCCTTCAATTAACCATATGATTAACTTTAAAGAGCATTATTCATGTAAATGTAATTAAATTCTCAAGGTAAAAGGGAATAGTCATACATAATTAATACATCTCCTTCAAATGAACATTCGTTCTGTGTTTATTAAATGCGAACTAACGTTCTATTAAAAGGTGATTTTTCAGTTCTGGATAAATAAATATATTTCACTAATGATAATATTTTTGATATGATCAATGTATAATAAAAATATAGCTCATGTAATAGTCTAGGCGGTATACTTAACCAACGGCCGCTTAGGTAATGAGTTATACCCCTTGGAAAAGGTACCTTGCAGCAGGGGTACCTTTTCTTTTATTTTTAGTGGTAAATTATTTTAAATAGAAGCTATATAGTTAAAAAGTGTAATGATTAAATTGTAATTGAAGTGAAGTATGTATCCCATATGAATATTTTTAAATATTAGAAAGAAAATCATTTGCGCGGTAGCTGGTATACCAATGATAGTTAAACATTGTACCCAATTATAATTATACGTAGGAAGATGGAGTAATCCAAATGAGCTTCCAGACAATATTAAAGAGGCTGTAATTGAAGTAATGGGGCTTATTATGAAAGAGCGTATGATCTTGTGCCAAAAGAACAATATAGATACAAACATAATGTTCTCTCCGATTAATTGAATTGCAATCCCAGGCGTTTTGTGAAGCATATTAGTAATCCCTTCATTCCCAATGGGATTAGACGTTCCTTTGAATGTTGTAAAAGATATTAGTACGGCTAAAAATAACAACATAAAAGCATAAATAATGAAAGCACTGAAGAAAGAAATTTTTAGCTGCTGGAAAGAAATTTTTTTAGAAAACAAAAATCTTTGATCCCACATAATAAATAGGAAAACTAATGAAATAGGAAAAGAAAAATAAACTGATTTAATTATGTATTGCATCAGTATATCTAATTCATTTATATAATTAAGCGTAAATGAAAGGAAAAGTATGTAAACTGTAATAATAGAAAATATGATAAGTATTAGAAGCTGCAGATACGTTTTAGTTTGCACTAAGCAATCTAAACATGTGTTGGCAGCACTTAAGGCGTTTAAGGACTGCTTAAACTCTTTAAAAACTGCGTTCATAACACTCCTCCATTTGTATAAAAGTAAATACATTTAATCCATACTCTAATATGCCATTCTTCCCTAAATTTATTAAATGTAATATCATCTCTACACAATTAATAAATTTCACGTATCGTATTTATTAATTATATTTAAAATGTAGTCAACAAGGGGATTTCTATACCAAAAGAAAAAGCATCCCTCTGGATACTTCACTTATTATATATATCAATTAAATACTACTTCATCATCATGATATGCGGGATATTTAGAATTTGTAGATGAATTCTTGCAAACTACACCTTACAACAATAAAAAATAGAGATTTTAGGCAAAATAATGTTTAATAGCCTCCAGATTACTTTTAAAGGCTTTAATGAGTTTCTATACTTATTGTATTGTCACAAAAAATAAAAACTCTTACAAATGAATCTGAGAGGTCGTTTTTAAGTTTTAAAAACTGATTTTTAGATTTTATGTAAATAAAAGGAAAAACGATTCATCTTAGGGGATCCTTTTTCCTTTTATTTTTTAATCTTAGTGTAATCTGTATTGTCCGGTTAATTGTTCTTCGGCCATTCGAACTAAGCGTTTTGTAATTTCTCCACCGACAGAGCCATTTGCACGTGATGATGTATCTATTCCAAGTGTAACTCCTAATTTACTAGCTGTCACTAAACTTAGCTACTCAATCACACTTATTAAATGTAATTTTTTTATCAATAACCCCAACCAGCTTTCGTATTATTTTTTGTGTGAATAATATCCAAATTAATTATGTAAAAATCACATAATTAAACAGGATTTTTATATTGAAATTTTACATCAGCATATCCGCAAATGAAGTACCCACATTATTCTTTCGTTTCATATGCTTTTCTAAATAGATTTTTGTTGTTTGGATATTTTCGTGACCCAATGTTTGCATTAAATGATATAGATCCGCATTTCCTTGTTCAACTGCCATGATTGCAAATGCATGACGAAATGTATGTGCCGTTACGGGATTTTCACGATACTGTAGAAAATCTAGATTTGTCTTTTTTATCATGTCTGTTACCTGATTTGATAACGTTTTTGGATTATAAAAATTCCCTCTTTGATTTACAAATAAAGGACATTTATCTCCTCGATCTAATACCGTTTGGAATCCTCTTCTCCGTCTCATTTCGCTAATACATTGGTATAAATGTTCAGAAATGAAAAGTTCACGTACTTTATCCCCTTTTCCTGTGACTTTTAACCAATACTTTCCGTCATAATGTAAATCTTTCACTCTTGCGGTGCACAATTCTTGAATTCTTGCACCGGTACTTGCTAGAGTTAGTAAAATTGTATAGTTTACTAAATGCCCTTGTTCTTTATAAAACCCTAAAATTTTCATCACTTCATCATAGGATAGGTCCCGATTTGGTCGATCCTGTTCATTTACATTTGCGCGCTGCAGTTCTTCATGAAGAGGTCTTTCAATATAAGCAAATACATGAAGGTGTTTTAAAAAAGAACGTATAAGTACTGATTTTTTTGCAAGTGTTGCGACCGCGTACGTATCTCCTTTTCTACCGTTCTCTACCTGCTTCAACCAAGCATTATATTTACGAATATGCCAAGGTTGTAATGTTTTCAATAACGAATCATTTTGCTGTACCTCTTCCCCATTCAATTCGAATTCTTTTGCATGCTGCACCATGCACTGACAAAATGATAAAATTTCAGAAACATAACTCTTTTTCGTATCCTCTTTTCTATTCTTCTTCTCATCCATATCTTTTTGTAAATGTACGAAATGATAAATGACTTCCAGATCACTTAAATACGTATATTTACTCTTCTCCTCTTTTTCTGCAACCTCAATCTTCTCTTCCACCTTATCTACATAACGACTATCATGCAGAAATGGAACCATATCTCTTATGTTTTCTACATATGTATCTATATCTTCACTTTTATTAATTATTATAGGTAAGTTATCTTTCCCATTTTGTTTATCCATATTTCAACTTCACCTCTCCTATTGAAGATTATGAATATAATTATATTTATTACCCTTACTTAATATTTTATTTTACTTCTATACATTATACAAATGATAAATCATTTTCTTTCTGTAAGAATGCTACATTCTTCTCCATTATCCTATACTTATATTTTTTTATAAATTATTAGTGAATAGATGTTGTTTAATAACTAAATACTTTATGTTTAAATTACCTTTACAATTAAATTAACTATAAAACACCAATAAAATATAAAATAAAATAGAAATATTTTTAAACTATAAGAATGTATAAGAACTTTAATAAATTCTACTTCTCATTTTAAATATAAGTCATATTCTGATATGATATATACATATCTAAAATACTAGCAAACAATAGTTATGGAGGTGTCCTTACATGACACAAGATTTATTGTTCATTACAAAACCTACTGTAACGACAAAAGAGGCAGCCGGCTTATTAGGCGTAACGGTACAAACAATTTTACAAAAAGAAAAAGATGGATTAATTGAATGTGTATATAAAGATAACTGGAAGCAATTCGGTAGTAAGATTTTCTATTTAGAGGATATTGAACGTTTAAAAAATATTGAAGAGGTTGAAGGCTATAGCACAAAAGAAGCAGCTGAAATTCTCAATGTAGCACCATCTACAGTTTTTACCTATATCAAATCTGGTAAATTACCTGCTTCAAAGATTGAAAAACGTGGAAAAGAAGTATATATCATTGATAAAGATGATCTTGAAACTTTTCAACTTACTTATGAAAAAACTACATCAAAAGAACGAAAAACATTCATTACTAAGGTACAAGATAAAGATATATATTTATATCAATTACTAGCACATCAACAAACCGGAAAAAATGCTAGGGTCATAGAAATTAATGGAGCAGACGGAAAGATTCTTACAGAAGACGAAGAAATTTTCCCTCTATCCACTTATATGGACCACAATTACTCATTTGAGTCTTTCCATAAACAAGCTGTAATTACGAAACGAGGGTATTTATCTTTTTCATTTAAAAAACCTCAGCTATTTAATTCCATCACTTATAATCTAATAAATTTATTTTATAAAGAGCTAGGTGTCACAAACATGCGATTGAGTATTTCATCTGATTCTATCAAATTAGAAATTAAACCTTTCGTTTTACAAGTTGATCCATTGCAATTTCAAGAGGAGATTAAATACTTACACTCTCATATGAAATCCGGCACGATTCTTCCACATGTAGAAGGTATTTACTTTAAAAGTAATGTAGAGACATTAACTTTTCATACAGATCATGAATTCAAGCAAAAAGTAGTGAAGATGGCAGTGGATGCTGGTATCGGACAGGAAGAATTCTTATTGCAAGCTGTAAAATCTTATATAACAAATTTAGAACAGCAATAAATTTGTTATCAATTTTAAGAAGCGTAGAAATTAACCTTTCTACGCTTCTTATATTTTCTATATGAACGTCTAACAATGTTAACATGAAATACGGTATTTTAACCTTAAAATAGCAGGAGGAAGAATTGACAAAGTTAGTCCAAATGTTAGTCGATGGGCTAAATGATCTTTCTGAAGCAGAATTATTCCAGCCAGAACAAAGAAAATGGGCTACAACAAAAGCTATGTGGCCTATTTGGAAATGGATACATATCAATACAGTTGCTACATTTACGAATTTCAGAACTAAATACGTAAATGGCAAAAAATAGTTTTATTCAATCACAATAATTTATTAAAAGCTCGCGCTACACCAAATTGTTAACATAATATTTTTATCGTCTTCTTATATTGATACCTGCGCCTAAAGGAATACGGACACGATTCTGAGTATGAAGAGGCATTCCAGGAAAATTGCAACGAAGCTATAAATCTTGGACATAACCTATTGATTTTGACGCTTTTCGGCTTCGCCGAGCCATGCCAAGCATGGCAAAAAGACCTCGGACTTTGTCCGAACCTACACGGGGAACTTTTCCCTTTGACCCCCTCAATCGAACTCCCCACCCCCTCAATCCTTGAGGGGCTCCCTCGCCGGTAGGCAGGTCAAAACAAAAGTTTTGACAATGCCAAGAGGGTTCGGGTGAAGTGAATTTGTCAATGTCCTTCCGCTCCTATCCTCCTTCCACTCCTTATCCTCCCTGCGGTCCGGTACCGCTCCAAGACATTGACAAACGCCAAACAAGGAGCACTGCTCTGGTCTAGCAGTTGCCCCTTGTTAAAAAAACCAACGTTGCCTTAAAGGCAACTAGATTGTCTTAAGACGTAGATTTACTAAACAATCGCGCTCGTTTTACGATATTGTTAAATTGTTACCCCTTTGCCCTTTTCGGCCAAATAAAATTGCTTATGGCCATCAAAAAATCGATACCTAACACAAGTGTCCATACTTTTAGAAATCCAGCCAACACTTCTGTTCGAGAAGAATCGTTAATTAAATAGATTAAGATGAATAAAATTCCAGCACCTATTAGAAAAGCAAGTACATGTTGTCCCCAGCTTTTAAAGTAGTATTTCGCGTAATCGATGCCAAATCTTTTAACTGGTTTTGATCCTTGTTTCATTACATAATATTGAAAGCGTATATCAGCCCATTCAATCATACTCCTACCGAATGCGATTGAGATTCCAATATAAACAGCAGCAATTGCATGCACTTGGGTAGCAATTGCACCACGATACAAGTCGACACCCGTAGCAACTAATAAAATTAAATCAATAACAGGTGTTAAAGCTAGGAAATAACAATCCTAATTTATTTTTTTTAAGGATATATCGTGTGAATAGACCTAAAGTGATAACAACCCAAAACCCTATTTCACAAGCAGCAATCAACCACACAATTACATTCATCTCAACACCTCTTTTAACTTCATAACCAAATTATACCATATTATGAAATTCAAATAAGAGTATCTAAATCAATTAACACAGATGCTAAATTTAACTTTTAGAAAATCAATTGCTTGTTTAGATTTTAAACTAGTTATATATTATCTAAACAACTATCTGAACAGAAAAACAAGGGAATCCTTGTAAACTATAGATGAGAACTTCGAATAAAAGCTCTTTTCAAACTGCCTATGTGCCTACTCGCTTAATATTCCATAATCATTTTTTAGAATGTATGTTCCTTCTATATTTGCACCATAGAATAGTAATCAAGCTCTAACGGTACCGTTAATAAGCAATTGGAAGAGGTATAACGATATTAGCCAATGAAAATACCTCATTAATTTACTTTACCTGAGCAATAAAGACAACCTCGTCCTCGATTTGTATTGTCTATTGAAGCTCGCCATTCATGCCCTTTTTTACATTGCCACCAAACCTTTTTCCTAGACCCCGGCATTACCATTTTTGGAGTTGATTTTCCATTTTCACTTGCGTGCCACTCTAATGAAAGTTGTGGATTTCTTGATGCCAGACAGTTTTCAGATGTAACCCTTCTATTAGAACAATATGGACAACCTTGCCCTCTAGATATATGACTTACAGAAGTTTCCCACTCATGTCCCTTTTCACATTGCCACCAGACCTTGTACCGACACATCTTTAGGACTTAGCCTACCATGTTTCGTTGAATGCCAAAGTTTAACAGCACGTGGATTCCGAACATATAAGCGGTTATCGTCACTTAACTTTTGATTTGAGTAATAAGGACTGCTATTTCTTTGAACTTTGTTAGCTATACTCATCAAGTGTCCCTCCAAACAAAGAATTGTATATTTTGACCTGGAAATGCAAATTTTCTAGTTTTGAGGTATTCACTTTCTTAAATTGATAGCGATGGGATAGTACCACATGCCCATCAACCTAAGCTTTTTAATTAGGGGTACAGCCGAGATACGTGTAAAAATAGGTCATAGCGATACATTTTTTCCCAGACGTTATTTTTCGGAGATATTTGTAACATAAACGCGTTCGTTTTTGTTACGTTTTGTGTTTGAAAATATGAAATATCCTAATTGTTGAACTAGCTGTAACAAAATACTGTATCAAAAATAATTCGTAACATTATTAGTAAAACAGTTTTTTGTTACACCGAAATCTGATAATGGAAATAAAATATAGCCCATAACCTTAAATTACACGCATCTCGACTGAACCCTTTTTCATTTGAATTTAACATAATATTACGATGTAAAATTTTCTTATTTGCTGTAATATTAGGAAGGGATTACTTAAAGGAGTAGACAGATGAAAAGATTAAACAATACAACTTTTTGGGTTGCCGTAGGAGCAAATTTCATATTTTGTATAGCTTTGTATATTTATTTTACTTATCATTATGAACTTATTTATATTCACCCTGGTGAACCATATTTAGATACTGGACGTGATCTTACATATATAATTTATGGCTTAATGCTCCCATTAGTTATCGCCATTATTTCTTCAACTATGGCATTGAAAAAAAATAAAGATCACGCAAAATTGTTGGTTCCTAATATACACTTTTCTGTAATATTTTTGATATTCACTACCGCCTGGTTTCTTTTTATGTGTATTTAATGTTAAGCGCTACAAGTCTTAACATTAAATGATATGGTGCCCCCTATAGGTAGTTACTTTGAGAAGTCAGCTAATTTTTTTCGTTTTGGCGTTTATTTTTCTTAAGTTGATGGGCATATGGGCGGTACCCTTTATTGTAAAAAGACGACAAATCTATTAAATTTAAAAACCTAAAACAAGCATAACCCCATTCTAAATTTAGGGCGGGGTTAAAATATAGTTTTTTAATTTTCGATGTAAGATACTTAACTGTACTCAAAAATATAACAATAAAATCGTTTAAAAATCTAAGGTTTATTCAAAAATATCGCCCAATTGTTGAAGAAGATTCATTCTATCCCCTTAAGTCCCCAATATTTTTTAGGGAAAATAATTATTTCGTCTACATAATTAAATAAGCGATTGGACTTTGGGATAATTCAACCTAAAATTCTATTCTATATTTTTTTTAGCTGCGTAATCACCATAAAAATAAGTGTCACGTATATCATCATAATTAGGAGTAGCAATTACGGTATATTTACCATTTTCATCGACTTCAAACAAAGCCACGTTATTATATTCCCATCCAACAAAATGATCTGGATTTGAATCATCTACAAACATATCTATGTTGTATATCCCCTTTGTTAATACCCCACTTTTTTGGAAGTCCTCAATTAGATCTTTGGCCTTTGGAATAGGATGTTTATTTTTATTCATATCGAATCTAAATAGAAAATTCACCACACCTTCATGTCTGCTATTATATTTCTCACTTTTGGGATCACTTGGTATTAATGTAGGTAATAGTCCAGTAGTATCAATTTTTTGAGTCTTTTTAAAATCATCAAGTAGCTCTTGAGAATTATGTATATTAAACTCAATGTTGTCATAAGGAAATATGCGAATAGGACCATTTTCTTCTGGGTCTGCTTTATCAGGATATTTTATTATCCCATATTTTTTTATGACTTGTTTCATCACTTGAACTACTTCTGGATGTTGCTCAATATATGCGCCCTTGAATTGTTGGAAATAGATATCGTCACTTTCATCTTCTAAAATTTTAAAGGTATATTTTTCAATCATTAGGAATGGATACGTTCGATATGGCTTTTTAATTTCTACATAAGTTTGATGGCCAATCCCATTAAAAGTATTATCTGTCCGAATAACAGAAAACTCATCTTGTATTCCATAGTTTGTTTTTAAATATTCTTGTATTGGTTGATTCAGATCATCTTGAGAGAAACTAGAGAAACATCCACTAAGAATTAGGAGTGGTGTACTTACTAAGATAACTTGAATGAACCTTTTAATACTCTTCATTTTTCACCCTGCATTTCTAAAAATTTTATAATATTATAACATTCCCATTCAACTAAACTGCCACGTTGGCTAAAGTTCACTTCTTTACATTCTTAACGAAACAATTAATAAAATCACTCCATAATCTGGCCCAATTACTGAATAAAATGACCGGTATTTTTAAAACAACTTTATTATCTCTGTACATTTATAGTACTTCTATTTCTTCATGTCGGTAAGGTAATTCAAGCTCAAGTAAGATTATTACTTAAATAACATTTGTAAATGGACAGGCTCAGTAAACAGTATGTAAATTGTTAAAATATCACTCATACCTGTTAAAACAAACAAAGCGAGGGATATTATAATATTAATCCCTGCGTAGCCTTCTTCGTCTTGTAAAGCATATGCTATCAAGCCGAAGACCAAAGACATAAAAAGGAGAGTCATCTGTAAAATATCCAGTCCAACGGTTAATTTCACATCAGCTGGGGTGAAATCACCAACAGTATAATTGTATTTACCATATGTAGATAGCAGTATCCAACAAACAAAAAACAAAATTAGACAGCTTGATGCTATGGTGTTGTACTTCTTAGAACGCATATATCTTCCCTCTTATCCTTATAAAATAATTCAAAAAACAAAAAGCACTATTATGAAAGGAATGTTATCCTTCACAAGCACTTCTTGTTTAATGTTAACAAATATTAACAATCATTACGAATGTTTTTTAACAGGCGGAAGTAAAATCGCATTGCCATCAAGCTAAGATTTTGAAGTACCCCCTAAATGAAAATTTTCTTTCTCTATAGTTAGTTATTTTGAGAAGTCAGCTCATTTTTTCGTTTTGCTTTCCCCGTAGTATCATGTTACCCTTTAATGAGGGGATAAATGGAATTTCCACTTAAACATGCAAGGTTGGTTTTAGATGATAAGGAAATTTACTAGAGTAGTATTCATTGCAGTTATGCCAATTGGTCTTATTACCGGTTGTGGTACTACTGAAAAAGCTGAGGCACAAGAGCCGAAAGCAGACTATCGGGATTACTCATATGGTAGTGCGGGTATTTTAGTAAGCGGCAAAGCAAAAGAACGTCAACAATACAAGATTGGGTATATTGACGATAATATGTTAATTGGAATCAATGAAAACATTGAGGACCGTATTACTTTAGACAATAAAGATGAATCTGGTTACATTTGGAAAAATAGAGCGCGGATCTATTATTGAAGTGCAATACGGTAAAGACCGCAACGACATCGTAGGCGTACAATTAGTAGGAGATCGTGAGCCATTCGAAATTAGTGACAAGCTAGATCGAAATACGATAAACGAGATCGTTGGAAAAGTTAAAGGTAATTTGTAATAAATACATATCGACACCAGAACGAGTATATGATTTATTTGAAAGTCGATTCCTTATTTGAGATAAGGAATCGACTTTTTATAATTATCTTTTTTGTAAGTTGTTTTTCCAAAAATAATAGCTATTATCAATGGCTTTTTTTTAAGAAAGCTTTGCAATCTTTTCATGTTCCAAAACCCAGTGTGATTACAGTAGACAAAAATCCGGTCTATCCTATAGCGATTGAGAGTCGTAAAAGGGAGATTTCACATTGAGTTCTCCCTTTTACAATTCACTTGAAAAATAATTTTCCCTTATAAGTCTCTATATAGATGCGCCCGTCTTTTTCTTCTTTTATTTTGCTATCAAAATGTTTTATCCAATCAACAATGCCTCGATCACTTTCTGTGACATTTTCTTTTACATATAGATATGAATTAATTGATTTATAAAATGTATAGTCAGTTAAAAGCCTTTGGCCAAGAGAAATAGGAATATCTGAATTTGGAGTCTCCTGAATTATATATGGAGATGGGAGAATGTTATTACTGTTAATATATACAAAATATTTAGGCTGATTAATTGCCCATTTTAGCCATATCATTTGAACTATTATACTAATTATGGTTACTGTTTTTTGTGTTTTTTTGAAGTTTTGTCTTGGAAAAGAGCAGTAAATGAAAGTGGGAATAGCAAATAAACCAACCCAAGCTACCCATTTGTCTATTGGTGCACCATTTATCCAGAAGATAAATCCTAATGCTTTTATAAATAAAAATAAAAAAACAAGACTTGTGAAAATTATTGATAAATAGTATATTTTCTTTTTCATTGTTTTCTCCCCTAAATATATTTTTACAAAACGAATATAAAAAGAGTATTTTAAAAAGTGTATAGCATATAGATGTAAAGCCCAAAATAGTAACCTAAATTAAATATTGCAAGCATAACGCGTTGGTAAGTCTTACTGGCTCCAGCTGAAAATAAAACGCCTATAAGTGGTGCAAATAAACCAATTTTCCAAAAGATATTTGCTGATTCACCTATCTCTAATGTATCCTCATTTATTATAGTTAAAAGAGCGTAGGGTACACACAATAAAGATAATATAGCCCATTTGTTCAAAGTGCCACCTCTTTTCAATTTTTTAATATGAATAGTATATTAATTATATATATTAAAGTTTCGTTTGAGAAATTTCCACTTTAATAGGGGTACGGCACATGCCCATCAACTTAAAATTTTGAAATACCCCAAAACGAAAATTTTGTGTATTATGCTCGTTTTTATTGTTTTGAGGTAACCCGTCCTTTTTAGCTTGATAGCGATGGGGTGCTACCCCATATAAAAATATAGTTATAGAAAAAGAGAGATTGGATTCCTTGTGAGAGTAGGGATCCACTTTTTTCTTGCTATCAATAATGTTACGTTATGTTACCTTTATATGCATATCCTATTCATCCAAATGTACACAAAATAGGCCTTGCTAATGGTACAATTAGGATAACGGAGAAATATTATGGGATATCTTAATCAGCTTTATGTAATACTGTATTTTATAATCGGCCTTGCAGTATTCTCATTCTTCAATTCTGATTCACCGAAAACTAAGGATAAAAATCTAACATTCATAATGGTCAGTTTAGGGGTAAATCTATGCACAATTCCAGTGGGTTTATTTATAGGTGTGATGGCAACAGACTCTCCATATAGTACTGAACTTGATTTTTGGGGAGGATTTCTCTTTATTCAGGGAATACCGCTCCTCCTACTACTTGTAGCTTTGATATGGTGGTTTATCCGCAAGGGCAAAGAAAAAATCGACACATAGAATTTTAAAATGACTTCCGCTAACGATAAGTATGTAAATGAGCTGCCGATATGGACAGCTCATTGTATTTTGCTTAACATGTTTTTTCAAAAATGATATCAGTTAAAAGAACAAAAAACTAAGACCGCAACTAAGAATCTTTTCTCTTTCTATTCATTCTTCAATTACCATCCACCTTTAGGTACAATCGTAAAGTCAATGTTGTTTACTGGGTCTTGACCTACCTTTAGTTGGTAGTAGAAACCCCTCCCATCTTTTACCTCGTTTAAGTCTACTCCACTATCTATTAGCTTATTTACTTCTTCAATAGTTAGTTTTGGGTCTGCAATATGAATGATGATTTCCATTAGTTTTCGATACTGCTCATTAGCTGTCTTATCCTCAAATACCAGTTTTTCAGTTGTAATCGTATAGGAGTTTGACAGCCAATCACTTTTACCCATTTTGGAATAAATTTCAAATCCTTTCCAGTCTGCTTTATAGATACGATCGTTTTCTTTATCACGATACTCTATATTTGAATCTTCGATCTCAATCATGCCATTTGAGTATTCTTTTAACTTATTTTCAAAGTCTACTCGATGTATGAACCCGTCTTCAATAGTATCCTTAGTTAAAATATCTCGTCCGCAACTAGAGAGAATAAGTAGTAAAAAGATAGAGAATAAAATAGTGCAAAGCTTTTTCATAGAATTTACCTCATTTGGTGTATTTTTAATATTTACATTTAAACATAACTTAATTTTAAGATAAAGGGTTTATACAACTTTGTTTCAAATTCACAATAAAGATACAAAATAAAAAGTACCTCTAATGTAGTGGTACTTTTGTTGTTTTATAATTCCGTCAGCAATTCGAATTTTCTTTTTTGATCCGAAGATAGTTCATTTTCTACATACCTTTTTATAAGTAGATCAATTATTTCATGAATATATTTGGTATTTTGGGTACCGCCACATGCCCATCAAGCTAACATTTTGAAGTGCCCCCAAAACGAAAATTTCATCTTTTCATAGGTGTCCATGAGAATTTAGTTCATTTTTTTCGTTTTGGGGAACATTTAATTTCTTAAGTTGATGGCAATGGGGTACCGCCAGCATTTCGGAAAAAAACCACGCTAAGCAAATTTCGACAGAAAAATAGCCGATTTTACCCTATCAAGAGTAAAATTGGCTATTTTTCTTAATACACGTATTCCACTTAGAAATTTTATCTGTTCTGCCCCCTAATATTTCAATAATTTCGCTGTACTTCTATTCATATAATATCTTTTATTGTAAATCTTCGAACTCCAACAAAAGTAAATATAATAACAAATAAGCAACTTAAGACATAAAAACTACTCAACTGAAAGAAAGTCTGCAAGCCTTCTAGATGAATAGGGTCCATTGCTAATCCTGGTTGCGCAAATGGCCATATATACCCGATATTTAAGTAATGAAATATCATTCCTATACATGTAAAACCAAAACTCATTCCAACTGGAACAGCAAAACTTTTTATAGAAGATGAAAGAAATAATTGTAGTGCAGCAATTGAAAATGTACCAATCCATCCATTGAATGACCAATTTAATAATGAAATCCAAGGAATAGGACTTGTAATACCTAATAGCTTACCAATTAAGATATAAGCAATTAAAAAAAATACTTGTGTCAATAAAGTTAGCATAAAGATTACTACTAACTTTGCCATGTACACATATCGAAATGGAATTGGTAAAGAGATTATTTTTTTCCAATTTCCCTCGCTATGTTCAAAGCGGCATACAAACGCACAATAAATACTTACTACGACAGGAAATAAAAATAATCCATAAATTAATCCAACTTGTGTCCAAGCTTTCTCCCACTCATTTGTTGAGACTGTCATTAAGACATCGTAGTTTACTAGAAAATTTATGAGTCCTAGCGCAATACAAATAAGCGGAATGAATGTCATTACAATCCATATTTTTGAACGTTTTAATTTTAATAATTCGCATCGAAATGAGCTTAATAACATATCTGCATCCTCCTAATGAATATCTTTTTGCGAAAAATGAGCAGTGCTAAGAACGATAAATAATAAACTAACTCCTAAACTTAACAAAAGATTCATCATGACTCCTTGGTTTGGGAAAAACACTATTTTCCCATTGGAAAATGCCCAAGAAATTGGATTTGTCAGAGATGAATAGGTCCAAATTATCCATGTTTTCCAAGGTAACATCTGTCCGAAATACCCAAGAAATGAGCCGATTACACCTGCCGTTAAAGCAAATACTTGATTTTTCACTACCAAAGATATCCAGAGTTGCAAAATAACCATTGGAATACATCCTATAATGGTAAAACAACCGTATTTCAGTAATAATATCACCGGAATTCCACTTTCAAAATCGAAAAATTTTCCTATTAATATAATTACAGAAATAGAAATTATTCCTGCGTATACAAGAAAAAAGAGACTAAAGATAATTTTGGTTATATATACTAGATGCCTAGATGTGGGAATTGCACACAATAGCTTCCAGGTGTTCCCCTTATTTTCAAAATCAATAATCCGAGATGTAATTGTCGCAATCATTATAGGTAAAAATAATGCATTTATCATACTTACTCTTGAAAGAAGCGACTCCCAATTTAGAAATTCCTTTTTTTCTTGTGACACAATAGCAAATAACCAAAGTAATGCTAAAGACTGTATCAAAAATACCACTAAAAATAATTTCTTTCTTTTTAATTTTAATAATTCACTTCTTAAGGCAGCAATCACTATAGAACACCACCTTTTTCTGTTAAGCTTAGAAATATTTCTTCCAACGTATGCTTCTCTTCTTCAATTCGATACACCGATATATTCTGCTGTACTAATAAATGATTTATGTGAGAAATAAGGTGATCTTCTTGTTGATGCGTAACAAGACAATCACCTTCAAGTCCAAGATGAATTTGATGCTGTTCTAAAATTTGATGTGCCTTTACTACATCATTTACACGTATTTTCATTGATGCCTGACTTTTTTTGCGTAACACTTCAATTTTGTCTTGAAAAATAAGCTGTCCACTATTAATAATGCCCACTTGTGTTGCAATTTGATCCATCTCATTTAGCAAATGACTAGAAATAACAACTGTCATATCATATTGCTTTGGCAGTTGTTTGATGAGTTCACGAATTTCTTGAATCCCGGCAGGGTCTAATCCGTTTGTGGGTTCATCTAAAATTAACAATTTTGGATTTCCAAGTAGTGCCATTGCTATGCCAAGGCGTTGCTTCATTCCAAGTGAGTATTGTTTAACTAGTTTATCTTTTTGTTTCTCTAATCGAACAATACGCAATACTTCATCAATATTCTTTTTTGGTACTTGTAACATTTGCCGAATTACTTCTAAGTTTTCATGACCTGTTAAATGTCCATAATAAGATGGCGATTCAACAAGAGAACCAACCTCTCTTAAAATATCTATTCGATTTGTTTTTAAATCTCGATTGAATACTTTAATATTACCTTTAGTCGGTTTTATTAATCCCAGTAACATTCTAATTGTCGTCGTTTTCCCAGCCCCATTTGGGCCTAGGAATCCATAAATATCACCTTTACCAACTTGCATTTGTAATTGATTCACACAATTTACAGCTCCATATGTCTTTGTCAAATCTTCTGTTTCAATGATATATGTTCCCATTATTGGCACCTCTTTTTCTTGATTAAGCTATCATTTATTATGAAAGTTCTTGCTTAATCTTGAATTGAGCTGACCTTAAGTTTAGCTTAATTTTCTAACGGAAGCTGAAATGTAATTTTAGTACCGTTTCCTTTGGTGCTTTCTACTGCAATTTCTCCACCGTGAGCTACGATGATTTCCTTTACAATTGCCATTCCTAAACCTGAACCACTTTTTGGATCTGTATTTGTACCACGGAAGTATCGATCAAAAATATGTGGTAAATCATTTTTATTTATTCCGTCACCATTGTCCTCAATCGTAACTATGGTGTATCCGGATGTTTGTTTTATACGAACTTGTATTAATGTTTTAACATCAGTATGAATGAGCGCATTATTCAATAAGTTTACTGTGACACGTTGAATTAATCCCTGATCTGCCTTTATAATTAGTTCTTCCTGAGGGCATTCAAATTCAATTAATCGATTCTCATAATGAGGCATATTCATAAATTCAATAATTGTTTCTCGGGTGAGATTCACAATATCTACTGTAGTTTTACGGATAGGTAATAACGCATTCTTCAATTGATATGTAAGTTTTAAATCATCAATCAGTTTTTCAATATAAATTGATTTACTTTGAATTACTTCTGCATATTGGTACATTTCTTGTGCAGTAATTTTATACTCCCGATTCCCTATAACTTCACTATAGCCTTTAATAGAGGAAAGCGGTGTCTTTAAATCATGAGAGATGTTTATAATCCATTCTGCTCGCATCGTATCTAGTCTTTTTCTTTGAACGTTAATATCCTTTAGTTGATGTGATAACTGATTCAGATTTGTATACACCTCTGCATAGATTCCCTTTTCTTCCTGTACTTGTTTATATTGTCCTTGTTTTAATTTATTAATATGTTCAATTATCCTGACAACAGGCTTTGACATATACCTTGCCACAATGTAAGCAAATAATAAAATACAAACTACTGTTACTCCTATTAACATTAAAACCCCATATGGATAGAAGCTAGATAAATTATTGAAGTTCAAGTAGACAGATTTTCGCAACGCTTGGTTTGACGGGAAAGCGACAATGTAACTTTCTACTTGTGTACTTTTATCTAACTTACCCACAAACGTTGTATAATTCCCAATATCGTACTTATAGCGTAAAATCAACTCACTAGGAGTATAGTGAGTTGGTGTATTTTTAGGCTTATACATTTGAAATACTTCATCACTATTATGATTTAATACTTGTAACCATGCTCCATGTTCTTTTAAAAATTTTTTCCCTTTATTTGTTATAGAAATATTTTCATTTTCTACTGTGATTTCTTTTTGAAAAGCTAATACTGAGCCTTCTGGATCGTTCATTCCCTTATAGTTATAAGTAAATACAAAATAACTAAAAGCAAAAAATTGAACGATTAGGATAAACATAATTAATCCTATTAATGATGCAACATATAGTCTCGTGACCTTCCACTTCATCTTACATCACCTTTTGTATTAAGTTTATATCCTAGTCCCCTTACTGTTACAAGATAATGGGGTTTGGAAGGATTATCCTCTATTTTTTCTCTTAAATGCCTCATATGCACCATCATAATATTATCATTACCGAGATATGTTTCTCCCCAGACAGCTTCATATAAGCGGGCCTTACTAAAAATCTGATTTGAATTTTTTATTAAAAATAGTAATATATTAAATTCTTTTGCTGTTAAAGTTAGTAATGTATCACCCCTTAACACTGTCCCTTGTGCCTCATCTATCGTAATGTCTCCAAACTGATACACAATCCGAGCCTTTTCTTGATATTGATTGCGTCGAAAAAAGGCTTTCATCTTATATGCTATTTCTTTCGGACTAAAAGGTTTCGTAATGTAATCATCGCCACCTATACTTAATCCAAGTATTTTATCTAAATCTTCATTTTTCGCCGATAAGAAGAATATTGGAACGAATGTAAACTGTCGAATTTGCTGACAAACACTATATCCATCTAAATCTGGAAGCATAATATCTAATATGATAAGATCTGGCTGTACTTGCTTACACATGTGTATTCCTTCTTTTCCTGTTGTACACGTATAAATATGTTGAAACCCCTCTTTCTTTAAAACTGCTTCCAACAAATTTAAAATCTCTTTTTCATCATCTACTATAAGAATTTTTTTTGTATAGACATCTGGAATATTATGTATCATCTATTGCACCTCAATATCTTTCTAAATAATTTAAAATTAAATAGTGAACCGTATTACCTTAATTATTAATGTATCATTTTTATTCTACAGTAGAATAGTAATTTGAAAGTTTTTCCACTTATTTTAGGGGAGAATTATGATTTTTCCGACATGAGTTTGTTTATTTTTTAACTTTAAGTACATGTTTGGTTTTCCTTTTATGAAAATTTTAAATTAAACATACGTCATCTAATACAACACAATTTAGAGTAAACTAGGTGATTACTAATGCAACACAATTTACAGAAAGGAGTGAGGCTGTGAATATAGTAGAACGATTTTCTTTTTATCTGGAACAGGAAGGGAAAAGCATAAATACAATTAAGGGATACACATTGGATCTTAAGCAGTACATAAGGTGGTTTAAAGAATCATATTCTTGCTCCACTTCATTACTAAACCGCATCTTAAGTGCTCTGTATTCTTTTAATACGCTTACTACTTCCTTCTGTACTTTCTTATCATCGATAGCTGGTAATAAAGTTAATTGTCTTTCCATGAAGGAATCCCCCTATTTCTGAATTATGATTTTTACATTCACATCAGGTACGTGAAATTTTACTGTCTCATTATTGAATAAGGGAACCATGCATAGCGAGTAGCCCCCACCATCCACTCTGCATGGTTCCGTTATCCATTAAGCCTTTAATAAATTTCGTTTCTTGTTGGCCATCTTCTCTTTCGCTGCTTCAATGTGATTCGCTACCTTTTTATGGTCCTGATCAAATTGAATCATGCTATCAAACATAACTGGCGCTACTGCTTCATCAATGTATTGCAGGTAATCAACTGACGCTCGTTCCGTCTGATCTACCAAGTATCCATAAATATCAAAGTCTGCTCTTGGTATAGACTTCTTGCCCCTTGGTTGTTGCGACATACTTACATAAGATTGAATGACTGATAGTGGTACCACGAATACTGACTTGTCCTTGCTAAAGCCAATAAGGAAGAAACAAATCGCTCCCATCTTCTCTGCTTTCTCCAGGTAATCCAATTGATGCTGTGCAATGTTCTTTAAATCAAATCGCGTAGCATTCTCTGTAGACTTCGCTTCGAACGCTATAGCTCGTCCCTTATAAACGCCATCATAGTCTACTGTACTTTTAGCTTCATAGAATCCACTTAGCACACGTCCTCCTTTACTTTTTAACACCTTTACTGGAGTCGGACGCTTGTTTATAAGCGCCACTCCCTCTATTTGATACATTTCATTCGATAGATTAATAAGCCTTTCAAAAGCCATTCCACGATTTCCTTGTCCCATTGTTATTCCTCACTTTCTATCAAAGGATTATTTTGTTCGAATTTTTGATAGATGTTAATATTTTCTATAAAGGAGGTCTACTAACGAAAAATACATGGAAGAAATTTACTTTAATTACTTTCATAGTAATTGTCCTTTTAATAATTTTATATTTTGGCGGCATGTCACTTTTTTGGAACCAGCCCTGAATAAAACTCAATATTCCGTCAATACTGTAGACAACCCATTAAGTTACTTTCTCCTTGTTCTCCCTTGGAGAACCGAGCAGTTAGCTTTTGCTGGCTGCTATTTTTACAAATACTAATTAATTAACACAAGTACATTTCATAAAAGCTTCGTATGATATGGTGTATTCCTTTCTTTAAGAAAACGAAACTCGTCACGAGGGCACTTTATTAAGTGCTCTTATTGTGTTTCAAATACATACAAAATGAAATTTTTGTTTGAATTACCCTTGATACTTTTGAAACAGCTCAGCCAAAGTAATACCGTTGTACTTTGCTAAAGCTTTAGTTACTGCACATACATTTGTGAAAGCTGTGCACCCCATTTCAATATCGAGGTATTCTAGTAAGTTCACATGCCAGTCATTCCGATATGTCTCTTCACCATCATGTAACGTTTCTACCCAGCATACTAATTCTTGATGATTGACCTCCGCTTTATCGGTTGGAATAGGTTGATTACTCCCTTTACACCAACGCCATCCGCCATTTTGCCAATGTTCATCATTATCATCTTCATTCATGCATAGGACACTAAGTTTCTCATATTCTTTATCGGACAATTCATATACTTGATAATACGTTTCTTCATTTCCGTATGTTCTCGTAGCATTAACTCCTAATCTTTTTAAATCTTCAGTTATGAACCCTTGCACTAAGATCTCTTCCATTTTCATTCTCCTTTTCTAATAAAATAGCGTTTTTGTTCAAATCCTTCACGCCTCATGAAAAAATCACATATGGTATCACGTACTCTTTTACATTAAGAGTTTTGGTCCGAAGAGCACTTATATATGGTGCTCTTTTTGGTATGGAATGTGAAATAGAGGCTTGCTCTTAAAGCCCTTTATTTAATTTTTATAGGTTTTTTCCTTACACCCGTGTGTCTGTTTACTCATAAGTTGTTAAAGTATAAATATAAATTGGTAGTTAATTTATAAGGGAGGTGTAAAAATGAGTAAATTTAAAAAGAATTGTCACATACCCTTTCCATGTGCCTTTCCTTTGCCTCAAATAGGGCCTACCGGAATAACTGGAGCGACAGGATTTACTGGGCCAACCGGAATAACCGGAGCAACAGGACCTTCAGGTGGACCTCCAGGACCTACTGGGCCTACCGGAATAACTGGAGCAACAGGACCTTCAGGTGGACCTCCAGGACCTACTGGGCCTACCGGAATAACCGGAGCAAC